>JACCDO010979775.1_pt1 | contig 13914 bp, 15 predicted proteins | sample 7446101 | NCBI WGS metagenome assembly JACCDO01 (sample SAMN15323440, study PRJNA562643) | freshwater metagenome | isolation source: river surface water | place: USA:Blue River Watershed | collected 2017-08-16
GATGTTCTTTAAAAACTGATTTGTCTAGATGTTATAAAGGATATAAAAAAGGTTCAAGATATATCAATATTATGGAATGTGAAGAACCATTATTATTAGAAACTAAAATAAAAAATGTTTTTAATGAAAAATTTACATTAATTGCAGGTAGAGAATTTTTTGAAGGAAATGAAGATGATATTTTTACAGAATTTGTTAATTTAGTTATCAAACATAGAAAAGAATTTACAAATAATAATAATGAAAATAATATTATAACTGAAAATATTGATTCAAAAATAAATAAATATATTTGTAATTATTGTGAAAAAGAATTTTCATCAAGTCAATCTAAAAGCAACCATATAATGATAAAACATAAAGCAGAACATATAAAATTTAAAGAAGATAATAAAAATAAATGTTTAAAATGTGATAAAATGCTATCATGTCCACAATCTAAATCAAGACATGAGATTAAATGTATAAGAAATGAATATATTTTATACAATAAACTATTAAAAATTAAATATATTCTTTAAAAATATTAAATTATACCGAATATCATGAATCAACCTAAAGTCGAAGATTTAGATAAATAAATATTGATTATTTGATTTATTATAAACATTCATTATTAATATTAATAATGAATATTTCTTGGGTTGAAAAATTTAGACCTAAAAATTTAGATGAAGTTGAATCTCAAGAGGATATAATTTTATCTTTAAAAAACTGTATGAAAACACAAAATATTCCGCATTTATTATTTTTTGGCCCTTCAGGCTGTGGTAAAACGTCCACTATATTGGCGTTAGCCAAGGAAATTTTTGGAACAAAATATTGGGATGACAGAGTGATTGAATTAAATGCATCTGATGAAAGAGGTATTAAAGTTGTTCGTGAAAAAATTAAAAGATATGCAATGAATAGTGTTAGTATTGATAGTGATATTCCGCCTTGGAAAATCATTATCTTAGATGAAGCTGATAATATGACTCCTGATAGTCAATTTGCATTAAGAAAAATTATGGAAGATTATTCTAAAGTTACTAGATTTTGTATTATTTGCAATTATCATAATAAAATTATTGATCCAATTGTTAGTAGATGTAGTATGTATAGATTTAAACCTATTCCTAAAGAAAATATTTATAAAAAATTAAGAGATATTTGTGATCAAGAAAATACAATTATTGATGATGATAATATTAAAATGATTGAAAGTATTTCAAGAGGGGATTTAAGAAAAGCTATCAATTTTCTTCAACGATGTAGAAACTTTAGTAACTTTATTACTACCGATAATAAAAATAATATCAATAAAATTAATTCAGAATTAATACAAAATATTTCAGGTATTGTTTCTAATGATTTATTGGAAAACTTTTTTAATGTATGTTATAAAGGTAATATGAAAGAAGCTGATAAAATGATTGATTATTTTTATAAAAATTCATTTTCATTAACATTAATTATACCTTATTTATTAAATATCATTATCAAGCATAAAAAAATAAATGATAAAAATAAATCTTTAATGGTACAAAAAATATTAAGTATAGACAATTATTTATTAAATGGTTGTGATGAACTTATTCAATATAATAGATTAGCATACTCTTTATTTATAAATTAGAAATAAAAATTGATAATTAATTATATTATTTTAAATTAATAAATATTAATATGGACGATAAAATTATTATTAAATATATTGTTGAAGGTTGCAGAATGTTTAAAGTGCCTATTATACATATTTATCCAACTAATTCTATAAATATTAAAATTACATTTCCAGATATAGAAGATATTAATATTACTACAAATCAGAATCTTATTATTAAACAATCTGAAACTGAACCTTATCCGCATTTTAATCTATTTGCAAATAATACAATTATTAGCACTAAGAAATATCAATATAATAATGGAACTATTATTATATCAACTCATGGATATGAGTGTAAATATAATGAAACATTTGAAATGTGTTATGATTCATGATTATTATTTTATTTATCATCAATATAAATAGGCATTGTTTTGTTTCATATTAAATAAAAGTTGAATTTATATTTAAAAATGTGATAACTATAAATATAAATTAATGATTTGGATTGAAAAATATAGACCTACGTGTATTGATAATATTGTTGGTCAAGATAAAAATATTAATATTATTACTAAAATGATAGAAGGTGGTTCTTTGCCACATATATTATTACATGGTAAATCTGGCACTGGTAAAACGTCTACTATCATGAGTATAGCTAATAAACTTTATGGTAAAAATAAAGCATTTATGATGATTCGTCTTGATGCATCGGATGATAGAGGTATTAATACTGTTCGCGAAGAAATAAAAGGATTTGCAGAAAAAATGACTCCATTTAATAAAGGAGTAAAATTAATTATTTTGGATGAAGCTGATAGTATGACATATGATGCACAATTTGCATTAAGAAGAATTATTGAAAAATATTCAGATGATACAAGATTTTGTATTATTTGTAATTATATGAATAAAATTATAGCTCCAATAAAAGCAAGATGTGTAAATCTTAGATTTTATCCAATAAATAAAGATATCATTGTGGATAGATTAAAATACATATGTAATGAAGAAAAATTAAAATACAAAAAAGATAGTTTAGAAGCAATAGCAACTATATCAAATGGAGATTTAAGAAAAGCTATTAATATTTTACAAAGTTTAAGTATGATGAATAATAAAATTAATATTGAAAATTGTTATAATTCAGCTGGTATACCTCAGCCATCTACTATAAATGAATTATATGAATTATTAACAAATAAAACTATTAATTTTTCTAAAAGTTATGATTATATTAATAAAAATATAATTCAAGAAGGATATACTTTAAGTTTCATCATTCAAGAAATAAATAAAATTATTATAGATAAATTAATCAATAATAACACAAATGAAGATATAATGATTAATTATCTTCAAGAATTATCTGAACTTGAATATAATGTTTCCCAATCGATTTTTGATGATATGTATATGATTGGATTAATTGCTATATTTAAAAAATATCCATAAAACAACAGTAGGATAGAATTTTATTTAAAACTCTATCCTTGTAAAAATATGACATCCAGAACCGAAGGTTTTATTAATAGTTATTAATAAAAATTGATATTAATAATATTTAATTAAAAATAAGTTTATTAATGCTAGAACCTTCAACTTTATATAGTATTTTGGATACTGTTAAAACAGTTAATAATGAAACCACCAATATCAAAGTTAATAACTATATTTTCAAGATAGTTAAAAACATTAAATTGAATTTATGTATTTGTAAAATGGACCCACCGAGTAAAGTTTTAGAAGAAAAAATTAATATTATTTTGTCTAATAGTATTGATTTGACAATAGAAAATATTATTAAAATTATATTAGTTTGTTCAAATCCTTTTAAACATTCAGAAATAGTTTATAATGAAGATAGATATTCTATATTTAGTATTAATTCAAATATTAAATATAAACATAATAAATCACTATTATATAATAAATTCTTTAATTCTACTATTATTAAACCTTGTGATAAAATTAAAATTGATATTCATAAAGATTTACTTTTGAATGATAAACAATTTTATACTCTCATTATTAGTGAAATTGATAAAATTAATACTAATACTAATTATTCTCATTATGTATATTGTAATAACGATGATATTATGGATTTAAGTATTCGTTTTGTATATAATTCTGGTGAGTTAGGTGATAAAATGAATAATTTTTCAAATACATTTGGTATTAATTATTTTGAAATTAATATGAAACTATCAAGGATGTATCCTTTTGTAGTTCCTATAATTAAATATATTAAACCAAAAATCGATATTGAATTGGTAAGTAGTATTTATAATATGGATTTATGGGATTATAAAATATGGAATTATACTATAACATTGGATTACATTATAAATAAATTAGGTGATTTATTTGAGCCATTATTTAATAAATACTTAGATGTAAATAATACGCCATTTAATACAATTGAATTAAAAATGATTGAATTAAATAGTATTTTAAAAATTAATAATTCTAATATTATACCACTTAAAATTGTTACATGTGATAATAATTCAACTGTTAAAGATTCCAGTGCATGGAAAACAGGAACTGGTTATGGATTTGGTAATAGTAAAGATTCTTGGGATATATCTAAATTTATTGATATTAGTAAAACAAATAATGATAGAATTATATCTATTTTGAAAGAAATTAATACACAAGAAATTAAATATAACAAAATGTTATATAATTATATTGAATATAAATTTTCTTCAATAAATTTACTAACATTAAATACAGAAATTGATATTTATAATGAAATAATTAAAACAATTAAACTTATCAATGATGATAAATTGATTAATACACTTGGTAATCATATTAAAGAAATTTATGATGAACTAAATAGTATTATTACAAATGATTCATTAGTTGTCTGTATTGAAGAAAAATTTATGATTGTTTATCTATATTTAATTGAAATTATTAATAAAGCTGCTATTAACAATAAATTAATTGAACAAACTAAAACATTATCTCTTAGTGCTGATTATGAAAAAATGTTTAAAGAAAACTCATTTGGTATGTTTAAAATATCAAATTATCATAGTTTTTATGATAAGAAAAATGATTTGATTACTCCGAAAACCATTATGCGTATTATTTCTGAGATGTCGTCATTAAAGAAAGATGTTCCTATTAATTGGGATTCAAGTGTAGCTATTAGGACCTGTTCAACAAATGCTAATTTTATCTCATTTATTATTTCTGGACCAAAAGATACACCTTATCATAATGGATTATTTGAGTTTCATGCTTATTTTCCAGATAAATACCCTTCTGTTGTTCCAAATGTATTAATTAAAACAACAGATAATGGCCGAGTTAGATTTAATCCGAATTTATATTCAAATGGTAAGGTATGTTTATCATTACTAGGGACATGGAATGGTGAAAAGGGAGAATCATGGATACCTGAATTATCTACATTTTTCCAAGTTATCATTTCTATTCAATCTTTAATTTTAGTAGACGAACCATATTTTAATGAACCAGGTTATGAACGTTCTATGAATACGAGTAATGGTAAAAAACATAGTTTTGATTATAATGACAATATTAGACTAGAAACAATTAAGGTTGCCATGATTAAAATGTTAGAAAATCCACCAGAATCATATGAAACATTAATAATGAACCATTTTAAATTCAAGAAAGATGAAATTATTAGTATTGTAGATAAATGGTGCGATGAAAGTAATAAAAAAGAGGAATTTAATAATTCTATAATAAAGTTAAAAGAATTATTAAATAAGTTATAAATTTATTTTATATAAAAAAAATATATAGTATATTATATATGTCTGATTTATGGAACTCTGTTAAACAAGGTGCAACCACCTATATAAATTTATATAATCCTATTAAACCAAGCCCCACTACACAATCACAAGAAGGTTTTGAAAATGCCGGAAGTGCCGTTCAATCAATTGTATGGTTAGTAATGGTATGCTTTGCTATTTATTTATCATGGAAAATCAATGGTAAATTTGATGTAATTCACTTTATTTTTGCATTCTGCTGCCCACCATTCTATATAATCTATGCATTTGCCGTAACAGGTGGTAAAGGATTATTTTAATATGTAAATTATATTAATGATTAATAATATTATTAATATAATAAAAATTATACATTTTTTAATTGTTCTTTTTATTTTATTCTCTCCTTTTTATAATAAATATTATTTGAGTTTAAGTATTTTATCATTAGGTGCAATTATTTATAAATGGAGGATAGATGGTTCTTGTTTATTAACAAAAATAGAATATAAATTATTGGGACATGAAAAAGAATATAAAGGATTTATATATAGGTTAATAAATCCAATTTTTAATATAGAAGAAAATAAATGGAAATGTATTCTTGATAAATTATCTATTATTTGGTTAATAATTCTAATAATTATTTATTTACATAAATATTTTTTATTCTGAGATAATCATAATGATTATTATTTGTAAAAACAATAAATTAAATAGATATTTAGAAAAATATATAATTGATTTTATAAATTATCCAAATGAAAAAATAATAGGTATTGATTTTGAATTTAATAGAATAAAAGATAAAAGAGAAATTGCATTATGTCAGATTAATTTTGAACATAATAATAAAAATGATATATTTTTATTTTATCCACCAAATATTGATAAAAATATTTTTAGAAAATTATTAATTTCTGATAATATTATAAAAATATTACATGGAAGTGAATCTTTAGATTTACCTTATTTATATTCACATATTTTAAAAGAAAATGATATTAACAGTCATGAACTTTTTTCAAATAATTTAATTGATACAAGATATATGTGTGAATATTATAATAGTATTAATAATATTGATGGGAAATGTAAAATATATGATTTATTATTATCATTACATGTTATTGATAAAAAAAAATATGATGAGTTAATGGAAAATGATAAATTAATTGGTAATATATGGGATGTATTTATAGATGTTAGAAATTTAAGTAAAGAAGTTGCAAAATATTCTGCTTATGATGTAATATATTTACCCGATTTATATAGAGTATTTATGAATCAAAATTCTAATCAAGATTCTAATCAAGATTCTAATATTTTTAAAAATATTATTCCAGATATATCACATGTAGCTTTTTATTTAAGATATTTTAATAAAATAAATGAAATTTCAGAAGCATTATCAAAATATAATTTAAATAAAACAGTATTTTATAATCATCAAATGAACTTTAATGAAATATATGTAATTATATTTGAATGGATAAAAATGAATGATATTGTTATAAATAATTTATATAACATAAATTATTTTAGAAAAATTATAGAACTATTAATAAAGAACATAATTTATAATAAACTAAATAATACAATAAAATTATTTGATTTTAATTTTAAAGATAAACAAATATCTTTATCTATTAATAATATTATAAATAATATTATTTAAAATATATAAAGACAAAGCATCTATATATTTTAAGAATAAAATGTCCACTAAACCTCAAACTCAAACCTCTCAATCAAGCCGCCCTCGTAGCAAGGCCGGTCGTACTCTTCTGGTAAAACCAAAGCAAACATCATTTGATAAATCTATCTTCGAAACATTTCCAGGTTACAAAGCAGTTCATCATACTGAAAAGTCAAACACATATTTCGTAACATACTCAACGGCTCAAGAAGCACTTGCTGCGCTTAAAGGTATTAAGACTAAATGTGGTCAAGATGTGCGTATCAAATTTTCTCATTATCGTGTATTCTTTAAGATTGAAGGCCTAACATCTTCGAGTGATTACAACACTATTAAGGGTCTCCATACTAAACTGGTTACTGAAAAGGGCGGTGAAGTTCTTTATTACCGTCTCTACCGCAAGGAAAGCAAGTATCTTGGTTGCGGTGATTTTACTGTTGATACCAAGGAAGCCTTTGACAGTCTTATGAATGCTGAAGAACTCAAGAATTTTACTCTTGAAGGCGATGTCAAGGGTGTTCATTACCGCTACAAGAAAGACGATCAACAGAAATCAACAGCTGGTGATGAATAAACACACTCAAGCTTATCCATATTATTAAGATTATAAAATTCAATAGTTTTATTATCCTTTAATTTTTCTCTATTGAAATATATATTATCTTTTATAGATAATATATTTTTTAATTCTCCAATAGTAGTATATTTACTAACTAAAGGAGTTATTATTATTTTATTTTTTTGTGAAATACGCAAATTTAATTTTTCTTTATTATAAATGATTTCATAAGATTCATTGTCTTCTAGAATATCTTCATTCGGGTCTAATAAATCACCATCTTTATACCAATTATAAAAAGAGAAAACGCCAGTATCTTTAATTAAAGGCGAGTTAGTTTTAATAGTTTCCATAATAAAATTATTATTTTGATCAAATCCTTCTATATGAATGATCATTATTATAATATAATATTTTATTTATTAAAAGTTATACTAAAAAGTCTATTACAAATTTTGGTGTTATCAAATGGATTTTCTTCTTCATTTACATATTTTTTTGTTTCATCCATTTTTATATCATATTTATTTCTTTTATTATTATCAGATAAAATATATAATCCCTCCTTTAATGTTTTTATATCTTCAATCATTTGTTTTGTATGAAATGGTAAATTATTAAACCTTGATATTTTAATTTTATAGCCTTCATATATTTGAGATTTAGATGAATTTTTTTCAACTCCTAGAACTAAGTAATAATCTTTCATTAAATATACTATAATATTATCCTTTATATTTAAGATTTTTATCTAAAACGATATAATAATCTTTGATTATGGAACCTAAAAATAATCCTTTATGGAATATAATGATGTATATTACTAGGTTGGAAGTAAATAAAAAAAATAATTTTAATAGAATAAAAGATAAAAAATTTGTAGAAAATGAAGAAGAATTAACAAAAATAGGAAAAGAAATGTTTGATAGTTTTGATACAAAATTGAAAGATATTTTCTTTTTAGATATATGCGGTGCACCTGGAATGTATTCTAAAATACTAATTGATAGAAATGCATCAGGTATAGGAATAAGTTTACCGCCAGAAAAGGGCGGAGTCGAATTTAATATTAATGATGAACTTAAATCTAAATATAAATTCTATTATAAAGATATTTTAGAAAAGCAATATAAAATAGAATTAAAAAGAGATAAAGAGTTCAATTTAGGATTAGCATCATGTGTTTCTTATATAGAAACTAAAGATGCTCATGCATTGAACTTAGAATTAATTATAACTAGTATGAATTTAATATTAGATCATTTACAAAATAATGGTGATATGATAATTAATTTAACAATGAAAAATATATATACTTGTTTTAATATTTTAGATTTAATATTAGAACAATTTGATTATATTAAATTATGGAAATCATCAACTGTATGGGCTGATAAATATACATTTTATGTATTTTGTTATAATTTCAATAAAAGCAAGAAAATTAATATGTTAAATTATATTAATAGAATTAAAAACTATAAAGATGATTTTAATAACAAATATATAGGAAATAATTATAATTATAATAAGATTAATAAAATGATGAATGATATTTATATTATTAGAATTAATGCTTGGCTAAAAAATATAAGTTCTCTGGTCTAGTTGATAACGACACTGATAATATTTCTAATAATTTATCATCATTATTTAAATAATTGTTTCCTCCTCCACTTTGTTCCCCATTATTATAATATTTTTTTATATTATAATAAGATATTCTATAATCATGATCATACATGATTATATTTTTTGATTTTAAATGATTAATATACTCAATATATTTCATTATATAAAAATATAAAAAAAATTGATTAATAAATTTAAAAAAAGAATATATATATATTTATAATGTTAACTGTTTCTAATAAAAAAGATATAAGTAATCTATTTGAAAGTATTTCAAAAGATGAAGAATTCGAAGTCATGTTTAATAACTATCGTTCTGATAATCAATTGTCATTAATTGATTTCATGAATGTTGTTAAATATGTTAAATATATTAGTGATCAAGATACACTCAAATTATCTGAATCTGTTAGTCTTGATGTGTTTTATCTTGACTATCGTATTAGTATTGATGGTATTGAAAATATTAATAATTTTTTAAGTTTAGTGTATCAACGTAAGAATAATAATATTTTTTCTATTTTAGTTACTCAGTATTTAGACAAAGAAGGATTTAAAATTATCCAAAAGATAAAAGAAAAAACAAATATTATTGATATTGATGACAAAGATATTCGTGTTCGTAAGTCTAAAGAAGTACCTATTAAAGATACAGATACATTAAAAATGTTATCTAAATTATCAGTTATTGATGGAGAAAAAGTTAATTATCGTTATAAACAACGTTTAACTTTAGAACTCCAACAAGATTTAGTTATTGATTTGACATCTATTAAAGCAGGAACTGATGTTAATAATTTAGGTAACACTCCAAGCACTTTTGAAGTAGAAATAGATTATATGAATGATAAATCTAATTCTAAAGATAAAGATATTTTAAATATTATTTTTCATCAAATGGAATTAATTAAAAAAGTATTAGCAAATAGTGATTTTATTATTAGTAAGAAAGAAGAAGCAGATATTATTGAAAAATATAAGAAACTTGTTTATAATAATGTAAGTAGTTATGATAACAGTGGTATCCTTTATACTATGCAACCTATTTCTGCAGAAGTTCAACATATAGTAGATATTATTCCTAATAAATATACTGCAACTGATAAAGCAGATGGTGATAAATATCAATTATTTATTGTTGATAATGAAGTATTTTTAATTTCAAATAACTTGCATGTTAAGAAAACAGGGATAAAACTAAAAAGTGGAGAATATAATGATACTATTGCTGAAGGTGAATTAATTCATATTATTGATTCCCAAGTATATGTGTTTATGATGTTTGATTGTTTATTTTTCAAGGGTGAAGATATTCGTCAAAATTTATTATTAAGTAATCGTATTAAATATTTAAAAGATATAAGTAAAGCATTTGGTGTTAAACCATTTATTATTGAAGATTATAATGAGAAGAATTTCGATTTAACTAATGTTAAGAAATATTATGATAAAAATATTAAACAGTTTTATAGTGAATTATCAAAAGATATTAAGAAACTTAAAAAGAATGATATTCTATTTTATCCTAAAATGTTTTTATTTCCAAATGGTTCAAGTCCTTCAGAGGTATTTTTATTTGCTGATTTAATTTGGAATATTTGTACCAAAGAATCTAATGGAGAATGTCCTTATTTACTAGATGGTATTATTTTTACAGCTATCGAACAAAAATATTCTAAAGAACGTAAAGAACAGCGTTATCCGACATACAAGTATAAACCACCGCACACCAATAGTTTGGATGTATTTATTACATTTGAAAAGAACAAAGAAACAGGTGGTTATATGGATATGTATGATAATTCATTACCAGATAAGATTGTTGATAAAACATTTCGTGTTGTAAATTTATTTGTAGGTGAAATTATTGGTGGACGTGAACAACCAGTTCCATTTATGAAAGAAAATAATAATCATATCATCTATTTACCATTAACTGATGGAGCCATTCGTGATGTTGAAGGAAACATTGTTTTGGATAGAACTGTAGTTGAAATTGTTTATAATAATAATCCAAATATGCCTCATCCTTACCGCTGGGAGATTCTTAAGACTCGCTGGGATAAAACAGAAAGTGTTATGAAATATAATAAACGTTTTGGTAACAACAAAGATGTTGCTGATAAAGTATGGAAGAGTATGATTGAATCTGTTACTATTGAAGAGATTGCAAACCTTGCTAATCCTAAAAATTATGATATGCAAATGAAATTATTAAGTTCACGTCTTGATAGTAGTGTTATTAATACTCAAAAGAAACAAGATATTTATTATCAAAAGATTACCAATTTATTGAAGAAACTTCGTGAGTTCCATAACTGGATTAAATCTATTATTATTTATACTTATTGTTCACCTACCAGTAATACTTTAGGTGGTAAAATTGTTCGCCAAAGCATGCTTGATATTGGATGCGGTCGCGGTGGTGATATTTTAAAAGTATATCATGCACGTGTTGGTGAATATGTAGGTATTGATGTTGATTTTGAAGGTATTTACAGTGCGACAGATGGCGCTATTAGTCGTTATAACTTTCTTAAAACTAAATTTCCCGATTTTGGTAAAGTAAGTTTTATTCAAGCAGATGGAGGTATAATACTTAATAGTGAAGAACAATTAAAAGCAATTCCAAATCTTTCAAAAGATAATATTAAAGCACTTGATAAACATTTTACAGACCGTAAATTTGATATTATTAGTTCCCAATTTGTAATTCATTATTTATTCAAAGATAAACAAAGTATGAGTAATTTAATTCACAATATTAGAACATTCCTTAAAAAAGATGGTTATGTTTTATTAACATTATTTGATCCTGAACGTATTGAACCACTATTTGATGATAACAATAAAATTACTAGTTATTATACTGATGATGATGGCAAACGTAATATTTTGTATGAAATTGTTAAAAAATATACTGGTAAATTATCTGATGATGTTGGACAACCTATTGATGTTCATATGAGTTGGATTAGCGAAGAAGGTAAATACATTGAAGAATATTTAGTTACTAAAAAATTAATGATTGAAACCATGAAGAAAGCTGGCTGTAATTTAGTTGATACTGATTTATTTGCAAATATTTATCAATACAACAAACCATATTTTGAGAACGTCATTAAATATGAAGAAAATCCTAAAAATAAGCAATTTTATGAAAAGATTGCTGAGTTTTATGGTGATTTGAAAGGTGCGGACAAAGAAAGCCGCAATTATTCATTCTTATTTAGATATTATGTATTCCAAAAGGTAGAATAATTATATTTCACTAAAAAAATTAATTTAAATTACTTTTTAGAACTACGTTTTGATTTTTTTCTACCATTGTATAAATATTTATTTTTACTAACAACGGCATATGTTTGATTAATAATTACACCAGATTTAACAAGACCAATACGAACAAGTGCATTTTTAATATTAACAGGTATCTTTGGTGATAATTTAGATATATCAATAGGTGATCTTGTAATTAATGCACTTGTTATAGGACCTAATTCTGCAACATCAAGTTTACCTACGGTATTTAATACCATAGCACCTGTTGGTGAATTTATGATTGCTTTTAAATCATTTGAATTTTGGACTGCATCTATATCTTTAAGTAGAGCGTTATATCCAGCATTATCTGAACTATATGGAGGAGCTCCTCCATTAATTTTACGCAAAGATTTGGTAGATTTGGTAGATTTGGTAGATTTGGTAGATTTGCGACTAGATTTGCGACTAGTTTTGCGGCTAGTTTTGCGGCTAGATTTACGTCCAGATTTGGACGCAGATTTTTTAGTTTTATTAACTAACATATAAATATAAATATAAAAAAATTATATTTATATTAATTTATATTAATTTAATATTAATTTATGGCATAACAACAGTATAGTCACCTACATTAGCATTAAATAATAAGAAGGGTGTGTTGTATGAATAGAATGTTGGGAAGAATACTGTATCAACTTGATAAACAATTGGGTCATAATACATGTATGTGAATGGTTGTGATACAACTGGAACATATGTAGTTGCTTCACGATAGTATTCAGATGAATCAGTTGATGATGAATCATCGTCTTTACGTCTTGATGAGCGTTTTGATGATGAACGTTTTGATGATCTACGACCTTGTTTGGCTCCGCCATTATAACGACCTTTAAAGTTTTCAAAGTTTGAAAGATAGTTTTTCATAGCTCTGTTTTCATCTTTAATTTCAAAAGGTTTAATGTTATAATCAACTTCTTCATTTTTGCGTTTTTCATTAACTACAAAGTGATAGAATTTGCCTTTACCACTGCCACCTTTTTGAATTGTAAAGTAGAATTTAGGTACACTATTGTTAAAGTGTTCAGATAATGATTTATAAAATTGTTTTGCAGCATCAATTGAATTTTTAGCTTCAACTTTTGATTCAAATTCTCCTTTAATGTATGGATTAACAAGTTTATATTTATTTACCATCTATATATAATATATTATATATTTTTTTTATATTAACTTTTCTATATATATAAATATTGATATTTAATTAGGTTAAAGGTAAATTATATATATTTTAATATATGGTCTGCATTTTAGAACTTAAAACAACCCAATCTATTCATATTAGAACTTTAATTGATTCATTAAATCCCTTATTAACGGATATTAATATTCATTTTTATCCTAA
>JACCDO010025667.1_pt1 | contig 13910 bp, 12 predicted proteins | sample 7446101 | NCBI WGS metagenome assembly JACCDO01 (sample SAMN15323440, study PRJNA562643) | freshwater metagenome | isolation source: river surface water | place: USA:Blue River Watershed | collected 2017-08-16
AACGTCTGCTCGACGCCCTCACCGAGGAGATCGCCCGGGCGCCCGCCGCCGACCTCTACCTCCGCCGCGGCGAACTCCACCGGCACCACCGCGAGTGGTTCAAGGCCGAAGCCGACTTCATCGCCGCCCGCAAACTCGACGCCACCCTCACCATCGTCGACTACTTCCGCGCCCGCGTGCTGCTCGAGGCCGGCGCGCCGGAGAAGGCACGGCCGTTTCTCGAACGCTACCTGAAATCGGCGCCGGAGGAGCCCGAGGCCTGGTTCCTGCGCGGGGAGATCGCCGCCGCGTTTGGCGAATGGCTGGATGCCGCGGAGCACTATGCCCTCGGCCTCCGCTTCTCGGCCAATCCGCGCTCCGAGCATTTCCTGCGGCGCGCCCGCCTCCTGCTCTCGGTTCCGGAGCACGGCCCCAAGCTCGCGCTGGCCGCCGTCACCGACGGACTCGCCCGCCTCGGCCAGGTCGCGGCCCTCGTCGACTTCGCCATCGAACTCGATCTCCGCGCGGCCGATTTCGAATCCGCCCTCGCCCGTCTCGCCCGCGCGATGGAAAGCATGCCGCGCCGCGAACGCTGGCTCGTGCGGCAGGGCGAGATTCTCGCCCAGGCCGGGCGGCCGCAGGACGCGATCGCATCCTACCGCGCCGCGCTCGCCGCCATCGAACAGCTGCCCGAACGCTACCGCGACACCGTGCCGATGGAAAAACTCGGCGCCGACGCCCGCGCCGCGCTCAACCGGCTTACGTCGCCCCCCGCGGCGGCGCCTTGAATTCGTCGCGCTCGGACGTTCACACGAGCCCGAGATCCTCGTAGATCGCCGCCGTGATCGCGCGCACGCGGGCCGCGTGGTCCGCCTGCTTCGGCCGGCCATTGCAGACGAAAGCCGCCACGACGCGCTTCTGCGGGTCGCAAAACGCCAGGGACGACAGTGAGCCGCCATGCCCGAAGGTCTGATCCGAGCAGTGCGCTCCGCCCACCGCCCGCTGGCGACTGAAGCCCAGCCCCCACGCCGGCGCCGTCGTGCCTGCCTTGCCCTTGTAGTTCGGCGCCGCCGGCCGGTGCACGCGGGTAAACTCCGCCACCGTCTCCTTCCGGGCGACGCGCTTCCCCTGCCACTCCCCTTGGCCGAGCATCGCCTCGTAGAAACGCGCCAGCTCGCGCATCGGTCCGTGCCCGTTTCCTCCCGGCACACAGATCGTCGCCCAACCCTGCTCCCCGATCTCGTTGTAGTGTTCCGCCGGCACCGGCTTCGCGCCGTCCGTGTTCATCATCGTGCCCAGCCGGTCACCATATTTCCGATACACATCGGCCGGCATGCCCACCCAGCTGTCCTTCATCCCCAGCGGCTCGAACAGCTGCGTGCGGATGTAACGGTCAAACGGCATCCCGCTCACGCGCGCGACGATCTCCCCCAGGATCTGCATGCCCGAGGTCGCGTGATACATCGCATGCTTCCCGACTTCCCAGCCTTCCTCGAGTTTGCTCGCGCAGATCGCCGCCACCACCTCGGCCCACGGCCGGCGGAAACGCGCCGCCAGATCCGCATTGGGAAATCCGGAGGTGTGCGTGAGCACATGCCGGATCGTCACCTTGTCTTTTCCATGCTGCGCAAACTCCGGCACGTGCTTCGCCACCGGATCGTCCAGCTGCAGCTTGCCCCGCTCCCAGCACTGGCCGACGCAAAGCGACGTCAGCGGCTTGGTCGACGAATACCAGGTCATGAGCGAGTCCGCCGTCATCGCCACGCCGGGTTTCGCCTCGCCCACGCCGAAATCCGCGACCGTCCGTCCGTCGCGCGACACATAGATCTGCCCGCCGAGGTGCAACCCCTGGCGCATGCCCTCCAGCAGGATCGCCCGGGTCTTCGGCAACGGCTCGACCGCGGCCCATCCGCGGCGCGGACCGGCCACCAACGCGGCGCCGACAGTGGAAACGAAAAGAAAACGCCGACGCGAACAGGGGTGCGGTTTCATCGCCTCGTATTTCCTCCGGTTCACCGCGCGCCCGCAATCCCGCAGTGCCCGGGAATCACCCGCCGCTCCACGCGCGACGTCATTTCGCCCGCCCGGGCGCGACGATCCGCGCGCGGATCTGCGCGAGGAGTTCCACCTGCGCCCCCGCCAACTCCGCGCGCAGCAATTTCGCCCGATCCGCCGACCAGCTGCCCATCAGGCGCGAGGGGCTTTCATAGTGCGCCGTCACGCCGCCGACGAACGCCTCCTGGCGTTTCCCTCCGGATTCGATCTCGGTCGTCGCCAGCACCTGCACGGCGATGACCAGGGCCAGCGGCGGACTCGCCTCGAGCAGGTTCGAACCGTCCGCCACGCCCACGGGGTTCCTTCGCTGCAAGCCTTGGAAGAGCGTCCTCACCTGCACGCGGATGGCCCGGCCTTCGGCCGCCGCGGTCGGCATGCGCGCGGGATCCGTTTCGTCGCCACGGCCCGGCACAGGCCGCGGGATCATCCGGTCGGCGCTCCGCGTCACCCGTCCGGACAACACGGGCTGCAGCTGCGCGAAAACCGCGTCCGCCACCGCCGTATCGAGCGGCTTGCCCTCCGCCGCGAGCATCACCCTCCGCTCGCCGTCCTCGTATCCGCCCTGCGCCACATCCATGGCCGCCGCCATCACCGCGCCGTTCGCCAGCCCCACCAGCTGGATCGCCAGATAACCGGGCATGCCCAGCAGCACGATGCCCGGCTCCGCGCCGGAGAAGCCACCGCCGAACGCCGGCTCGATTTTCCTGACCGGATCGACCGTGAAGCCCCACGCATCGCGCGCCACCATCACCTCGCTCCGGACAGCATCGCGCAGATCGAGCGCGCCCCGCGCCTCCAGACGCCGCTCCTGCGGCCCGGTCGCGCAGCCGGCCCACAGCAGGCCCACGCCCGCAGCGGCCAAAATCCGCCCTTTCACCGCGCGGCGGCAACGAGCCTCACCGCCGTCGCCGGCGCCCGGTCCGGCGCCGGGTTCGTTGGCGAGACCCATGCAGCGCGCGTGCTTCGTGTCGCGCTGGCGCAGTGCCGTGACCACGGCCGCGACGATAACGCGGAGGAAATGCATGGTGGGGTCAGGGAAATTCCCAAACGAGACGCGCCACATCGTCGCGCCACCGCCGTGAAGCACAAGCGACGAAAATTTCCCCGCCGCGAAACCTTTGCTCCCGCCACGCGTCCCCGCGCGCCTACTCCACGACCGACCCACGACCGACTCCCGCTTCAGCGACCGCGCGCAATCGCCCGCACCTGTGCCTCCGCGATCAGCGCCTGCCGCGCGTGGTAGCGCCAGCAGTCCAGACTGGCGGCGGTGAGGAGAGCGAGCCCGGCGAGGGTGTAACGCATCCGGTGTTTCATGACCGACAAGACGCCGGCGCCGCGTCCCCAATTCGCCGCCGGGACGAATGACCGGAAAAATGGAGCGAACCATGGCAAAGCGAGGACCAAGTCCCCTACCCGTCCCCTTCGCACGATCACCCAAACGCCTCCTCAGCCGCCCTCGGCCGTCCGAGGTGCGCCCCGCGTCACTTCGCGATTGCGAGCGGATTGATGCCCTTGCCGAGCACAAAGGTCTGCCCCACCGCCCCGACCACGCACCGCGCCCGCGCCAGCCCGAGATCTGCCCGCAGCCGGAACACCGTTTCGATGCCCGTGCAGTGCGCCCCGATGAAGTGCTCCAGGCCAAACTCCCGCAGTTTCCCTCCCGTCCATGCCAGCGTCTCCTCGGACGCGTTGAACAAATGCACCCCGCCGATCAGCGCGTGCACCGGCGCCGGCCGCACGGTCGCGCGCGCCTGCTCGATGATGTTGATCACGCCGGCGTGACCGCACCCGGTCACGATCACGAGCCCCGCCGCGGTGTTCACCACCAGCGCCATGTCGTCCGCGATCGTGTCCTCCACGATCTGCCCGTCGGCCCGCTTCACGCGCGCCCGGCCGCTCCAATTCCGCTCCGGATGTCGGCGCGGCACCGGCCCCGTGAGCCAGACGCCGGGCCACAACTCCACCGCCCCCTGCTGCTCGAGCCACACCCCGCCCGTCGCCTCATATTCCGGCTTCAGCCGCGTCAGCGGATTCATGTCCACATTGGGCGGTCCACCGAACCGTGGGAGGAAAATCCCCGCGCCCACGTGCGTCCGCCCCAGCGCCTCCTTCCGCTGCCGCATCACCTCGCGCCGCAGCGTCAGGAAACCGCCCACGTGATCGTTGTGCCAGTGACTCAGCACCACGTCGTCCACGTCCCGCAGATCGATCTTCAGCGTCTGCGTGTTTTTCCAGACCACATCGCTCTTCGCCCCGGTATCAAACAGCAGTTTCCGTCCGTCCGCCTCGACCAGCGCCGCGAAGCCCCACTCCCCCAGCTCGTCGCCCTCGGCCAGCATCGTCGAGAGCACGGTCACCTTCAGTGACTTCACCTCGACGCGCGCCTCCGCCGCCATCGCTCCGCCCGCCAGGACAACGCACCAACTTAGCCACCACGCACATCGTTTCATGCTCCAGATCGAAGTCGCGTTTCCCGCCCGCGCGAGCCTTTCTCGGCCCGCTCTTCGCCGAGCCTTTATCCATGCGTTGCGCTCTTCTCGTCACCGTCGCGTTCACCGCCCTGGCGCTGCTCCGCACCTCCGCCCAATCGCCCTCCGTGACCGCGCCCGCGTCCGCGGCTGCCTCCGACTACGCGCCGCCGCGGTTCACCGATCCCGACCGGACCAACCGGCTCCGGGAAGTTCTGCCCGAGATCGACCGGCTCTTCGTCACCTACGCAGCCGAGAAACCGGCGCCCGGCGCCGTCTGGGGCATCGTGCTCGACGGCCAACTCGTCCACACCGGCGCCACCGGCTTCGCCAACCTGGAGCAGAAGATCGCCGCCTCCGCCCGCGATTCCGTTTTCCGCATCGCGTCCATGAGCAAGAACGTGACTGCCGTCGCGATCATGCGGCTGCGCGACGCCGGGAAACTCACGCTGGATGACCCCGTCACCCGCCATCTGCCCGAGTTCCGCCACATTACTCCGCTCACGCCCGACGCTCCCGCCGTCACGATCCGCCACCTGCTCACGATGACGGCCGGCTTCCCCGAGGACAATCCGTGGGGCGACCGCCAACTCGCCGACACCGTCGAGGAACTGCGCGCCTTCCTCCGCGGCGGCGTCGCCCTCTCCAATCCGGCCGGCCACAGCTTCGAATACAGCAACCTCGGTTACGCGCTCCTCGGCCAGATCGTCACCGAAATCGCCCGCGAGCCCTACCAGCGCTACATCACCCGCGAGGTGTTCAAGCCGCTCGGCATGGCGTCAACCTACTGGGAATTCAGTGACGTCCCCGCCGCGCGCCTCGCGCTCGGCTACCGGCGCGCGGACGACACGTGGCAACCCGAGCCGCTCCTGCCCGACGGCACCTACGGCGCCATGGGCGGATTGCTGACGACGATCCCGGACTTCGCGCGCTACGCGGCGCTGCACCTCGCCGCGTATCCGCCGCGGGCGGACGCCGACATCGCCCTGCTCCGCCGCGCCAGCCTCCGCGAGATGCACCAGCCCGGCGTGATCTCCGCGCTGTCGACAACCGCCCGCACGCTCGGGGGCGACACCTACCCGCAGGCCGTGGGCTACGGCTTCGGCCTGCGCTGGGCCATGGACCGTCACCGCGTCGTCAACGTCGGCCACAGCGGCGGGCTGCCCGGCTTCGGCAGCAACTTCGTCTTCTATCCCGAGCACGGCTTCGCCGTCATCTCGTTCGCCAACGTCACCTACGCCGGCACCTCCGCCACCAATGCCAAGGTCGCCGCGCTCCTCCTCGAGAAAGCCCGCCTGCCCGCCCGGCAGCTCCCGATCTCGCCGATCCTCGCCACCCGCACGCGCGAAATCGCCGAGCTGATCCGCACGTGGGACGACGCTCTCGCCGCCCGGATCGTCGCGGAGAATTTCTTCCCCGATCGTCCGCTCGCCGCGTGGCAGAAACTCAGCCGTGAGACCTTCGCGAAACTCGGCGCCATCCGCACCGTCGGCGAGATCGTGCCCGAGAACCAGCTGCGCGGCACGTTCCCGATCCACGGCGAACACGGCCGCATCGACGTCTACTTCACGCTCACCCCCGAGCGCGAACCACGGCTGCAGGAACTCCGGCTCACCTTCGTCGGCCGCTGAGTCCGCCGGGCGCCGCTCCGCCCCGCCTCAGGCTTTAACGTCCGTCAGCCGCTCCTCGAGCCAGGCCATCGCCCCGGCCGCCGCCTCGTCGCCCCGCAGCAGCGTGAGCAACGGCACGCGCCTCGGTCGCCGGCCGTTCGCCGGCGGCCGCAGCACGGCAACGACGCGCAGATACTGGTGCTCGCCCACGGCGACATCGCGCCGGGTTTCGACCCGCAGCACGTCGGCCGTCGCAATCCGTCGCACCCGACCGCGCCGTTCCAAACAGAGCGCACCGCGCTCGATCCACACGCGCTCGCCTCCGCCCCGCCATAACGAGACCGCGGCCAACAGCGGCAATAACGCAAAGACCCCGAGAAAAATCGGAAACACCACCGGAATCCCCGCTCCCGCGAGCACCATCGCGATGCCGCCGATCACCCCGGCGGCGATCAGCGTGCCCGCGACATGCCGTCGCCCCCGCCCCGCCGCGACACGGAGCGCGTGGCCCCGCAGCGCTCCGGGCTGGGCCGTCTCCTCCAGCCCGGCCATCCGCCAGACCGCCGCCCGCTCGGCCTCCGTCGGCCCCGCGGCGGAATCGCTCCCGCCCGTCGCCCGCGCCACCGCAAACACCGGCAGCACGAACTCCGCGACGAAGTCCGCTCCCGCCGTCGGCGCCTCGATTTTCAACCGCCACTCGATCGCCGGCGCTTCCGCCGTGGCCCGATCGCTGGTGCTCGCGAGTCCGTTCCTCGCCGGCACCTGCACCAACAGCCGGGACTCGCCCGGCGCCTTCTCCCACGCTTCGGGCGGCACTTCCCGCTCCGCGTGCGCCAGCGCCGTTTCGCTCTGCCGCGTCTTGCCTCCCGCACGCGTGATCGTCGTCGACCAGCACGTCAGCGCCACCCGCCCCGGCGCCGTCGGCACCACCGCCCGGGGCACCAACACCATCCCGAACGCGTCGCTCCCGAGGGCCACCGGCAGCTTCGCCGCGATGAACCGGGCCGGACCGAACTTTCGCCGCCGCCATGCCGCCAGTCCCGCCCGACCCAGGACCCACGCACTGAACGCGGGAAAGACCAGCGCCAACAACACGACGTGATTGCCGCGTCCGATTTCCCGCGGGAGCAGAAACCAGATCGGCGCAGACAGGACGAGCGCGACAATTCCGAAACCCAGCAGCGCCCCCGCGTTCCGGACCGGGCTCTGCGCGATTCCACCCGCCGCCGTCCACCGCGGATCCCACGTCCACGGCGCCTCCGGCTGCTCCCGGCGCCGGCGTTCCCGCTCCTTCGCCTCCGCCACCGCCCGCTGCATCGGGCCCAGCAACGCGAGCGCACCGAGCGCCATCGCCCCGCCGAAGACGCCCGAGATCCAGCCCTCCATGTTCTTTCCGTCCGCGAAATTCCGCTGCGCAAGCGCCAGCATCCCGAAGCCCGCCAAACCGAGCACGACGCAGACCGCGTAGCCGCACCCGAGGTTGGGCATCTGCCGCTGGGATGAATCACCGCCGGACACAACGCGACGGTATCGCGACCACCGCTGGCTTCAACCTATTCCCCCGGCGGCCCCCACCCCGCGGCAGTCCGTCGCCGCGCACGGCTCCACCCTTGTCGCGCCCACCAGCAAGCTCACGCTGGCCCGCACCGATCGATTTCACCCTCGACGGCTCGTAGGCTCCGTCGTTGCGCGTTCACTCGTTCCGACGCTCGGCGAGCCAACGCGCGGCCGGCTTGATCCATTCCGACGCCGGGTAACTTCCCGGGTCGAGGCCGCCGCCGTGTCCGCCGGCGTGATACACATGCATTTCGGAAGGAATCTGCGCGCCCCGCACCTCGAGGAAGAAATTCAGCAGCCCCCGCGCAAACCGGTCGTCCCGTGCGATCGCGAAGAAGAACGGCGGTGTGCCCCCGCGTTTCAGCCCCGACTTCAGATCCTCCGCCACGTGGTCCGAGTCTGCCGGCTCCGTGAGATACGCCGGATAGATCGGCAGCACGAAATCCGGCCGTGCACTCACCGCATCGATGGCATCGGCCGCGGGATACGCCGCGGAGGCGTGGCCGGTCGCGAGCAACGTCACCGCGTGCCCGCCCGCCGAAAAACCCAGCGCACCGATCTGCTGCGGATTCACGCCCCATTCGGCGGCACGCGAGCGGACCAGCCGGACTGCCCGCTGCGCATCCTGCGCCGCGTGGTGATGACGCGCAAATCCGGCCCGCGCCGGCACGCGATACTTCAGCACAAACGCCGTGATGCCCTGCGCGTTCAACCACTCGGCCACCGCCACGCCTTCGTGCTCCGCCGCCAGTCCACTGTAAGCACCGCCGGGCAGCACGATCACCGCCTGGCCGTTTCCCCGACCCACCGACGGCGCAAACACCGTCAGGGTCGGGCGCGTGACCTGCGTGATGTTCAACGCCACGCCGCCGCGCGACTTTGCCGCCACGACTTCGCGGTCGGCGCCCGCCTCGCGCACCGCCGCCGGTTCGTCCGGCCCGACGCCATTGGGCCAGAGCGGAATCACCGGCACCTCACGGCCCGCGACCTGCCGCAGCTTCCAATCGCCGTCGGTCAAACCCGCCGGCGCCGGCGTGTCCGGAAGATGCTTGGCCTTGAACGTCGCCGCCACCGGCTTCGGCTTCGCGCCCAGCAAACCGAGATCCCCGAGCCAGCGCACGCACTCCGCCGTCCACGCCACGAGCCACTCGCGCGCCACGCCCGCCGAGTGTCCACCGGTCGGATACACATGCACCTCCGCATTCACCTTCGCCCGCATCAGCGCCAACGCATACTCCGTCACGCCGGTCACAAACCGGTCCGGCATCGTGATGGTGATGAAGGTCGGCGGCACTTTCGCCGGGGAGATCTCCGGGTAGTTCAGCTTCGGATCGGGCGTGCGCGAATCGATCGGATCCGTGAGATACGCCGGGCACATCAGCACCGCAAAATCAGGCCGGCAGCCCGCGTCGTCGTGCTCGTCCACGCGCGGATAAATCCGCCGGGCATGGTGATTCGACAGCGCCGCGGCCAGGTGCCCGCCCGCCGACACCCCCGCGATCCCGATCTTGTCCGGTGCGATCCCCCACTCGGCGCCGCGGCTGCGCAGGATCCCGAGGGCGCGCTGCGCATCCTGCAGCGGCTGGTGGTGCATCGGGAAACCCTGCTGCCGCTTCGGCACGCGATACTTCAGCAGCACGACCGCGATGCCCTGCGGATTCAGCACGTCGGCCAGCGCGAGCACATCGCGATACGCCAGCCCGCCATAGCCGCCGCCCGGCCCCACGAGCAGGGCCACGCCGGTGCTCTTCTCCCGCGGCGGCGCGATGATCGTCATGGAGGGGCGCGTGACGTTCTGGATCATCAGGATGTCGGGCGTGTTCTTCGACGGCTGCAGCCCCTCGGCGGGAATGGCGCGCGGTTCGTCCGGCACTTTTCCCTCCGGCCACAGGTAGATCACCGGACAGTCGCGCCCGAGTTTCCCGCGCACATGGGCATCGGCGGTCGACAACTCGGCCGCACCCGCCGCCAGCGCCGTCAACGCGAGCAGGAGCGGGCACCGCACGGTCGCCCGAAGGAATCGAAGGAAGAAAACAGGAGTCGACATGGGGTAACTGGAAATCGTCGGAAAGGTGCACCAGCGCCGCCCCGGATCCGAAATCCTCCGGATACTTCGCGGCGGCGAAGCGTGGGACTAACGCGGGCTCTTGATCGCCTTGTCCGCCGGCAGGTCTTCACCGCTCCACGCTTTCTCCCACGTGGTCCTGCCGGCCGGCTGGACCCAGAACGCATCCCCGGCACCCAGGCCGAGCGGGAGCAACGCGAAGCTGCACAGATACAAGCTGCCCGTGGAAATGTAAGCCTCGCCCAGTCCCGGCTGGTGCCCGGCGAGGCCGATCCGCAGCCAGCCGTTCGCGTCCCAGGTGCCCGGCGCTTCGAGCGTGCGGCGGATCACCCGCGTGAGCGCCACGCGCGCCTGCGCCGGCGCCACGTCTTTCGGCAGCATCCGGCGCAGCGCCGCCAACGCGAGGCCCTGAAACGCCCCGCACCGATACGCGATCGAGCGCCCGATCACCGGATAGGAACCATCCGGCGCGATCGACCGCTCCTGGATGGCCGCGTAGCGCGTGAGCCGTTCGCGCGCTTTGCTCCGCAGTTGTTTCCACTCGGCGCTCTCGTCGCCGACCACATCCAGCGCCTCCACGAGCATCGGCTGGATCACGAATGCATTGTAGTAATCGAAATGAAACTCCGGCCCGTCGCCATACATGCCGTCGCCCACATACCAGTCGCGGTGCTTGCGGATGCCCTCGAAGAGCCGCGCCTCGTCGCGTTTCGCGCCCACCTGCTGCAGGAACACCTCCACCATCGTGGCGAAGAGCTTCCAGTTGTTTTCTCCCGCCGGGATCGGGCGCGTCGACTCCAGGGCCGCAATCACATTGGCCTGCACCCGCGGCTCGAGCCGCCCCCACAGCTCCCGCGGTGCGCGCAGCAGCGCCTGGGCGAGGAAGGCCGCATCGACCAGCGGCTGCCGGCCACGGGTGAAATTGAAGAAATCCGGTGCTTTCGGATCCGTCCCGGCCGCGATGCCCGCGCGCGCCAAGGCCCCCAGCCTCGCCCGCTCCCGCCCTTCGGCCGACGTATCGCCGCCGAGCTCCAGCCACGGCGCGATGCCGGCCAGCAGCCGGCCGAGCCCTTCGAGATGCGTGAATTGCGGCCGGTCCTTCGACGAAGGATGACTCTCCACCGGCATCCGCGCCTTCAGTTTCCCTTCCGCCAGCGCACCGAGCAACGGATCCGCGAGCCGCGCCGCGATCCCGCACCAGTAGGCGCGATCGTCGCCGCCCGCTGCGCCGCCGCCACCCGCCGGCTGCGCGCCCACCAGCCGTTGCGCCGACATCCAGGCGCCGGCTCCCGCCGCGCCGGCCATCGCTGTCCATTTCACGAATCCTCGCCGCGTCGTCATGCGCCGAGTTTCGCCGCCGCCACGGCTCCCGCAAGCCTCCCCTCAAGCCGCTCCGTCCGCGGCCCCGCCCTGCTGTCGTTTCCAACGCACGTAGAGCTCCTCCACTTTCGCCCGGGCCCACGGCGTCCGGCGCAAAAACACGAGGCTGGACTTGATGCTGGGATCGTAGCGAAAGCAGCGGAAATCCACCTGCCGGGCCAACTCCTCCCAGCCCCACGCCGCGACTAGTTCGGTCAGCAGCCGCTCGAGCGTCACGCCATGCAACGGGTCTTTCGATGTCTGCGGATTCAAGCCCACCGAAGATTCCGCCTCCGGCGAAAATTGCGAGTCCGCGGAAACCTCCGCCGGCAAACGCGAATCCCCACCGCAGGGACACTCTGAATGGTCGGGGCGGGCGGGGTAAGCAGCGAAGGTTGGTGGTGGTAACGTGAGAGCCGGTTCCGAGCTGCCGAGCAGAAACCGGCTGACGCCTCGATTCGCGGCGGGGGATCGCCGGCGTGGAACTGCATCAAGTCCGAATCGATTGCGAACTGTCGGCACCCACGATTAGCCGCATTTGCACCGCGGGCGTTTCGGGGGCGCACCTCAACGCTGTCCGTCTAGCTTCCAAGTGAAAACAAAGAGTAACACTAGCACCCAGATCCTGAAGGCAGGCAACCATGTCCGCAGCCTCGGGGTTTTCCGTGCCCGCGACATGGTGGCCGACTGCTTCAAGTATCGGCAAAGGCATGTCCTCGATGTGGCGATCGAGGCGCTGCGCGACGGCTGGCGGCAGAAGAAATTCACCATGAACGAACTCTCCAAGGCGGCCGCCGTCTGCCGGGTAAGCCGGGTCATTCAACCCTACGTCGAGATGCTCGCATGAACGGCCACCGTTCCACCGAGGCGGGTTCCTGATGCCCGTGCCGGATGCGTGCGACGCAAAACACGCGGGCATCATGACGCAACCGGGCGAAAACGATGTTCGACCGAGTGCTCGTAGAGATGCGCGGCGCGGAGAATTCCCCTAGTTCTTTTTTTCCTTCGAATACTATTCCTGCCCCGGACTTGCGGGAGCCACGACTGATGGCGTAAGCCAACGGGTCGTCCGTCCCAACCATGCCTCCACTGGACCCCGAGACCTCCCGCTGGTTCGCGACTGAGTTGCAGCCGCACACCGGGATGCTGCGCGCCTGGCTCCTGAGTCAGTTTCCCGAAACATCGGAGGTCGACGACCTCGTGCAGGAGGCCGTCCTGCGAGTATTGGACGCCCATGCGACCATCGCGGTCCGCTCGCCCAAGGCTTATCTCTATGTCGTCGCGCGCAATCTCGCCCTCATGAAGGCGCGGAGCCGCCACGCGCGCAACACAGGCTCACTCGAGGAAATCGATGCCGGGGCAGTTCTTGACGAGGCCACGGATATTCCCGAGGCGGTCGCTCGCGCCCAGGAACTCGAGATGCTTACCCAAGCCATCCAACAGTTGCCCTCCCGTTGCCGGCAGGTGCTTACCCTGCGGAAAATTTATGGTCTATCGCAGCTGGAAACGGCAGCGGAACTCGGAATCGCGGAGCATACGGTGGAAATTCACACCGCGGTCGGGTTGAAGAAGATCAACCGGTATTTTCGGGCACATCACGATCTGCCGCCGCCCGCATGAAAGCACCTGAGAAAGTCGAATTGGAGGCCGCCTTGTGGGTGGTGCGTCTGGAGCGGGGGCTCACGGCCGCGGAACAGGATCAGTTCCTCGATTGGTTGGGGGCCGACCCCCGGCATGGCGAAGCACTGACCCAGCAAAAGGCGGGCTGGACCCGCCTTAATCTCCTCGCGGACTGGCGCCCCGTGCACGGGGAGAAACCTAATCGGGATCTCCTTGCCCCGCCTCCACCCGGCGCGGCTTCCCTTTGGCGGCGCCGCGCGGCCTGGTTCATCCCCGGCGCGCTCGCCGCCGCGGCGGCCGTGGCGTTGGGGATATTTCTTTTCCGAACGGAGAAACCTTCGGATGCAACGCCGATGGCGATCGTTGCCGGCCAAATCGCCCTGATCGAGCGGCGCACGCTTGAGGATGGTTCCGTCGTCGAACTGAACCGCGGCGCGGAGCTTCGTGTAATTTTTTCCGCCGGCGAGCGCCACATTGAACTCTCCCGCGGCGAGGCGCATTTCCAAGTGGCCAAAGACCCGAACCGTCCTTTTACGGTCCGCGCAGGAACGGTCACCGTGCGCGCAGTGGGCACAGCTTTCAACGTTCAGCGCCGGACCGCCAGCGTGGACGTGCTGGTGACCGAAGGCACGGTTGACGTGCGGACGCCGAAGCCGGCGCAACCCGGCGCGCGCGAAGCGGTGCAGGCGGTGCGCGTGGAGGCAGGCCATCGGTGTGTGGTTTCCCTCTCCCTGGAATCGCCGCTGGCAGTCGTCGCGGTCACGCCGGAGGAATCCGCCCGCTTGCTGGCGTGGCAGCCCACGGTGCTCGATTTCGCCGAGGCGCCGCTCTCCGCCATCATTGCCGAATTCAACCGCCGCAACGCGCCGTTCCAGATTAGCGTTGATGATCCCGCGCTGGCCGACTTGCCGCTGAGCGCCTCGCTGCGATCCGACAATGTGGAGGGGTTTTTGCGTTTGCTGGAAGGCGGGTTTGGGCTCGAGGTCGAGCGTTCCGGCAACGTCATTTTCCTGCACCGGCCTCGGCGTAAGTGAGAAGACATCGGAGCGGTGCCGGCGGAGACCGCGGCCACCGAAACTCGCGCTAGAGGATTTCGCGGCTCCGGAGCATCCCTGTTCATGAGACCAAACCCCATGAATATCTCCTTCTGGCCTAAGTTCTGTCGTTGGGCGGCCGCTGCCTTCTGCTTCTCCTGCG
>JACCDO010233864.1_pt1 | contig 13909 bp, 13 predicted proteins | sample 7446101 | NCBI WGS metagenome assembly JACCDO01 (sample SAMN15323440, study PRJNA562643) | freshwater metagenome | isolation source: river surface water | place: USA:Blue River Watershed | collected 2017-08-16
CCAAAAATTATATATCATTAAAATCATCTAAAAATAAATATAATTTAATTACTTTTGATTATCACGATTATTCCAAAACAGAAGATATTTTAGATAATATTCATAAATATCTAGAATTTAATGGTACTTCGATATTACATTGTCAATTTGATAACATAGAAGATATAAACTCTTCTTTTTATCATTTTATATATCGTTATTCAAAACTTTTTAAAAATATTTCTATTTTTAGAAGTAAATGGGCGCTTACTCAAAATTCATTCTATATGATCAGTACAAATAAATTAGTAAAAGAAAAAAATATGTTTGAACATATTTTTATAAAAAATATAAAAAATAATTTTTTAAAACTTTTAGAATCATACCAATTTGAACTTGAAAAATATTATTTTATTTATCAAAATGAAAAGAATTTAAATAAAAAAAATATATCTTCCATCCAAAATGTTATTATTGATCAAAATACAAAATGGTCTAAACAAATGAAATTAAATAAAATAAATATATATTTTTAACTTTATAAAAAGAAATAATCCTTCTTATCCACAATAACCTTATTTAATGAATATTTATTTTTTAACTCTTTTAATTTATTTAATAAATACAAAATAGGTACATTTATTTTTAATATATCTTTAGTTTTATACTTTTCTATTTTAATACCTTTTATATACTCTTTTGTTTCATTTACATTTTCTATATATACATTTATTCCACTTTTACTACTACTTTCACTATGTAAATGATCATTATACATATTATTTACTTCTTCACTTTCTAAAATATAATATTTTAAATAATATTTATATTCATTTACAATTTCATACATATTTTTACTTATTTTATTTTTAACTCCTATATTATTTATATAATCACACATTTTGTCAATAATATCTTTTATAATATCGATTTGTTTACTATTTTTAGAAGAGTCTAAAAAATGATTATTTTTTATATATTTCATCTGATTTTTTAACATATATACAATTTGAATAAAATAAATATAAATATATTCATTTTTTATACTTTTATTATTCATCATACTTAATAAATAAGATGTAATAAAATGATGTTGTAATATATTTAAATAATAATGATTCATCTTATATAAATTATTTATTACATATTGATGTATATTATCACTACTTCTACTTTTATTTTTATATTTGTTCATATAATATTCATATATTATATAATATTCACATACACTCTCATATCCATCATCATATCCAAATAAATTCTCTTTTAATAAATTTGATTTTTCATATTTATACTTTTTTATACAATTTATTTTATTTTGATATCTAAAAGCATTTTCAATTTGATTTACATTATAATTATCTATTTTTATATTTTCACCTTCTTCCATTATTTTTATTACATTTATATTCGTATTATTTATATTATTATATACTGGTATATATAAACTTCCATCTAAAAAACCATTGTTTAATAATAAATAATTTACTTTTATATAATAACCAACTGTATTTAAATTTTTACATAATCTTATACTATATTCCATTTGTTCTATATTTTCTTCATCTTTTTCATAAATAATATCCGATATATACACTAGTTTTTTATCTTCTTTATTATATAATTTAATCTTTTTATCTAAATCTTCATCTTGAATAAACATCTTTTTAGTACTTGTTTTTTTACTACTCATTGATTCATCTATATCTATCATACTTTTTGATTCAATTAAAAGATAATCCAATTCATTGAATAATTCATTTATTTCTAAAATATATTTATTTTTACTATTTTTTATCATAATTAATAATAAATCTTTATATTTATACTTTTTACTGAGAATTGTCAAAAATTCTATAATAGATAACAAATATTCACGATGTTCATTCATTTTATTTACATTATAACTTTGAATACTCTTTTCATTTAAATCTACATTTAAATCCAATATTCGATTTATTTTGTGATATTCATTATCATGATCTATATAATCCCTATAATCAATCATTTTATATTATCTATATTATAGATTTATTTTTTAATAAATTATTTATATTTTTGTTTTAATTTATATTTTTGTTTTAATTTATATTTTTTTTACATTTTAATATACAACGAATTAATTTGAGCAATATCTCGAAGTAACGGTACTGAAGCATTTTCAAATGTTTGTAACATTTCATAATTTTCAATCATCTTACATATATTCTTCACATCTTCCACAATATTTTGTATCCTCATTACCGCTTTTACAAAATTACCATCAAATAATGTTTTATGTTCCAATATTTCATAATATGATGTACCTAATGCCCATTCATACAACACTTCCACATATTCATATTGAAGTACATATTTTGTTCCAATTGAAATACGATATTGTAACTCTTCATTTGCGAAAAATGTTGATTTTTCTTCCAAATCACGCATTATCATCTTCATCTTTCCCGAAACATTCATATCGGATATAATATCTTCACTTCCATTTCGTTCTTTATCTTCAATAAAAAGAGCAAATAAACCAATCCACTCCGCATATGTAATAGTTGGATCATTCATATATTTTTCCAACATATACGCAAATAAAAGTTCATTACATTCATTAATGTTCATACTAATGATTCCACGTTTTGTTAATTGTCCATCTTCTTCCAAATAAGAGTGTGCTTTTAGTAAATCTTTCATATGTTCAATATTTTGAAACAAAAAGGTTGAACTACTATCCATTTCACACTTTAATTGATCCAAGTCACTCTTCATCTTATTCTTCATTTCATACTTTACAATTCGCTCTTCAAATGATGGATTATTATACTTTTTCTTGATTCCATCTAACTCTTTATCAATCTTCTGTTTATCCTTTGGTTTCATTACAAAAAATACACCTAATCCATTTCCATTTAACTTATTCTTTAATCGTTCATATTCATTCATATCCTTTTCATCAATATCTACTTGAATACTATTATATTTACCTTCCAGTTCCAAATATTGTTTTATCGTCATTATTGACGATTTTTCATGACCATCCATAAAATATGTATCCTTCAAAAAATTTCCCATATTTACCTTATTTTTTACATCTTGCTCTTTCTCAATACTTTTCCACAAATGTTTTAATACAAATTGATATGTTGGAACAAACTTTGATGAAACTCGCGGACTTTTCCCATTTAATATATCATTTAACTGTGAATCATCTGGTAATTCCATACATGGAAGCAAAATCACATTACCAATTTTATCTAAACCACGACGACCTGCTCGACCACTCATTTGAGCATATTCCGCATGATTTATATATCTTAAACCATCATTGTCATACTTTTGTAAAGATGTAAAGATTACCGTTTTTGTTGGCATATTCACTCCAACCGCAAATGTTTCCGTAGCAAAAAGGATTTTAATATAACCTAAACCAAACAAAATTTCAATAATTTCTTTCAAAATTGGAATCATACCGCTATGATGATAAGCAATACCACGTTGAATCAACTCATATACTTCTTCATATTGAGGTAATTTTTCATAAGTCTCTTTATAAGGATGCATGTATTTATGAAATGTATCCACAATATTTCTTTGTGTATTGTGATCTACTACATTTGTATATACCATTTTTGCCAAATATTCACAATCTTTACGGGAAAAGACGAAAAAAAGTGCTGGTGTCTTCTTCAAATAATGTAATGAAGATACAACAAGATCTAATACATCCAATTTTGTATATTTTTTATACTCTTTTCGAATATTTGCCATATTTACAATTTGATTTGACGAGTTCATCATTAATTTCCACGGAAAATCAAATAACTCAGAATCATCGTTCTCTTCTTCAACGATTACATCACATCCCATTTCACGTTGTTTCAATGCCGCTTTTATACGTTTTTTGCGATCACTTCGAAATTCTTGATATTTTGTCGCTTTTTCATAATCAAATAGATAATGTTGAAGAGGAACAACTCGATGTGACGTTGGAATTAACATTGTATTCTTCTCCTTGATTTTACCTACCCATTGCGCAAACTCTTCTGCTCCATTAATCGTTGCTGATAACATAATCAATACAATACTTTTAGGAAGTAAAATAATTACCTCTTCCCACACTTTACCACGATCCTTGTCATTAATATAGTGAACTTCATCAAAAATAACAACACCAATGGAGTTGATATATTCAATGGATTCAATATCATTTTTATATAACATATTTCGTAATACTTCAGTTGTCATAATCATACAAGATGCTCCAGGATTCATTTTAATATCACCTGTTAAAATACCAACATTATCAACACCAAAAAGTTTTTTAAATTCAGCATATTTTTGATTCGAAAGTGATTTAATGGGACTTGTATAAACTACTTTCTGTTTTTTTGCCAATGCTTGTTGGATACCATAAAGAGCAAATGTTGTTTTACCTGAACCTGTATGGGCAGTTACCAGAATATTTTCATTATTATGAATCCGATACATACCTTCTTCTTGGAAATCATCAAGTGGATAGGGGAATTGAAAGTGTTTCTCTTCATCAGGAACTTTATGAAGATCATTTTTGTTAAATGTTAAAAAATAAGGGATTGAAGTACTCATATTTTATTTTTTATAAAATAAAATTATTTTATTTTATAATAAAGCATTTTACTCTTTATAATACTTTTTATTCTTTTTTTCATTTTTTTTAATTAATTTTTATTTTTTAGATATATTTTTTTAACCACCAAAATTTTTTTACATTCTTTTTACCACCTGTTATCGATTGATTCATTTTAGGTTGAGATCCGTTTATATTTGTTTTAAGTTGAAATCCATTTATATTTGTTTTAGGTTGATTCGTTTGTGGTTGATTTGTTTTGGGTTCATTTGTTTTAAGTTGAGATCCATTTATATTTGTTTTAGGTTCATTTGTTTTAAGTTGAGATCCATTTATATTTGTTTTTGGTTCATTTGTTTTGAGTTCATTTGTTTTAGGTTGATTCGTTTGTGGTTGATTCGTTTGTGGTTGATTTGTTTTAGGTTGATTTTCTACTTTTTGTTTACTTATGATTTCATCAAAAAACTTTTGTGATACATTTTGTAGAATAGTACGATATGAATTTAATTGATTTTTATCAATTTTTTTTTTATCAATTTTTTTTTTATAATTGATTTGATTATTTATTTTATTATTTACTTGATTTAAAACTCCTGAAATATTTAATGTTTTTTCAATTGGATTTTGAACATTTTTGCGTTGTAATAAAAATGAAGCAATTTGTGTTTGTTCATCACTTGATAATGAATTTTTTGTAAATTGATAAATCAATGATTTAAAAAAATTAAAAAAATCTTTATTTTCAACTAAATCACTATCAAAACCTTTCATTTTATCATATAATTCTTTAAATGAATTTACAAACAATAATTTTTTAAGAATTGCTAATATACGAATTTTTATACTACTCTTTTTATTTACATTTTCACAATTACCATTTAAAAAATCACCACATATACTATCTATAATAGTATTTATTTTTGTAGTATAATCATCCATAGTTAATTGATATGATAATATATTTAATAATTTTGACTCTTCACCTTTTTGAATATTTAATGGTCGTAATACATAAATAAATAAAGCAATGATTAAAAAAGTATAATTTGTTTGAAAACGAAACCATTTTTTTTCTTTTGCTTTTTTATCATTTTTACTATTTGGTTTACTATTTGAACTATTTATATTTTTAGATATATTTGTACTTTTACTATTATTTATAACTTTTGTACTATTATTCATTTATAAAATAAAGAAACACTACTTTATTCATAGAATTTTATTTTTGTTAATTATTTTTTTATTTTACTAAATTAAAATATACTACTTTTATAGTATTATTAAAAAATGAAATATACATATACTCTTTTACTTCTTTTGATTTTGCTTTTACTTTTTATATACTTTTTTTATTTTAAAAAATCGCAAGAAAATTTTGAAAATTCTCCCAATCACGTCTCTTCATACTATAAATGCGAAGAAAAACCAGTTTCACCCATTTTAGACAATATTTTTAAAAAATATGGTATTTATCATTCAAATTCAAAAAATAAATCACTTACATCTTACTCCAAAAATAATTCAAGTTGGGAATTATATATTCCATGTGGTTATAATTACGTTGAAAATGAATTACCATCTATATCCATGTCTAATTCACCATCCCAATTATATATTTTTGGGATTAATGGTTGTGATAAAATGGTAAGTAAAAATAATATTTGGTCTTCTTTAAAGAAATATTACGGTTTTGATGGTGCTTCTAAAATAATGCCATCATCCTATGTTTTAGAAGATGAAAATGATATGAAATTATTTAAACGCGATTATGTACCCAATGAAATTTATATTTTGAAAAAAAATGTTCAACGAAAAGAAGGTCTTAAATTAACAAAAGATCTTAAAACAATTATGAAAGCAAAAGATGATGAATATAAAGTTGTTCAACAATATATTCGAAATTTATATTTAATTAATGGTCGTAAAGTTAATTTACGAGTTTATTTACTTATTGTAATTAAAAACGATCAAAAAGAATTCTATATATCTGATTTAGGAAAATGTATTTATACAAATAAAAAGTATAATGATGATGATCTTGATTTTGAATCGAATATAACATCTTATCATCTTGATATGTCTGTTTATAAAGAAAACCCAAGAACATTTGATCAATTGCGTGATTATATCAATAAAAATGAAAATAACGCAAATGCTGGATCCTTATTTTTTGTTCGTATGAATCAAATCTTACAAAAAATGTGTATGGCGCTTGATAAAGAGTTTTATCAATCTAAAAATATTCGTGAACGCAACGCAATTAGTTTTCAACTTTTTGGTGTGGATGTTATTATGGATAAAGATTTAAATCCATTTATCTTAGAAGTCAATAAAGGACCTGATATGTCAGCACGAGATGAAGAGGATAAGAAGATGAAAACGGTGGTTCAAACACATATGTTTGAAAAGGTTGGTGTGATTGAAGATGATTCTATTCATCAAAATAATATTTTCAATCAGATTAATTAACACCTTTTTTTTCTAAATCTATTATAGATTTTATATATTATTTTATTTATCATGAATAATAGATTTGAAGAAGAAGGTTTTCAAAATTTATTTTTTATTATACTCTTTTTTATTATACTCTTCCTTTTTATACGTTTCACTTACACTCAACTTTCATCACTCTTCCCTACTAAAACAACATCAACCAACTTAAATAGTATTGAAAATTTTAAATCGAATGATGATGTTGATAGTAAAGAAGATTTTATAAATATATATTCTTTAAATGATTTTTTATATAATATTGAAGATGGAGAGTTTATTGAAGATCAACAAAAAAAGGAAAAAGAAGTAAAAAAGAAGATTACTAAAAAAATTGTTCACCCCAAAAATAATAATATTGAAGATCGCAAACCCATCGAAGAAAAACAACAAGAAGAAAAAGTCATTCAAAAAGTTCAACCCAAAAATGATCACTCCATTCTTTATATTGTTGATAAAAATAAATATCATTATGATATTTTAAATAAAGAAAGAAATGTACAATATTATGTAAATGGTTATAAAGACCCATATTTTATTCATCAAATTGTTGATAAAGATAAACATGAAATTTCAATTATAAAAAATAAAATTTATAATAAATATGCGTTTATTTATAAAACGCCGAAAGATAAAGATATTCAATTATATTATATTGAATTCCGACCTTCTCAATCTCGTTTTATTAAAATTTATGATGAAGATGATAAAATCGCGTTTTATTTAGAAAAAATTGAATATAAAAATGATGTTGAAAATATGAATTCAGTTCCACTTTACAATATTTTTTATTATGCCGAAAATATTGGTAAAATATATTTAAATCAATCAAAAGATGATAATCATACAACTTATTTTATACATATTCAAAATGAAAAGAAAGATTATAAAGAAATTATATCATTTGGATTTATTTTATATTTATCTCTTTCAAAAGATAATAATGAAAATTACGATTAAAAAAATATATTTTATTATATTAGATTACTTTATAAATGTTAAAAAGCATTGTGTCTATTGAAACAATAGAAGATAACGAAAAAAGTAATACTTATATTGTAACAAAGTATAACGATAATACAATGCGCATTAAAATTTATCAAAAAAAATCAGTCACAAGCGCACCAAAATACATCAAAACTATATTAGGAAACTCTACTCCCGCACTTCATCTTAACTTTTAACTTTTTTATAATTATTTGTTAATAAATAATTTATTTATGAACAAATTTAAAATAAAGATAATGATTTCCCCGAGCAATTTTATAAAAAATGATTGATCAAGAATTGATAAAAATGTTTTTATGATATTGTCCGGGGGGAAATTGTTAATAAATTAATAATTTAATAATTTAATAAAAGGGAAGTTCATAAGAAACCGATATTTTATCTAATTAATCACACAAGTAGGATTAATTGATAAATAACCCTTTGGTAGGTTTCTTATGTTTATTCATCTGTAAACATACTAAAAAGATCGTGAATATCTTTTTTACCATTTGATTCTTTTACTTTTTTCTCGGATGTTTCATTACAAATAAAGTCACCAATCGTTGTATTTTTTAACTTTACTGTCTTATTCTTTATTATTTTTACACTATATTTTTTTTCTTCAGTTTCGCGACTCTTTATCTTCTCTCCCATATCAAATAAATCTGTCATCTTCGTTTTCCCTTCAAACTTCTTCTTCTCCTCTTCTCTCCAATCACGTTTATCATTATATCGATAACTATTATCAAATTCAATATTTGGTTTATCTTCATCCCCTACATACTCCACTTCCGGTGTATACGCTTTCTTTACTTCACGCTTCTCAAATGGGTGTAAAATACTATCATGATATACTTCCACATTTTCCAACACTTTATTCCCCTTATAACTTTTCCCCATTTTCATCTTCATTGCCCCTTCATTTGCTAACTTGTCCGCAATATCATTATATTTACTGTGTATATCATCATTTTCCGTATGTGCCCGTACTTTTAAAATGACAATATTATATTTTCTTATATAAGATAACGCTGTAATAATCATATCTTTATTGGGGACTTCTTCACCTTCTTTGATAAAATTCGTTTTTTCATATCGTTCTCCTGTTCCTTGAAAAATGTATTTACAATATTGCGAATCGGTAAAAATACATAAACGACGAGACACTTTTACCTCTTCCGGAAGTAATTCAATAGAGTGTAAAATTGCCCGCATTTCCGCTCGATTGTTTGTTAACTTTTTATCTTTTAAATCTTCACACACTTTGATATTTAATTCCGGAATCACAATACCATATCCACAATATACTTTCTTAACTTCGTTATCACGAATACAACTACCGTCAGTATAAATAATAAGATTTTTATGAGCATTTTGGTCGGTAAAGACGGTCTCAATTTCATCTTTATTTTTAGTTTCATAATTTTCGCGTTTTTGAATAAATTTTGGTTTGGAGTCACCAAAACCTTCTGCTTTAAACTTTTCGGCATCTACAATCGAATCAAACTTTTTAAATATTGCTCCTTGAAAATCTTTAATCGATCGTTGACAATCTGGCCAACTGTTATAAATTGCCGGACCATTCCGTCCTTTGTGAACAGCATAATATGGCATTTTTCTTCTACTACTACTCTTATGAAATCTACTTTATACTCTTTTATTTTTCATTTTTCATACTTTTTTATAAATATATATATTTATAAAAAAAATAGGTTTACATTTTAATCAATTTTATTTTGAAATTTAATACCTTTTACTCTTAAAACAAGTGAATCATCTCGATATTCTAAATAATGTTTCATTGGAACATATTGAAACTCTTTAATTGCCGATGGAGACCAAATAATTTCAATATGATTCATACGATTGTTTAAAAAGAGTGTATTTAATAAATATTTGACAGGAATATTATATTTTCGAGATACTTCGACAACGTTACATATTTTTGATTTTAACTTTTTTACTAAATCTTCTTTCATAATATGTTCAATTTTATACTTTAATACTTCACACTTTTCATCTAAATAATTCTCAAATTCACTTATATTTAATTTGATTTCAAAATATTTATCTTCTTCATTTAATAAAACAATACCATCATAATAAATATGTACTAATATATTTTGTTCAAATTCCATATTTATTTAAAAAATATTTTTAATATATGTACTAATTATGAATAAATATACTTTTTTTCTGTTCAAAACGATATTTTAATATTGCGGTGGTTCACTTCTTTTTATCAAATAAATAATTCCTAATGCGATTAAACCATAAAAAAATGGATCAGGTTCTGGATCTCGTGGTGGAGGCATTGAATAAAATACTGTTTTTTGATACATTTTATTTTGATACATTTTATTTTTTAGAATTTGTCGAAACATTTTTTTTCTTTTTTACTTTTTATACTTTTTCTTTTATATTCAAAAAATAAAAAAAATGATTTTTTATATTCTTCTTTTTATTTATATCCAAATATAAATATAAATTATACTTTTATATATTTTATATTTTATATACTTTAGTATGAGTAAATCACGCACTACAAATCCCGAAATGAAAAATTCAGGTAAACGTTGGAGTGATGAAGAAGATGCGCAACTTCTTCAAGAAGTTCAAGAAGAAAAACCATTTTCTGAAATTGCTCAAAAACATCAACGTACAGAAAGCGCAGTAAGATCACGAATTTCAATTAAAGCAGTGAATGATTATAAATCTGGTGTTGATCTAGATACGATTTATGAAAGATATAAAATGAGTGAAAAGTCATTTCAAGAAGCATTTGAATATGTTTCTAAAAAAGATGCGGAAAAGGCAAAAGCAGAATCATTTAAAAAAGAGAAAAAAGAATCTAAAGTTATTGAAACAAAAGAAGAGAAAAATAATATTTTAGAGAAAGATGAAGTAACCGAAATTCTAAAAGCACTACTCATTGAAGTACGCGAAATTAAAAATATGCTTTTACAAAATAAAAGTGTGTCATCCGACTCTTAAAAAAAAAGAGCATATTTATATTTTATACATTTGTTCTTTATATCAAAATAAAAAATATTATTTTAATAATCATACACCCGAACATTTTGATAAAGAAAAGTTATCAATTCTTGAAGCATTTTTCTTTATGACATTGCTCGGGGAAACCTTATTTCTTTTTTTATTAACAAATTAATTATTTATAAAATAATATAAAAATATATTTTAATTTTGAATATAAAAAGAATAGTATGTAAAATGATAATATCAAAAGATAAAAATGGGTGGGAATGCTTTAAAAAATGTTCAAACAATGCGTTTACCAAAAGATAAATATAATATTGTAAAAAAAACAATTTATGATAAAATTTCGCAATATTTTCCCATTTATTATTTATATGAACTTCCTGAAAAAACCGACTTTGGTGATTTAGATATTTTATATGATTTAAATTTAAATTCGATATATCAACTGATTGAACAACTTTTTAATCCAGTTGAAATGGTTCATAATGGTAATGTAATATCTTTTTCTTATTTGATTGAAGAAAATCAATATTTTCAAATTGATATGATTAAAGTATCAAATATTGAATGTGCTTTATTCTTCTTTTCATATGGTGATCTTGGATCCATTTTAGGACGAATTATTAAATATTATGATCTTACATTTGGTTTTGATGGAATGTGGTTAATACCACATAAAAGTACTATTCAAGAGCATAAATATTGGAAAGAAAAGTGTATAGAAAATAAAGATGTTATTAAGGAATTAGGTGAAGTTCAAAAAATATTTTTAACAAATAAACCAGAAGAAATATGTGCTTTTTTTGGATATGATTATGAAAAGTGGAAATCTGGTTTTACAACACATCAAGAAATATTTGATTTTATTACATCATCTCATTATTTCATAAAATTCGCATTTAATAAAGAAAATTCAAATTATGCTATGCGAAAACGCATTGTAAAAAGAAAGTTTTATAATGATTTTTTAAATTACATTGAGAATAATTATGCTTTATGTGATGATGATCTTCATAGTTGTACTCTAAGGAACTTACAACCATTAGCCATCTCTTATTTTGAAAAAGAGTATGAATTTGAAAAAAATATAGATTTATACTTTTTACATCATAAACGAAAAAATAAATTTAACGGAAAAATGATTATTGATCTTATAAATACTACAAATCCCAAAGAAGTAGGTAATATTATTTTATTATTTAGAGATTATATTGCTGACAAAAATAATTGTACATTTGAAGATTGGTTAGATCAAGTAGAACAAAAAGATGTCATTGAAGAATTACATCTTTTTATTTCTGATTTTACACCATACTTTTTCTTATAAATATTATTTTTTCACAATGGTTAAATTACCAAAATAACAAAATTCATAAACTTCATAATAATCATATTCACTCGCATCATCCCAATGAAAAGATGTATACCAACCACATTTTGTACAACTAAATACATCTGTTCCATAAGCATCACCATTCATTCGACAATTCGCAATAACGTGTTCTTTATCAATTTCTTTTGAATCACAATGAATACACTTTTCACAATCATTATTATAAAATTTTATTCGTGATTCATTACTTTGATCACCTGTGCTAAATTGTTTGTTATTATAATGAAAGACTTGATAATCAAACTTTTTGGGTTCAGACATTTTTTTATAAAAAGATATAATATATCTTTTTATAGAAACTTCTTTATATTCAAATATTTATATATAAATTATATCAAATAACGTAAACAATATTATTATTTTTTAATATAATATACTTTCAACTAACGTAAGTAATATAAAAAAATTGATAAATATTTATATATAATCGAGTAACTCAAAAAGATAATTATATATAAAAATTCTTTTCACCACTTTTACTATGAATATGGAATCACAATTTGATACTCCTACTTATGACCAAGTAAAGTATAATGCTAAGTCACATATTGAGAAGTCCAAGTATGGTAATGGTAAATCGATGATGCGTAATATGTACAACGTATATGAGCATTATGAGAAAAACGATGAAATAGAAAAGAAGGATGTACCGAAGTATGTTATGAAGAGATCCTATGGAGGTCTTTGTAAGGTATGCGGTGTACGTTTGTGTAAATCATTTTTTGACACAGATCGTCTTCGAAAGAAGAAGAATGGAAGTAATTCGTTGAAAAAGGCAAAAGGTAAATCTTTCGTAACACGAAGATGCGAAACAGAAGAAATGAAAATCATTTTGAAGTTTGATCTTCAAATCAATGATGACATTGATTAAATAGTTAAAAATATTTATTTTTAACTATATTTTTATAAAAAATATCGAGTTTCCATATTATTAAATAATATTAAATAATATTAAATATTATTTATAAAAAAGATAAAATGATTTCGTTTTTATTTCTTTTATCTTTGTAGCTCTTTATTTTATAAAATATATATTTTATAAAATTTTTATTAAAAATGACGACTCTTTCTGAAAAGCGCACAATTACAATCACTTTTGGTGATCAAGCTGAAAATCATAAAGGAATGCAAATGATTGGAACCCTTGCTGAAAAGGGATTTTCACATGATGATTTAATAAAAGCTCGCGATTATTTCAATAGTTTAGGTGCAACTTGTGAAATAATTCATTTAAATACATATTTACCTTCACACGTGACACACGTGACACACGTGACACACGTGACTTGTGATGAAAATGCATATATTCTTGTGATTCGAAATGGTGTAAATGCGATTTTGCAAAAAAGTAGAAATAATGTAGATCAATTGTTTCAAGAGCAATTGGGATTAGATTATGATAAAAAGGCGTTTATGTATGGTCGTGTTGTAAATAAACACGCTCGATGGAATCTTTGTTA
>JACCDO010900836.1_pt1 | contig 13907 bp, 7 predicted proteins | sample 7446101 | NCBI WGS metagenome assembly JACCDO01 (sample SAMN15323440, study PRJNA562643) | freshwater metagenome | isolation source: river surface water | place: USA:Blue River Watershed | collected 2017-08-16
CCGTTGATTGTGAAGTACGATGTGGCGTCGTTGGGTGAAATCAAGTTGTGTTTGGCGCCTTTGCCACCCAACTAAGTAGGGCGTAAACTTGTTGACCTACGTTCCCCAAAGGTGCCGTTTTGCTTAAGGCCTGACGGCTGTATGACCCCCTCCTTATTTAGATTTACTTAAAAAGGAAGGTTCAAAAGGCGTAAGAGAAGCGAAGCTTCTCTGAATACCGTAGGTTTCCTTTAGCAAATTAAAATCTTTTACCAATATATAAAATGTCTATTCTCATGCTTGTTGTTATGGCGCTCCTTTTTGCCGCATTGACCCCCGGTGTTATTGTTTGGCTTCCTTTTGGCGCGTCCAGAAGGGTTGCTGCGTTGGTTCACGGCCTTGTTTTCGCCGCAGTTTGGTATTTCCTTCACAGACCCATTGCTAAGTTGTTGTCTTCGGTTGAGGGAATGGAAGATGAGAAGAAGAAACAGTAAATAAAAAGGTTAATTAGTTATTAAAGCAAAACATTGCTTTAATAAATATAAGTAACACCTCCGTTTTTATTCTTTTATAATATATTTTACTACAATATAAATGAATCTTGTCAAAAATTTTGTTTTGATTGTTCTCTTTTTCTTGCTGAGTCCGAACATTTTGTTTAGACTGCCCGGAAACAAATACGTGAGTGCGCTTCTTCACGGTGCCCTATTTGCGGTTGTTTGGTATGTTTCCAATCCTGTTTTAGAAGGAATTAACACAAAGCCAATAATGTGCAACAACTTAAAAAAAAAGTTGGAAAAGACAACAAAAGAAAACGAGAAAAATGCTATAAAAAAACAAATGACCGATTTCAAATGTTAAATTATTTATTGATGATACCCATAACAAATAAGAATCCATTTTTTATTTGTTAAAACTCCGGTTCGTTAAAACTCCGGTGCGTGTTTCTTGAACAGACACCCATCCTTCGGCAAACTTGCAATATCCTTGATAATATCCGGGTTCTGGAAACTGCACGTGTCCATCCAAATCTTGATTACCGAAAACCGCTTTTTCGGCGAAATGGTTATTCCGTTAATATGCGACTCGTACTTGGCCCCAGTGGTCAAACTGTTGGCACACATTGTCGCCAGTAATTTTCGCCAGGCAGTGGAAACATCAGTGTTTGCCACGCGATAAGAGAAACACCCGCCGTCACGATTCTTCACATCCTCCCACATAGGGGCGATGCCACTCTTCATACAAAAGAACATACAGTTATACAACAAGTACTCTGGAATCGTCTCGTTCAACGCGTTGATACTTTCAACTGTATTGATTTCTTTCATAATGACTTTATAGCTGTCGTGTGACCAACTATTATCGGTTTGTAAATGGTAATACAAATTCCATTTACAAGACAGTTCGTGTGCACTGGTTGTTTCCATTCTGTTATAATTTATAATATATTTTTATATTTGTTTTGCATATATTATAAATTTTAGTTCAATTTTTCGTTAACCTCAGTATAATCTTAATTTGTATCGGCGGCTTTATCATCGTCATTCACAAAAGAATCCGCATTGGTACTAACAACATTATCCGCATTGGTATTGGAATCTATATTAGTATCCACTTTGAGTGACGTTTCCACTTTAAGCGACGTATCCACTTTGAGCGACGTATCCACTTTGAGCGACGTTTCTACGCTTACCGGATTATTTACAACTGAACGTACTTCATACCCAGTCTTCAACCTGTCATTAAAATAGATGTACTGCGAAGAATTCAAAACATGTTTCCGAATATTAAAATCCATTAAATGCACCTCGTATGTATCATCAAACATGTAGTCGCCTGGGTTATACTGATACGAAAGCATCCTGTAAACAAAAGTCTTGCTTAGAACCTCGTTGCCGTTTCTGATATAGGAAATGTCCAAATTGAGCTTGACTGGGTTTTTCATTGCCTTATTGAAATACATAATGTTCAGGAATCGCGTATTGTTCAGATTCGGGAATTCACTGAATTTTTCCTTAATCAATCCAGGAACCTTTATCACAGATATACGGTAATTATCGCATTTTCGTATGTAAAGTGTCTCGCCTAACTCTCCTCCGGTCATCGTGTCAAAATCTTCTTCGGAACCGCACTTATATTGCTCAATCAACTTGGGTTTTGCCAGATTCATATTTACCATCGTAATGCAGTTCCACGTGTCCAAATTGGGCTCAACCAATTGGTTCCGGATTACAAAAAGTTGGCTTAACCCATACGGCTTCAGCTTCTCTTCAACTAGAACAAAAAGATAATTGTATGCCCAAAAAAGTGCAAATAAAAAATTAACGATTTTTATCTCGGCCTGTTTGTACAATGACTCCATTTTATAGTAATATGCTGTTTTGTTTTTATATTGGTTATTTTAGTTATTTGCATTTTTTAAATATAATATACCGTATAAACCCAATTATCCAAAATACAGTAAGCAGATAGATAAAAAAATAATAAATCTGCATATCATTCTTGATTTGAATATTTAAATTTGCTAATTGTTTTTTTACAAATGGAAATTCATAATTATTTCCTGGCGGAGGTGTTTTACCATCTAAATAATATTCTAAATCGGTTAATATACAACGATTTTCGTTTATTTGCCATTGAAAATATACAGTAGGCCATACTAATAAAAAGTAAAATAAAAAATTACTTGGGAATAAAAAGCCAACCACCATAAATAAAGCGACTAAAATATGAACAAAAATTACAATTTTTTTTAATAGTTGTCTAATGATTTCCATTATTATATACTAATTATACAAAATCTGTTTGTATTTTTTTTATTTCTTCTTTTTGCCCCTCATTTTTTTGGATTTTTTTAGACCCTTGGTTTTTCTTTTGGTTTTTTTTCCACCACTGAACAAACCTTTTTTGGATTGGTCTGGAATAGTGACTTGAACTGGAGTGTTATTTTTAAATTTATCAGCAAAAATAGAAAATTTGTTTCTAATCTGCGACCACGCATTAAGACAACTAAACTCTTCCTCTACTGCTTTTATTGTATCTTTGTATGTTACTAGTATGCATTCATAAGTATCCAAATCTAATTTACTACCTGTGCCACTGCCATTTACGTGACAACCTTTATTATTATCCCAACTGTAAATTCGTATTTTTTGTTTTATATTAAACCAGTCTTCTTTACTAATAGCAAAATCGTCAGGAGTGCACGGCTGAATTTGTCCATTAACAATATTACGTTTGCTGATAATATAATAATTGGATTCTTTTTTCCGCAGTTTCATTCTCATAGTAAAATTTTTAAGAAGACTTTCAAATTTGTTATACTTGTTTGTGTCTATATCACTTTCTGGTTTTGGTTTTATCGTTTCCCATTCTGTTTTCACATAATCAAAATATTCTTGGCCGCCATCAATTAGTAGTTTCTGAAATCTTTCTGTTTCAGCTTTAATTTTTTCGTCTTTTATTTTTTTCTCATTTAATTTTTCTTTATATATTGCATCTGTTTCTGCTTCTAGTATAGCTTGGTTTGCTATCACTTTATTATAGATTTCATCCGTTATTTCATAAGGATTATTTTCTGTATATCCTGCTATTTCTTCATTACTTGCTTTGTCAAGATTATTAGCAATTTTATTGCCTTGTATATGTAATATTGTATTAGCAATTTTGTTGTCCTTTCCATCTGGATTTGCATATTTCCAATATATATTAAATTTTCGTTTTGGTAAATTATAATCATTGTTTATCCCATCATGTACAGATAATTGGGTTTGTTCTTGTCTATGATATTTATACAGGTTCATTATAAATTATCTATATATTACATTTTTCCTAAACAAAAATCTTCTTGTAAGCACTTAGAACCTTCTTCTTCTGTTGCGCATAATCTACAATTGGCTCAAAATAAATATCCTTGTCAAAATCCTTAAACCAGTTGTGGATTTTTCGGTTCTCTACATTCGCCAATTCTGGAACCCATTGTTTGATGTAAACGCAATCTGGGTCCGAACCTTTGGATTGTTCCCACGGACTGAAAATGCGGAAATATTCTTGGGAGTCGGCTCCACCTCCAGCAACCCACAACCAGTTCTGAGAATTGCTCGCAACGTCGTAATCCACCAATTTCTGGGCAAAATATTTCTCTCCCCAGCGCCAGTCAATGAGCAAGGTTTTGGTTAGAAAGGACGCAACAATGAGTCGCCCACGATTGTGCATATACCCCGTTTCATTGAGTTGGCGCATACACGCATCCACCACGGGGAAACCGGTTTTGCCATCGCACCAGGCGGTAAACCATGTTCGATTATTGTCCCATTCAATTTTCTCGTATTTGGGGTCCACCGTGTGTCCCAATTGGGGGAAAGCGTAGAGAACGTGGGCGTAAAAATCGCGCCAAAACAGCTGGCGACGAATTGGTTCAGGTACTCGTTCATAGACTTCTCTCACTGAAATGCATCCAAATTTGATGTACGGTGAGAGAAGGGTGGTCGGAATGGACAAAGTATTATGGTCGGCGGAATACTTGGCAGGAAGGTGCGCCAAATTCAGTTTGCCGTTCTCTCTACCTCCGTTATTTATAATGTTTGGATTTAGTTCAAGAGAGAGATATTTCTCTTTTAAATCAACTGTATTCATTTTGATATCCGGTTTGAAAAAACTGGTGACAGACCCAACCGACTTTGCCATGTGTCTTTTATTGGTTAAGGCCTTGTGGTAAAAGGGCGTGAACTTTCTGTAAACTTGGTCTTTAAGTGTTTCTTTATTTTCTTTTCCGAAGCCATTCTTGGTAAGTGTTCCAGGTTCAAAAAGGTAGTAGTCCGCAAATGTTTTGCATTCAACGCCCTTTTTTTCACACATCTCTGCAAGTAGAGAATCACGCATCGTAGCAAAAGGCGTATAATCCCGGTTGAACCCAATAAACCCTGGTTCCAATTCGCCAATTAATTTGCTTACTACGTCTGTGGTATCTCCGTAAAAACAAAGCAGTTTTGACCCAGTGGCCTGATCCAAATCATCTAAAGATTCAATCATGAATTGGATGGCATTCTCGGACCGGAATTTGTTCTCTGCAGAGATTTGTTGTGGAGTGAAAATAAAAATAGGGACTAACTTCTTGCAAAGTTTGGCGGATTCGTAGAGACCGATGTTGTCCACGGTTCGCAAATCACGGTGAAATATAAAAAGTCCCAGTTCGTGCATTTAATATAAATGTGTATAAGAAGATAGGATAAGTATTTTTATATAATATGCCATTTAGTATTATTGTCGGCGCACACACTACGAATTGGGCAATTGGGTCCGCAGGTAAAATCCCCTGGAAATGCCGTGCAGATATGAAATTCTTCAAGGAAATGACGAGTACAGTGAGTGATCCAACCAAGATGAATGCGGTAATTATGGGTCGGAAAACATTTGAATCCTTGCCTGCACCATTGCCAAACCGGGTAAACGTGGTTCTCTCTAGCAGGTTATCTAATGGCTTTTTTTCCAATGATTTTGATAAATCAATTGAGACCTTAGAACAAGATCCAAACATTGAAACAATTTTTGTCATTGGTGGAGAGATGATTTACAAAATTGCTCTTGACCATCCAAAATGTGAAAAAATATACTTGAATGAGGTTCAGGTGGTATGTGATTTGTCGGGCGCAGATGCATTTTTTCCAGAAATAGATAAAACCAAGTATGAATTGACCAAAACCACTATAATTGACCCAACTGTGACAAGTTTTGTTTTTAAATCTTCAATTATGTAAAAAGAAACCTACGGTTTCCTAAGGCTAAGCCGACGGCTTTTTGAACCTTCCATTATAAAGAATGTCATATTACGTAAATAAAGCTTTGCTTTACTAAATATGCAATGGTGTAAAAATTTCTCTGCAATATAGTATAATTATTGGATGAATAAGTTCTCGTTAATTAGTGAAAATAATTTGCATCTCCTTTTTACGGCGCTGTTGTTTGCATGTTTAGTATTAAGCTTCTATTTTTTCATAAATACCCTATTTTTGGGTAAACAAAGTCATTGCAATATTTTTACGGCGTGGCAGTTTCCGATGTTATTAGCAATATTAATAGATGTGGTTTATACTAATTAAATTATGAGTCCGATTTGTCCAAAATATAACAACAACTTGTTATACACGAAAATGTTTTAATAATTAGAATGCGAACCTGCACACAGTCATATAGGGCAGACATTTATATAATAACCATTATATAAATTTCAAGAAATAATTACGAAGAGGTCTCTATGTCTAAAAACGACGAATAAGCGTTGCGACCGATAAACAAAAGAAAAACGTCAAAAGAAAAACGTCAAAAGAAAGGAGGGGTCATAGGGGAACTACGTTCCGCTAATTGTACCCAATTATTACATTTATACCTACAAAAACAACAATATCTCCACTTACCGCAACAGACGTTGTAGTAACATTTGTTTTGGTGGTTTTTATCACTGAATATGTATTATTATCTCCTTTTGTTATTTTTATAAAGTTACCAGCAAATGTTCCGACGCCATTGAACTGAACACTTTCTCCAACACTATTAATTGAAGATAAAAATCCAACTGCACTATCACTTGCAATTGTGTTTATAACAAGCGGGCTATTAACTGTTGTTCCGGTTGGTCTTACCAATTTTATATTTTTCAACTTAGCTTTGTTAAATGCTATCGGCACGTATAATAAGGTTGTTGGTAAACTAATCGTTGTTGCCATTGAAAAAATATTGCACAATGTATTTACTATCATTTTTTGGTTTGCTTGTTTTTCAGCAATTGTTCCCAAGGTGGGGTTGAATTTTGCAATGTTGGCAGGTGTTGAAACAGATGGAGGAAGAACCACATTTAAACCGGGGACAAAAGTTGCAGGAATTACAGCCGCCACTTCTGATGATTTTACAAACACAAAAGAACTTGGCGCAACATCTTGTGCGGAAATTGAAAATTGGGTCATTAATATTGCTGAATTATACACAGAATCACTAGAAAGTGCGGCAGTAATTGTAACAATTCCCGAATCTAGTAATGTAACAACATTTCCACTGACAGTTGCTTTGGTTAAATCTGATGAACTGTATGTCCATGTGCCAGTGTTGTCAACCGGTTTGGTTGGCTCAACAATTGTGTATGAGACATTACTTAGTGATTTGTTTGTGATTTGTAGTGGGCCAAGTTGAGGGGTTGGCAGATTCACCACAAGTGTTGTAGAAATTGTTGCAGATGTGAAGTTAACAGTGCTTGCTTGATTGGCAGTAATGGTTGTACTACCTACACCAACAATTGTAATCATATTTCCAGCAATTGTAGCCACTGCTTCATTAGAACTGGTGTATGTGATTAAACCATTGCTGTTTATTGTAGGAGGGACAATAGCAAAAGGTGCGGTTCCAATTATTTTGGGGGGAATAAAAAAATTCATTAGAACTGCGGTTTTCTTATTTACTGTGATGGTACCAGTAACTGTTTTAGGTCCGTAACTCTTTGTAGCGGCTTGAGTAGCAGTAATTATTGCAGTTCCTCCCCCAACAACAGTAACAACGTCTTTCGCGATTTTAACAACCGTTGTATCCGAGCTGGTGAACACAAAAGGACTAATGCTATTTGATTTCGGAGCAACAAGCTTGAATGTCTTGTCACCAACCAATTTTGTTGCAGGAACATTAAACGCGGTAGTTAATGTAGGCGACATTTGATTTACTACAAACGGTATACTAACTGTTTCACCAATGTAGTTAGCGGTCATTGCTTGTGTTGCAGTAATTGTGGAAGTGCCGATTCCTTTAATTGAAACTATATTTTTAAAAACAGTAGCCACTTTGATATTAGAACTTGTATACGTAAATTCACCCGTACTAGGAGAAGTAGGATTTATAATTGAAAAATCACCCATTCCAATTTCCTTTACTGGCATAACAAAGTTTGTTAATGTGGGCGTACCTTTATTAACTATCATCAATGCTGTAATTGTAGCAGATGTGTAATCGGAAGTGCTTGCCTGAACTGCTTTAATGGTTGTACTACCGGCTCCAACAATTGTCACCATATTTCCAGCAATTGTTGCAATTGCGGTATTAGAACTGGTGTATGTGAAAGCGCCATCACCGTTAGTTGTTGGAGGGACAATGGCAAAAGGTGCGTTTCCAACCGCTTTTGTTGGCATACTGAAATCAGATAGAACAGTTGTTAGCGCACTTACTTGGAACAATGCGGTAACCGTAGCAGATGTGTAATTTGTTGTACCCGACTGGACTGCAGTAATGGTTGAAGTACCGCCTCCAATAATGGTTACAATATCCCCGGCAATGGTTGCTACTGCTAAGTTTGAACTTGTATAAGTGAAAGCACCATTGCTATTTGTGGTCGGAGGAACTAAAGCAAAATCATCATTTCCAAGCGCCTTTGACGCGACGGCAAAATCGGTTAGCACAGTTGTTATTTGATTTACAGTGAAAGTTGTAGTCACTGAACTTGACAAATATTTGTCAGTGCTTGCTTGATTTGCAGTAATGGTTGTAGTACCGGCTCCAACAATGGTTACGACGGCTCCATCAATTGTGGCAACATCCGTGTTAGAACTGGTATAACTAAAAACACCATCACTGATGGACATTGGAGCAACTAAACTAAAAGGCTCGCTTCCGGCTATTTTTGCAGGGACAGAGAAATTGGTTAGAACCGGTGTTCCTGAATTTACGGTAAGGTTTGCAGTAATGGTTCCAGATGTGAATCTGGAAGTACTTTCTTGATGTGCCGTAATGGTTGCGCTACCAACTCCAACAATAGTTACAATATCTTTTGCAATAGTTGCTACGGTTGGGTCAGAACTGGTGTAAGTGAAAGCACCTGCAGTATTGGTTGATGTAGGAGGAGTCAATTTGAAAGCCGCATTTCCAAATATTTTGTCTGGAATAGAGAAGTTTGTGATTGTAGGCGCGCTTTTACTCACTACGAGGGATGCAGTAATTAACGAAGACGTGCTATTTGGACTGCTTGATTGAACTGCGGTAATCGTGCAAGTTCCAACACCAACCACAGTTACAACATTTGCAGAAACAGTCGCGACCAATAAGTTAGAACTGGTATAAGTGAAAGCGCCTGCAGTATTGGTTGTTGGAGGAACTAAAGAAAAGGGTGCGTCTCCAACTATTTTGGCGGGGACAACAAAATCGCTTAATACCGTTGTTATCAGATTTACATTGAATAATGCAGTTGTTTTGGCAGATGTGTAGTCGTCAGTGGCGGCTTGAGTTGCAGTGATTATAGAACTGCCCAAACCAACAATGGTTATAACATCATTGTCAATGGTAGCAATTGTTAAATCCGAACTGGTATATGTGATTTCACCATTGCTTGCAGTTGTAGGACGAGCAATTGAAAATTCACCCTCTCCAATTATTTTTGCGGGGATAACAAAATTGGATAGAACTGTTTTTATTGGGTCCACAGTGAACAATGCAGTAGTTGTTCCAACTCCATAACTGGTCGTGCTTGCTTGAACCGCAGTAATGATTGCAGTTCCAGCTCCAACAATCGTTACGACATCATCATCAATTGTAGCAACTGTTATATCGGAACTGGTGTAAGTGAACTCACCATCACTATTGGTTGTAGGAGGAACAATTGTGAAAGTCGCGCCTCCAAATGTTTTTCTGGCGACGGCAAAATTGGTTAGAACAGTTGGTATCAGATTTACTTGCAGGGTAGAAGTAATTGTTCCAGTTGTGTAATTGGTAGTACTGGATTGTCTGGCTGTAATGGTTGAAGTGCCGGTTCCAACAATGGTTACGAGGTCCCCGACAATTGTGGCAACATCCGTATTAGAACTGGTATACGTGAAAGCGCCATCGCTGTTTGAACTTGGAGGAACAATTGTGAAAGGCGCGTCTCCAATTAATTTGGTTGGCACAGAAAAGTTGGTTAAAACTGGTGTTCCCGGGTTTACTGTGAATAATGACGTGATTGATCCGGCTTCATAATTGGCGGTCCTTGCTTGATTTGCAGTAATATTTGAAGTACCAACACCAACAATAGTTACAACATCTTTAACAATTGTAGCTACTGATGTGTTAGAACTAGTGTAAGTTAAAGCACCATTGCTGGCGGTTGTTGGAGGAGTCAAAGTGAATGGCGCATTTCCAAATGCCTTTTCAGGAACAGAGAACCAACTGATTGAATTTGTTCCTTTATTTACTATGAGAGATGCTGTAATTTGTGCAGATGTGCTATTTTCTGTACTATCTTGAAATGCGGTAATTGTTACATTGCCGGTTCCAACAATGGTCACAACATCTGCAGCAACAGTAGCAACTAATAAGTTTGAACTTCTATACGCGAATGGACCAGTACTGTTGGTGGTTGGCGGAACCAAACTAAATGAAACGTCTCCAACCGTTTTTGCAGGGACAATAAAATTGGTTAGAACAGTTCTTATTAGTTTTACTTGGAATAATGTGGTAATTGCATCAGTCGTGTAATTGGCAGTGCTTGCCTGAACAGCTTTAATGGTTGTACTGCCCAATGCTATAATGGTTACAATATCACCGTCAATGGTAGCAACAGCTGGATTAGAGCTTGTATAAGTGAAAGCGCCATCGCCATTTGTTGTTGGAGGAACCAAGGCGAAAGCCTCCTCGCCAATTATCTTTGTGGGAACAGAAAATTCAGATAAAGTAGTTTTTATTTGATTAACCTGTAATAATGCACCAATTGATTCGGAGCCGTAAATGGCTGTGCTTGCTTGCACTGCAGTAATGGTTGCCGAACCTCCCCCGACAATGGTTACAACATCCCCCTCAATGGTAGCAACATTCAGGTCGGAGCTTGTATAAGTGAAAGTACCGTTACTGTTTGAACTTGGAGGAACTAAGTTGAAAGACGCATCTCCAAATGTTTTTACGGGAACAGAGAAATTGGTTAAAACCGTTGTTATACGATTTATGGTTAATAATGCCGAGATTGTTCCAGATAAAAAGTTGGTTGTGCTTGCTTGAACTGCCGTAATGGTTGAAGTGCCTCTTCCAACAATGGTTACCGTACTGCCATCAATGGTAGCAACAGATGTGTCGGAACTTGTATAAGTGATTGCACCATCACTATTGGATGTCGGAGAAACTAAACTAAAAGCATCATCTCCAATTTTTTTTGTACCAACAGCAAAGTTGGTTAGTACTGGAGTTCCCTTATTTACGGTAAGGGTTGTATTAATTGAACCAGATAAAAAGTTGACTGTGCTTTCTTGAACAGCAGTAATTGTGCAACTACCAATTCCAACAATGGTTACAACATCTTTAACAATGGTTGCAATTGTTGGGTCAGAGCTGGTATAAGTGAAAGCACCAACGCCGTTGGTTGTAGGAGGAGTCAATTTAAAAGGCGCGCTTCCAAAATCCTTTGCTAAAACAGAGAAATTGGTTAGAACAGGTGATGTTCTAGTTACTACAAGGGATGCAGTAATTTCTGCAAATGTGCTATTAAATGTACTTGCCTGAGCTGCAGTAATTGTGCAACTTCCAGTTCCAACAATGGTTACAACATTACCGGCAATCGTAGCCACCAATAAGTTAGAACTAGTATAAGTGAACGCACCCGTACTGTTGGATGTTGGTGGAACCAATGTGAATGGCGCATCTCCAATGCCCTTTGCAGGAATAGAGAAATTAGTTAAAGCGGTTGTTATTAGATTTACTGCAAGTGTTGATTTAATTGTCCTAGATGTGTAATTGGTGGTGCTTGCCTGTTCTGCAGTGATAACTGAACTGCCTAATCCAACAATGGTTACGACACCGTCAACGATAGTCGCAACTGATGTATTGGAGCTCGTATACGTGAAAGCACCGTCGCTGTTAGATGATGGAGGAACCAGGGCAAAATCCGCGTCTCCAAGTATTTTCGCGGGGACAGAAAAGTTGGATAAAACAGTTGTTATCGGATTTACTTGGAATACTACAGTAATTGTAGCAGATGCGTAAATGGGCGTCATTGCTTGCACTGCAGTAATTGTTGTATTTCCAGCTCCAACAATGGTTACTACATTACCAACAATGGTAGCAACTGATGTATTAGAACTTGTATACGTAATTAAACCATCACTGTTGGATGTTGGAGCAATTATGTTGAATTCCGAATTTCCAAATGTTTTTTGGGGAACAGAGAAATTGGTCAGAATGGCCGACATCCGATTTACAGTGAAAGGTGCACTAATTGTTCCAGATGCAAAGGTTTCGGTACTTGCTTGATTTGCGGTAATAGTTGTAGTTCCACCTCCAACAATGGTTACAACATCCCCCACGATAGTCGCAACAGATGTGTCTGAACTTGTATATGTGATTGCACCATCACTTTTGGTTTTAGGAGCAACTAAACTAAAAGCCGCGTCTCCAGTTGTTTTTGTAGGGACAACAAAATTGGATAAAGTGGATGCTCCCTGATTTACAGTAAGGGTTATATTAACTGAACCAGTTGTAAAGTTGTTAGTGCTTGCTTGAGTAGCAGTAATGGTTGTGTTACCAAGTCCAACAATCGTTACAACATCTTTAACAATTGTAGCTACTGATGTGTTAGAACTAGTGTAAGTGAAAGCACCAATACTGTTGGATGTAGGATTGTTCAACTTGAAAGCTGCGTTTCCAAATGTTTTTGTTAAATCAAGGAAATTTGTTATTGTGGGTGGTCCTTTATTCACTACGAGAGATGCAGAAATTGTTCCTGTTGTGTAACTGACGGTGTTTTCTTGAACAGCATTAATTGTGCAGTTGCCGGCTCCAAGAATGTATACAACATTTCCAACAATATTGGCAACAAATGGATTACTGCTTGTATAAGTGAATACACCAGTGCTGTTAGACGTTGGGTTCACCAAGTTGAAGGACGCGTCTCCAAATGATTTTTCGGGGATAACAAAATTACTTAGCACAGGTGTTGCGCGATTTACTGTAAATAAAAATGTAATTGTAGCAGATGTATAATTGTTAGAGCCGGTCTGAGTAGCAGTAATTGTTGAAGTACCGCCTTTAACAATTGTCACCATATTTCCATCAATGGTAGCAACTGATGTGTCAGAGCTTGTATAAGTGAATGTACCCGGTCGGTTAGTGGACGGATTTACCAAACTGAAAGGCGCGTTTCCAAATGTTTTTAAGGGGACAGAGAAATTGGTCAAAACCGTTGTTAACGGATTTACTTGGAGCGTTTCGGTAATGGTTGAAGATGCAAAATTGTTCCAGCTTGCTTGAGTAGCAGTAATGGATGTTGTGCCTGCTCCAACAATGGTTACCATATCTCCAACAATTGTAGCAACTGATGTGTCAGAACTGGTATAAGTAATTGCACCACTGCTATTAGATGAAGCTTGAATTTTGAATGGGATGTCGCCGAATGTTTTTGCAGGGAGATTGAAATTGCTTAGAACAGCTGTTGACAGTGTTATATTGAGAGTATCTGTAGCTGTAGCTGCAAAATAATTTGCAGTACTTTCTTGAGTCGCAGTAATGATTGATGTGCCGACTGCTTTAATTGTAACTCTATTTCCAACAATTGACGCAACTGATGTGTCAGAACTTGTGTAAGTGATTAATCCATCACTGTTAGTTGTGGGTGTGATTAAGAAAGTTGGATTTCCAATGTTTTTGGGAGGAACAGAAAAGGCTAGCCCGGGAGTTCCTTTAGTTATCGTAAGGGTAGCACTAATTGTACCAGATATGTAATCCGCAGTTTCTGCTTGAACCGCGGTAATTGTTGTCGTACCCAATGAAACCATTGTTAGAAGACCATCAACAATTGTTGCTACGGATGGATTAGAACTTGTATAAGTGAAGCTACCAGTACTGTTAGATGTTGGAGGGGTTATCATGTGAGGCGCATCAACAATTGTTTTTGTGGGGATAGTAAATGATAATGTTGGTGTTACATTATTTACTTGGAACAC
>JACCDO011025893.1_pt1 | contig 13906 bp, 14 predicted proteins | sample 7446101 | NCBI WGS metagenome assembly JACCDO01 (sample SAMN15323440, study PRJNA562643) | freshwater metagenome | isolation source: river surface water | place: USA:Blue River Watershed | collected 2017-08-16
CAGAGGGTGGCGGCGTTGACGACCTTGCCGATCAGGTTGATGCCCTCGTGGCCGTACTGGGCCAGTGTTTGCGTGCGAAGTGACGCGCTGACGTAGGCGGCCAGTTGCTCGTCCCAGCGGCGGGCCATCTGCGGCTCCAGCGCGCTGGCCTTGACGGTCTGGATGCCGGTCACCGTCTCGACCAGCAAGGACTGGTTCTCGGCACCGCGCGCGAACTTCTCGCTCAGCCGGCCGCGCAGCACCGGCACGATGGTCAGGCTCAGCAACAGGTACAGCGGCAGCGAGGCCAGCACGATGAGCGTCAGCGGCACGCTGTACGCGAACATGACGGCGATGAAAATCACCGAGAAGAGAACGTCGAGCACCAGCGTCAATGCGTTGCCGGTGAGGAACTGGCGGATGTTCTCCAGCTCACGCACGCGAGCCACCGAGTCGCCCACGCGGCGCGCCTGGAAGTAGGCCAGCGGCAGGTTCAGCAAATGCCTGAAGAGGCGCGCGCCCAACTCCACGTCGATGCGGCTGGTGGTGTGGCTGAAGACATAGGCTCGCAGCACGGTGAGCGTGCTTTCGAAGAGCATGATGACCACGAGGCCGATCACGATCACGTCCAGCGTCGTCACGCCCTTGTGCACCAGCACCTTGTCCATGACCACCTGGAAGAACAGCGGTGAGACCAAAGCGAAGAGCTGCAAGAACAGCGAGACCAGCAGCACCTCACCCAGCAGCTTGCGGTGCTTGACGATGCTGGGGACGAACCAGGAGAAATCGAACTTGGCGAGCGCGCCGGCCAGGGAGGCGCGGCTCGTGACCAGGATGAGTTCGCCGCTCCATTGGCCGGCGAAGACGTCCAGCGGCTCGATGGTGGGGCGAGCCGCCTGCGCACCGTCGGCCGCCGACGTGGCGGGGTCCATGAACAGCACGCGTTGGCCATCGCACTGAGCCAGCACGACGATGCGGCCGTCCTTCATCGCCGCCAGTGCAGGCAGCGGCGCGAGGGTCAGGCGATCAGCGGAGCTCTGTGATTCCTTGGCTTTGAGGCCTAGTCGCTTGGCGGCCAGCAGCAGATCTTGCCGTGAGACAACTGCGTTCTCGCCCAGACCCAGCTCGTGACGCATGGCGCTTGGCTCTGCGGCGACATGGTGGAGTCGGGCAAGGATCGCCAGAGCCTGAAGCGCAGCATCTTGGGCTTGCGTGGGAGCGGCGGGCTTGGATGCGCCATGCGTCATGCCGCCGTCGAACGGCGGCAACGATTCCGATGGGGCTGAATGGAGTTCACGGGCGCCTGTCGGCACCTGCCCTCCCTGTACTGCGGACATCTCGATTCAGCCCTGTGTCGGACTTTGCGCTTGTGGACGGGCGCGAATGTACAGGTTCCAGACAGTTTGGCTGCGGTGATTCCTACCCAACTCGTTAGCCGGGTTGGCGGATGTGGTTGATCTTGTGTTACCGGGTGAAAAACATGTGGCTGCGCAGTGCGGGCGCCTTGGCGGCGTGGCAGCCAGCAGCACAGCCTGGCCGCTTCGCAAGTCGAACCTCAGTGCTGCGCATAACCTGTTACCAGAAGTGCGCCTTGCGCTTCGTTTGTAGCCCGGAGCGGTTACACCGCAAACGCCCACTCCCTGAACTCCGCATGCCGCGGCCGGTGCTCGGCCGCGTGGCGGGCGCGGGCGGCGTCGACCCAGCTCTTGGCTGCGGGTAGCGGGCCGAAGCCGGCCTCGGCGTTGATGTGGCCCACGGCCCCGAGGTTGCTGTAGCTGGCGCCCCAGCGGTGCGCCCAGCGGGCGGCGCTGGCGGCGCTCATCCAGGGGTCGTTGCTGCTGGCCAGCAGGCGCGAGCGGCGTGGCAGGCGGTGGTGGGGCAAGGCCTCGGCGAGGCCGAACTTGTCGGGCTCGGCCGGGGCGACGAACAGCGCTTCGCGGATGGGCGAGTCGGCATGCTCGGCGAGGTGGCGGGCGAGGGCCAGGCAGCCGAAGCTGTGGGCCACGGCCAGCCACTCGCCGCCGCCTGCCACTTCCAGCGTGCGCTGGATGCGCTCGGCCCAACGCTCCAGCGCCGGTTTGCTCGGGTCGCGCTGCGTGACGCGGCGGGCGTCACGGTACTGGCCCTGCAGCCAGGTCTGCCAGTGGGCCGGGCCGCTGTCGTGCAGGCCCGGAATGATGAGGACGCGCGGCGGCTTGTAGCTCATGGCCCGGCCTCACAGCGTGGCGATGGAGACTTCCGTCGACTTCACGAGGGCGACGACTTCGCGGCCCACTTCGAGGCCGAGGTCCTTGACCGAACGCGTCGTGATGACGGAGGTGACGACGTCGCCGCTGCGTGTGACGACGTCGACCTCGGACACGACCGGGCCTTCGATGATTTCCTTGATGGTGCCGCGGAACTGGTTGCGGACGTTGATGGCGGTGATGGTCATGCGGGGCTCCGGTCTGGGATGGGGAACCCAGTGTGTGAGCCCGGCTTCAGTCGCGGAACGAAGCAATCCGCAGCAGCGCATGCCCGCGCCGTATATCAGCCATTCAACCTAGATCCGGCAGTTGGGCAAGCCCGAGGGGCGGGCGAGGCGGGGCGCTGGCAAGGCGCGACGACGAAGTGGGCTCGTGCCCACGAGGAGAAGCAACGCGGCCAGCGGCACGAAGCGCCAGCCCAGCGGGCATGCAGCGCTGCTCACCGAAGTGGTGAACGCCGCCGCAATCACAAGGCATTGATGCGGCTAGCGTTTCGATGCGTAGCAAGCGGTCAACTGCCGGATCTAGGTTCAAAGCGCCACGCGCGACGCTTGAACTTGCTCAGGGCCGTCGGGGCTTGGCGGGCTTTTGCAGCAGCAGCTGGCAGTCGATGAGGGCGCCGTCGAATGAGGGCTGGTCGATGCAGGCGTCGTAGGCCGGGTTGCCGGAGGTGGAGCTGGCGGCGAGGCCCGCGGCCGGCGCGTCGAAGCGCAGCGGCTCCGAGCTGCGGGCCTGCAGCGCTGCCGCGAATTCGGGCGGTTCGGCGTTGCGGGCGGCCTGTCGGGCGGGGGAGTCGTCCTGCGGTGAGCGCGTCAGCTGATAGGCGCCCACCAGGGCGATCGCGACGGCGAGGAGCAGGCGCTGCGAGGCGGGAAGTGACATGCTGGTCTCCCTGGGCAGGCGCGCCGGCTGGGGTTGCCGGCAGGCGCCTGCTCATAAGACGTCAGATTGCCCCGCGCCGATAGGGCGGCCGCGCGACAGCCGCCCACAACTTTGAGGAGGATCAGATGCCGGCGCCGGCCTCGAACAGGCTCAGGCGCGCGGCGCTGAGCTTTACGCGCTGCCCGCCCTGCAGGCGTAGCGCCTCGGCCTGGTCGCGGGTGAGTTCGGCTTCGAGCGGCTGGCCGTCGGGGCCGATCAGCTCGACGCGCGCGCTGGCGCCGAAGGACAGCACGCGCTCCACCGTGGCGGCCAGCCCGGGCGCGGACTCGTCGGTGACGATCTGCAGCTCGTGCGGCCGCGCGTAGGCCTGCACCTCGCCGGCACCATGCTGGCCGGCGTGCGGCAGCTGGTGTTCGCCGATGTGCAACACGCCGTCGCGGGCCTGGCCGACGAAGCGGTTGACGGCGCCGAGAAAGCCGTAGACGAAGGGTGTGGCCGGGCGCTCGTACACCTCCTGCGGCGTGCCGACCTGTTCCACGCGGCCATGGTCCATCAGCACGATGCGGTCGGCCACTTCCAGCGCTTCGTCCTGGTCGTGCGTGACGAAGATGCTGGTGATGTGCAGCTCGTCATGCAGGCGGCGCAGCCAGCGGCGCAGTTCCTTGCGCACCTTGGCGTCGAGCGCGCCGAAGGGCTCGTCCAGCAGCAGCACGCGCGGCTCCACGGCCAGTGCACGGGCGAGCGCGATGCGCTGGCGCTGGCCGCCCGAGAGCTGCGGCGGGAAGCGATCGCCCAGCCAGTCCAGCTGCACGAGCTTGAGCAGTTCGGTGACGCGCTTCTTGATCTCGGCTTCGGGCAGGCGCTGCTTGCGGGGCTTCACGCGCAGGCCGAAGGCGACGTTGTCGAACACCGTCATGTGGCGGAACAGCGCGTAGTGCTGGAACACGAAGCCGACCTGGCGCTCGCGCACATGCGTGTCGGACGCGTCCTGGCCGTCCAGCAGCACACGGCCCGCGTCGGCCTGCTCCAGCCCCGCGATGATGCGCAGCAGCGTGGTCTTGCCGCAGCCCGACGGGCCCAGCAGCGCGACCAGCTCGCCGGTCGGGAAGTCGAGGGACACGTCGCCCAGCGCCGTGAAGTTGCCGAAGCGCTTGTGGATGTTTTGGACCTGGATGCCCATCTGTTTACCCCTCGACTGGCGAGTACGCCAGCCGATCCCCCGAGGGGATTTGGGCCGGCTTGGGAGCGGCCCGGCGCTCGGCCCGCTCGAATTGATGATTGCGTCGAATCACGACGCTTCCTTGACGTTCGACTGGCTGGCGCGCCATTCGATGAATTGCTTGATCACCAGCGTCACCAGCGCCAGCAGCGCCAGCACGGAGGCGACGGCGAAGGCGGCGGAGAACTGGTATTCGTTGTAGAGGATCTCGACGTGCAGCGGCAGCGTGTTCGTCATGCCGCGGATGTGGCCGGAGACGACGGACACGGCACCGAACTCGCCCATGGCCCGCGCGTTGCACAGGATGACGCCGTACAGCAGGCCCCACTTGATGTTGGGCAGCGTGACGCGGCGGAAGGTCTGCCAGCCGCTGGCGCCGAGCACGGTGGCGGCTTCTTCTTCGTCGCGGCCCTGGGCCTGCATGAGCGGAATCAGCTCGCGGGCGACGAAGGGGAAGGTGACGAACACGGTGGCCAGCACGATGCCCGGCACGGCGAAGATGATCTTCAGGTCATGCGCCTGCAGCCAGGGGCCGAGCCAGCCCTGGGCACCGAACAGCAGCACATACATCAGCCCCGCCACGACGGGCGACACCGAGAACGGCAGGTCGATCAGCGTGATCAGCAGCTGCTTGCCGCGGAACTCGTGCTTGGCGATGAGCCAGGCGGCGCTGACGCCGAACACGAGGTTCAGCGGCACGGCGATGAAGGCCGCCGTCAGCGTGAGCTGGATGGCGGAGATGGTCTCTTCGTCGGCCAGCGCCGAGAAATAGAGGTCCCAGCCCTTGCGCAGCGCCTCGGTGAACACGGCCACCAACGGCAGCAGCAGGAAGATGGCGAAGAAGCCCAGGCCCAGCGCCAGCAGCGCGAAGCGCACGGCCGGCGACTCGCGCGTGGCGGGGTTGTCCTCGTACTTGGCGCGGGCGCGCGGCGGGGCGAGGTGCAGCGCGGTGCTCATGCGGCCTCCTGACGGGCCGTCTCAGCGCAGGCCGCGAGCGCCCTGATGGGGGCCGCGGTGAAGCGAACGTGGGGGGTCATCATTTGCGTGCTCCGCGTTGCGAGGCCCAGGCCTGCAGGCCGTTGATGACGAGCAGCAGCACGAAGCTGAAGATCAGCATCACGGCCGCTATTGCCGTGGCGCCCACATAGTCGTATTGCTCCAGCTTGGAGATGATCATCAGCGGCGTGATCTCGCTGACCAGCGGGATGTTGCCGGCGATGAAGATGACCGAGCCGTACTCGCCGACCGCGCGCGCGAAGGCCAGCGCAAAGCCGGTCAGCAGCGCCGGCAGCAGCGTGGGCAGCACCACGTAGCGGAAGGTCGTCCAGCGTCGTGCGCCCAGCGACGCGGCGGCTTCCTCCAGCTCGGTCTCCATGTCCTCCAGCACGGGCTGCACGGTGCGCACGATGAAGGGCAGGCCGATGAAGATCAGCGCCAGCAGCACGCCCACCGGCGTGAAGGCGATCTTGGCGCCCTCGGCGCCGAACAGGAAGGCCAGTGCGCCGCCCGGCGCGAACAGCGAGCCGACCCAGCCGTTGGGCGCATACAGCGCCGTCAGCGCAATGCCGGCCACGGCGGTGGGCAGCGCGAAGGGCAGGTCGATGAGTGCGTCCACCAGCTTCTTGCCGGGGAACTCGTAGCGCACGATGCACCAGGCCAGGATCAGCCCGAAGACCAGGTTGATGCCCGCCGCGAGCAGCGAGGCGCCGAAGCTGAGCTTGTACGACGCGACGACGCGCGGCGACGTGACGGCGGCCCAGAACGCGTCGAAGCCATGGCCCGACGATTTCAGGAACACCGCCGCCAGCGGGATCAGCACGATCAGCGACAGGTAGAACAGCGTGAAGCCCAACGTCGGCGCAAAGCCGGGCAGGACACGGCGTCGACCGAGAGAGAAGGAAGCCATTGAATTTGTGGTTTTGTATTTCGGGCCGAGCGCCGGGCCGCCCCAAGCCGGCCCGCGTCGGCGATGTGCGAGTGGCTCCATGCCGCGAGCATCGCCATCCCCTCGGGGGATCGACTGGGCTTGCCCGCGTCCAGCGAGGCAAGACCGGGCGAGGGGTCAACGTTTGATATTGGCCATCACCTGATCAAACGTACCGCCATCGGCGAAGTGCGTCTTGCTGACCTTGTCCCAGCCGCCCAGCGCCTTGTCGACGGTGAACAGCTTGATGTTGGCGAAACGCTGGGCGTGCTTCTTGAAGACGGCCGGGTCGCGCGGGCGGAAGTTGTTCTTCGCGATGATCTCCTGCGCCTCCGGGCTCCAGTGGAAGTCGAGGTAAGCCTTGGCCAGCGCGGCCGTGCCCTTCTTGGCGGCGACCTTGTCGACCAGCGCGACCGGTGCGTCCGTCTCGATGGAGATGCTGGGGTTGACCTGCTCGAACTGGCCCTTGCCGAACTCGTTCTCGATCAGCTCCACCTCGGCCTCGAAGGTGACGAGCACGTCGCCGATGCCGCGCTGCGTGAACGTGGTGGTGGCGCCGCGGCCGCCGCCGTCCAGCACGGGCACGTTGGCGAAGACCTTGGAGACGAAGTCCTTGGCCTGGGCGTCGCTGCCGCCGGTGGCCACGACGCTGCCCCAAGCGGCCAGGTAGCCGTAGCGGCCGTTGCCGGTGACCTTGGGGTTGGGGATGATGACCTGCACGCCGGGGCGGGCCAGGTCGGCCCAGTCCTTGATGCCCTTGGGGTTGCCCTTGCGCACCAGGAACAGCATGGTCGACGAGTAGGGCGCCGAGGCGTTGGGGAAGCGGTTGCGCCAGTCGGCCGGCGTCAGGGCGGCGGAGGCCAGCTGGTCGACGTCGGTGGCCTGGTTCATCGTCACCACGTCGGCCTCCAGCCCGCTGATGACGGCGCCGATCTGCTTGCTGGAGCCGCCATGGCTCTGGTTGACCGTCACGGCCTGGCCCTTGGCCTTCTGCGCGGCGATGAAGGCCGGGTTGATCTGCTTGTAGAGCTCGCGCGCCACGTCGTACGACACGTTGAGCAGCGTCGGGTCGGCTGCCAGTGCGGGCAGTGCCGTCGTGGAGGCGAACAAGGCCAGCAGGGCGCGGCGGGTGGTCAGGAAAGTGGGCATGGCGGGGCCGGGCGATGGAACGAAGGCGTGAGGGTGCCCAAAGTCGCTTATTCGCGGAACGACAGTTTTCTTATTTCCATATTCGGAAGCCGCCTTTGGATGGCATGGCGCTTGCTGCCGTCATGAGCGAGGGCCGCGCTCGCGCTAGCGAACTAGCCGCGCGCCCGCCCTTGCCATGCCACCCCTGCCGGAGTTCTCCATGCCGCTGAGCCGCCTCGACGTCACCGAAAAAATCATCGCCACCAAGGTGGCCAAAGGCCTGAAATGGGCGGATGTGGCGCAGGCCGTGGGCCTGAGCAAGGAGTGGGTCACGGCCGGCTGCCTGGGCCAGATGACCTTCAACGACGAGCAGGCCGCGACGCTGGCCGGGCTGTTCGACCTGACCGAGGCCGAGGCGCAGTGGCTCAAGGTGGTGCCCTACAGGGGCAGCCTCCCCACGGCGGTGCCGACCGACCCGCTGATCTACCGCTTCTACGAGCTGATCAGCGTCTACGGCACGACCTTCAAGGAGCTGATCCACGAGGAATTCGGCGATGGCATCATGAGCGCCATCGACTTCAAGATGGACCTGCAGCGCGAGCCCCATCCGGCGGGTGACCGCGTCAGCATCGTCATGAGCGGCAAGTTCCTGCCGTACAAGACGTACTGACACCGCTACCGAGCGGCGCGGCGAGAGTCGGCGCGAGAGGCGCGCTTGCGCAGATGCAAAGGGCGCCCCGGCGAGGCTTCGCGGTACATTGCCGCCCGCATTCACAGACAGGGCGCTGCAGCGCGGGAGACAACCATGAGCACTGAACACCACCCCCAGGACATCGCGGCCCGCTTCACGGCCGCCCGCGCCGCCGGCCAGTCGCTGCCGGCCTACCCGGGCACGCTGCCGGCCACGCTGGCCGAGGCCTACGCCACCCAGGCGGCGGCCATCGCCCGCTGGCCTGACGCCGTGGCCGGCTGGAAGGTCGCCCGGGTGAACCCGGCCTTCGCCACGCAGTTCCCCGAGGAGCGTCTCATCGGCCCCGCGTTCGCGCCCAATGTGCACCGCGTGGCCGCCGGTGGCACGGCGACCTGCCCGGTGTTCGAGGGCGGCTTCGCGGCCGTGGAGGCGGAGGTGGTCATCGTCGTCGCGCAGGACGCACCCGCCGGCAAGGCCGACTGGACGGCCGACACGGTGCTGCCGTTCGTCAAGTCCATGCACATCGGCGTGGAAGTGGCCAGCAGCCCGCTCGCGACGCTGAACGACCTCGGCCCCGGCGCGGTCATCTCCGACTTCGGCAACAACTGGGGTGTCGTCGTCGGCGCCGAGATCGCCAACTGGCGCGAGCTGGAAACCATCGATGTCGAGACCTTCATCGACGGTCAGTCGGTGGGCACCGGCAAGGTCGCCATCAAGCCCGGCCCGCTGGGCGCGCTGGCCTTCACGCTGAACAAGCGCGCGCAGCAAGGCACGATCCTCAAGGCCGGCGACGTGATCTCCACCGGCATGATCACCGGCGTGCACGACATCCGCACCGGCCAGCAGTCGCGCCACGTGTTCGCGGGCGCGGGCGAGGTGAATGTGCGCATCACCCAGGCGGGTGCTGCGGCCGCTTGAGCGGCAGCCACCGCTGGTGGCAGCCCGAGGCGCGGGCGCTCAGGCCCGCACTGCCAGCATCACCGCATAGGCCTTGAACACGGCAGTGGCCGGCTGGCCCACGGCGAGGTTCAGTCCGTCCACGGCATCGTTGGTGACGCTGGCCGTCACGACGGTGCCGCCCGGCAGCGTCAGCCCGATCAGCGACGACACCGCGCCGCGCTCCACGCGCGAGACGGTGCCGGCCAGCTGGTTGCGCGCGGACAGCCGGTAGCCGCCGAAGTCGGTGACCAGCAACACCTCGCTGGCCTTCACGAGCGCCAGCGCCTCCTTGCCGGTCTGCACCTGCAGCTCCTGCGCGGCCTGCGTGGTCAGCGACGCGGTGACCTCCTGGCCGCCGTCCAGCGTGACGCGCACGGTGGTGGTCGAGGGGCCCGGGTTCACGCCGGCGATGCGGCCGTGGAACTGGTTGCGGGCGGTGGTCTTCATGGACATCCTCTTCAGCAGCGCGTCGAGCGCGGGTTGGGTGGCCAGCCAGCTGGCCTGTTCGTGCAGAAAGGCCGCATGCCGGACCTGCAGTTCGCGCCAGGCGGCCAGCAGCGCCAGGCCGTCGGCGGTGAGCCTTGTGCCGCCGCCGCCCGTGCCGCCCGTGGCGGTTTCGAGCAGCGGCGCGTGGGTCAGCGCGGCGGCGGCGTCCAGCACGAGCCAGGCACCTTTGTAGCTGTAGCCGGCGGCGCGCGCGGCCTTCTGCAGCGAGCCGGTCAGCGCGAGGGCGGCCAGCAGGTCGAAGAAGCGGCCGTCGAGCCGGCCGGCCAGGCGCAGCTCGCCTTGCAGCAGCGGGTGATCAGTGGGCAGCAGGCTCAAGGTGCGGGGCAGGGCGGTGGCGGGCCGCCATCATCGCCTGTGCTCTTGGGCGCGGACGAGGACAACGGCGGTCGTCGGCGTGAGGGCGGCTGTGCCGGCGCGGGCGGCCGGTGTGTCAGGCCAGCTCGGCCTTCAGCAAGGCCAGGCGCCGCTGCTCGTCGGCGCTGGGCGCGGGGAGGTCGTCCAGCGCGGCGTGGCCCTGGCCGGCGGCGAGGTCCACCGTGCGGGTGATGCGGCCGCCGTCGACGACGTAGGCGCGCTGCGCCAGCGCGGCGACGTCGTCGAGGTCGTGCGTGATCATGACGGCCGGGATGCCCCAGCGCTCGCGCACGGCACGCAGCTCGTCGCGCAACTGGCGGCGCAGCAGCGGGTGCAGCGCGGTGAAGGGCTCGTCCAGCAGCAGCACCTGCGGGTTGCTGGCCAGCGCGCGGGCGAGGGCCACGCGTTGCTGCTGGCCGCCGGACAGCGTGGCCGGCCGGCTGCGCGCCATGGCCGTGAGGCCGAAGGAATCGATCAACTCGTCCACCCGCGCGGCGTCGGCCGGCTTGAGGCGGCGCCGCCAGTCGGTCAGCCCGAAGGCGATGTTGTCGCGCACGCTGAGGTGCGGAAACAGCGCGTAGTGCTGGAACAGATAGCCCACGCCGCGCGCCTCGGGCGGCAGGTTGATGCCGGCGGCGGTGTCGAGCAGCGCGCGCCCGTTCAGCCGCACGTGGCCGGTGCCCACCGGCAGCAGCCCGGCCATGGCCTGCAGCGTCAGCGACTTGCCGGCGCCCGACGGCCCGTACAGCGCAACGAAGGGCGCGTCGGTGGCGAAGGCGATGTCCAGGTCGAAGCGGCGCCGGGCGTCGCTGACCGAGAGCTGGAGCGCGACGTCGATCACCGGGGCTGCGGCCCGCGGGCCGGTTGTGCGTGCACCGCCCCGGCAGCGCGGGGCTGCGAAGGGGGGCGGGGTGGCGGTTGAAACGGCATGGCGGTCAGGTGTGGCGATCAGGGCTGCGGCCGGCCGAAGCCGTAGCGCGCCAGGATGCCCTGCGCCTCGGCGCCGGCGAGGAAGGCGACGAAATCGCGCGCCAGCGCCGGCTGCTTGCTGTCGGCGACGATGGCGGCCGGGTAGGTGACCGGCGCGTGGCCGCCCACCGTCATCGCGATGGCGACCTTGCCCTTGGCCAGCTCGGCGTCGGTGCGGTAGACGAAGGCGGCCTCGACCTCGCCGCGCGACACGTAGTCCAGCACCTGGCGCACGTTGTCGGCGAAGACGATCTTGGGCTGCAGTGCCGCCCACAGCTGGGCGCCTTCCAGCGCCTGCTGCGTGTAGCGCCCCACCGGCACCGAGGCGACCTTGCCGACGGCGATGCGCTTGACCGCCGGCTTGCCCAGGTCGGCCAGCGTGGCCACGGCGGGCGCGCCCTGGGCCGGCGTGATCAGCACCAGCGAGTTGGCGGCGAAGTCGCGGCGCGAGTCGGCGGCCACGAGCTTTTGCTCCACGCCGCGGTTCATCGTCTCCTGGTCGGCGCTGGCGAACACATCGGCCGGTGCGCCCTGCGCGATCTGCTGCAGCAGCACGCCCGAGGCCGCGAAATTGAAGCGCACGCTGGCGCCGGGGCGCGCGGCCTCGAACTTGGGGCCGATCTCCTTGAACGCATCCGTCAGGCTGGCGGCGGCCGAGACGGTGAGCTGCTGCGCCGAGGCCAGCAGGGGAAGGGCGAGGGACAGCGCGAGCAGCAGGCGTTTCATGACGCGGAGCGTTGCAGGTAGCGGTTGGACAGGACGAGGATGGCGACGGACACGGCGGAGACGACCAGCGCCAGCATCAGCGCCAGCTCGTCGTGGCCGGCCTGGACGGCGTCGTAGATGGCCATGGAGGCGGTTTGCGTCTGGCCGGGAATGGAGCCGGCCACCATCAGCGAGGCGCCGAACTCGCCCATCGCGCGGGCGAAGGCCAGCAGCGTGCCGGCGAGGATGCCGGGCCAGGCCAGCGGCAGCGTGACGCGCACGAAGGTGCTCCAGCGCGACTGCCGCAGCGTGCGCGCGGCGGCTTCCAGCTGGCCGTCCACCTGGGCGAAGGCGCTGCTCGCGGCCTTGAGCACCAGCGGCAGCGCCACCAGCGTGGAGGCCAGCACGGCGCCGTGCCAGTGGAAGATGACCGTGTAGTCGAAGTGCTCGCGCAGCCAGGCGCCCAGCGCGCTGCGCCGGCCCATCAGCACCAGGATGCCGTAGCCCAGCACCGTGGGCGGCAGCACCAGCGGCAGCATGCAGATGGCCTCCAGCAGGCCGCGCCCCGGCAGCCGGGTGCGCGCGAACACCCAGCCCAGCGCCACGCCCAGCAGCAGCGCCAGGACAGTCGCGACCAGGGCCACGCGCAGCGTCAGCGTCAGCGGCGCGGCGTCGAACTGGGTCCAGAGATCGGTGGGCATGGCTGCGTACTGTAGTTCAGTACATTGCGAAGACCGGAGCGCCCTCGCCGCAGCGAAGGGCTTGCGGCGGCGGCTATGCTCGCCGCCCGCCATGGACTACCTGACCGATCTGTTCGCCCACCACGGCTTGCTGGCCGTGGCGCTCGCCGTGCTGCTGGAGCAGCTCGGGGCGCCGCTGCCGTCCACGCCGGTGCTGCTGCTGGCGGGTGTCGCGGCGGCCCACCATGGGGGTTTCGGGCTGCAGGCCTTCGCCACGGCGACGCTGGCGGCCATGGTGGCCAACGCGCTGTGGTTCGCCGCCGGGCGGCGGCTCGGGCGGCGCGTGCTCGCCACGCTGTGCCGCATCTCCATCTCGCCGGACAGCTGCGTGCGCCAGAACGAGGCCAGCTTCGCCCGCCGCGGCGTGCTGACGCTGGTCATCGCCAAGTTCGTGCCGGGGCTGTCCATCCTCGCGCCGCCGCTGGCCGGGGCCTTGGGCATGCCGGCGCGACGTTTCCTGGGCTGGAATCTGCTCGGCTCGGCGCTGTGGGCCGGCGTGTCGATCGCGGTCGGCAGCGTCTTCCATGCGCAGATCGGCGCGCTGTTGCGGGCACTCAGCCAGCTGGGCGGCCTGGCGCTGGCCATCTTCGGCGGCGCCGTGGTGGCGTATCTGGGCTGGCGGCTGTGGCGCCGTGCGCAGCTGCGGCGCGAGCTGGGCCGCTTCGAGCGCGTCGAGCCCGCCGAGGCGCTGGCGCTGCGCGACCGGCATGCCGACATCGTCTTCGTCGACGTGCGCGCCCGTGCGCCGGGCCTGCCGCTGCCCACGCGCATCCCTGGCGCCCGTCACCTGGATCTCGGCGCCCTGGGCGACACCGCGCTGGCCGGCTGGCCGGTGGCGTCCGAGTTCATCACCTACTGCGCCTGCCCCAACGATGCCTCGGCCGTGCGGGCGGCCAAGTGGCTCCAGGCGCAGGGGCGGCAGGCCCGCGTGCTGCACGGCGGCATCGACGCCTGGGTGCAGGCCGGCCTCGCACTCGAGACGGCCTGAGCCGCGCCGGCCGGGGCGTCGGCACCGTCCGACAGGCCGCCGCGACGGTGGACTATGGGGCGCCGGGCCCCGGCCGGCCACAGTAGTTGCAAGGCCTCGCGACGCAGGCAGCGCGGCGACGGTGATGACGGCAGGAACGACATCTCCCCCACCGAACTGCCTGTTCGAGCGACACGGGTGAGCGCTGGGCCGCTCGCACCGGCCGGCCGCACGCCTGTTGACCCCGCATGAAGGAGACGGAGATGAGTTTCAGAGACGTCTTTTCCCGAGACAGCCGCGAAGCGCGGCCACTGATCACGCCCGACGGCAGCCTGCGCGTGGAGCCGGTGCCGACACCGGCTCCCCGCGTGCTGCTGCGCCGCGCGGCGCCGCGGCCCCGGGCGCGCGTGCTGCCCTGGGTGCTCGCTATCGCGGCGGGGGCGGCCGTGGCGCTGATCGGCATGGCCGTGATGCAGGACTCGCGCTCGGTCGGCACTCAGCTGGACGACGCGGTGGCCGGCGTGCGCAACGCGGGTGATCAGGCCGGCCAGGCCGTGGCCGATTCGCAGACGGCGGCCGCGCAGGCCTCGCGCGACGCGCTGATGGGCGTGGGCGCCGCCATCGACGACGCAGGCATCACCGCCAAGGTGAAGGCG
>JACCDO012296194.1_pt1 | contig 13905 bp, 13 predicted proteins | sample 7446101 | NCBI WGS metagenome assembly JACCDO01 (sample SAMN15323440, study PRJNA562643) | freshwater metagenome | isolation source: river surface water | place: USA:Blue River Watershed | collected 2017-08-16
CGCTGCCGCCCAACGCTGCGACCGGAGTGCCGATCGGGAGACGGATAACCCAAACCAACAATGCGTCACAATAAACATCACGCCTCCCTCGGAGTCACCCGCGAGCACCGCGCTGCCATGCTTTCCAACATGGGCGCCTCGCTCATCAAGCACGGTCGCATCGAGACCACCCTCACCAAAGCTAAGGCGCTGCGCCCCTTCATTGAGAAAGTCATCACCAAGGCCAAGAAAGCCTCGGCTGCTTCCGACAAAAAGGACGCCATTCATCTCCGCCGTCTCGCTCTGCGCGACGTGCGCGACGAATCCGCCGTCACCCTCCTCTTCAATGAGAAGGTGAAGCAATTCGAGAAGCGCTCTGGTGGTTACACCCGCATCTACAAGCTCGCGCCCCAACGCGTTGGTGACGCCGCCGAAATGGCGCTCATCGAATTCGTCGGTGCCGATGACCAAGGCTACTCCAAGTCCCGTGGCAAAAAGCCCGCTAAGGCCAAGAAAGCCAAAGCACCAGCCGCTGAGTCCGCTTCTGAGGCCCAGCCCGCCGAGGGCGAAGCCAAGGCCTAAGTCGCCTGACCAACGTAATCTTCCCACCCGGACTGCTCGTGCGGCCCGGGTGTTTTTTTGCCCCGCTGTGGCAATCTCCGGTTGCGACCATAGCCCCGTTGCGCAAGGTGTCTTGGATGAAACCGCAAAGCGTTGGCGTTATCGGACTCGGCATCATCGGCGCAGTGTGGGCACGCCACTATGCGGCTGCCGGTCGCTTGCCAGGGGTGTGGAATCGCACGCCGCAACCCGATTTCCCCTGTTGGCGAGCCAGTCCAAGCCAAGTTGTGCAGGGGGCCGATTTGATTCAGATTGTCGTGGCTGACCCTGCGGCTGTGCGCAGTGTGCTCGCGCAAATCTTGCCCGCCCTTGGCCCGGGGAAAATCGTAGTGCAGTCTTCCACCATTGATCCTGTCGCCAGTCAGGAATTGGCTGCGCAAGTGGAAGCTAGTGGCGCTCGCTACCTCGAAGCTCCGTTCACCGGCAGTAAGCCGGCCGCTGAAAAACGGCAGACGGTCTTTTTCCTCGGCGGCGACGCAGCCCTGGTCGCGGAAGCTGAGCCGCTCCTAGCGCTCGTGTCCGCGCATCGACTGCACATCGGCACGCCCGCTCAAGCCTGCGCCCTCAAGCTCGCCATGAATTTGAACATCGCCGTGCAGATGGAAGCTCTCGCCGAAGCTCTCACCTTTGTGCGGCGGGCTGGTCTTAGCGACGACATGTTTTTCTCCGCCCTGAATCGCAACGTCAGCCACTCAGGTCTCGCGACACTTAAAGAATCCAAGTTGCGGACCGGCGATTTTTCGCCGCAGTTTTCCGTCAAACACATGCACAAAGACATGCGTCTCGCGGCGGGCTCAGCTCAAGCGGTTGGCGCGTTCCCTGCGTTGCAGGCCACGCGCCAAGCCTTGGCTGCGGCCGAAAAAGCCGGCCACGGCGACGAAGACTTCTCAATTCTCCTGCGACATGTCGGCCAGTGAGGATTCAGCCTTCACCAGGAAGGGTGTCCCACTCGCGAATTACTGATAGGTTGTAGGCGTGAAAAAAGCCTCGGAACTGCCAACGCAGCCACTTAGGGTTCCCGCCAAGCAAATGAGTTCAGCCCCCTCTATTCGCCGTATGCCGTCTCCAGCAGAGGCTGCGCGCATGACCACGGAAGAGCTGCGTGATGCTTTTCTGATTACCCAGCTGCTCTCGCCCGGTGAGTTGCGGTTGCAGTTCACAGACCTCGACCGCTTTGCCGTTGGCGGCGCGGTGCCTACCTCCGTCCCACTCGGATTGGAAAACAGTAAGGAGACCGGCCGCAGCTTCTTTCTGGAGCGTCGAGAATTGGGTGCCATCAACATTGGCGGAGTTGGCTCGGTAACCGTGGATGGCAAGAAGTTCGAAGTTGTGCCGGAGGGATGCATCTACGTCGGCATGGGCGCGAAGGAAGTCTCCTTCGCGAGCAACGACGCCAAGCATCCGGCCAAGTTTTTCATTCTCAGTTGTCCGGCACATGCTGCGTATCCGACTACGGTTGCCACTCCGCAACAGGCCAACACGCTCCCACTCGGCACTCCGCAGCAGGCCAACCAGCGCGTCATTCGCCAATACATTCACGAGAACGGCATCAAGAGTTGCCAGCTCGTGATGGGTTATACGGAGCTGGCCGAGGGCAGCGTGTGGAACACCTTTCCACCGCACACACACAACCGCCGCACAGAAGTGTATTTTTACTGGAATCTCGGCGAGCGCGTGCTCGCGCACTTCATGGGCGAGCCATCAGCCACGCGCCATTTTTTCCTGCACGAAGGCGATGCCGTTCTCTCGCCGTCGTGGTCCATCCACAGCGGCTGCGGCCAAGGTAACTACAAGTTCATTTGGGGCATGGCCGGGGAAAACCAGCGCTTCGATGATATGGATCCAGTTAAGCCTCAGGATTTGCGCTGAATGAAAATGAAACAATTTGAGGGCAAAGTCATTGTCGTAACTGGGGCGAGCCGCGGTATCGGCCAAACGATTTGCACCGCCTTCGCACAGCAAGGGGCAACAGTGGTCGGCGTGGCGCGCAGCGATCTCACGGAAACGGGCCATCTAGTCACCGCTGCCGGTGGCAAATTCGTCGCGCTCAACGCAGACCTGAGCAAAGGCACGCAGTCTGAAGCCCAACAACTCATGGCCGCAGTTATTGCAAAGGCCGGGCGTGTGGACGGACTCGTCAACAACGCAGGCATCATTCGTCGTGCGCCGGCCGTGGACTTTTCTGAAGCCGATTGGAATGAGGTCATCTGCACCAATCTTAATGCCCCCTTCTTTCTCTCGCAGGCCGCCGCCAAGTGGTGGTTGACGGGCGGACGCGAAAAATCTCCGACGGACGCTCGCCTGAAGATCGTGAACGTCGCTTCGTTGTTGTCGTTTCAAGGCGGTATCACCGTGCCCGCCTACGCGGCGAGTAAGCACGGCATCGCTGGTGTGACCAAAGCGCTGGCCAACGAATGGGCCAAAGAACGCATCAACGTGAATGCTGTCGCGCCCGGCTACATCGCGACCGACAACACGCAGGCTCTGCGCGACGATCCGGTGCGCAATAAAGCGATTCAGGATCGTATTCCAGAAGGCCGCTGGGGCGCGCCAGAAGATATCGCCGGAACGATTGTCTTTTTATCCTCCAAACAAGCCGACTACTTGAACGGCACGGTGCTGAATGTGGACGGCGGCTGGCTCGCGCGTTAATACCATGAAAACTGAAACCCTGACCAATATTCGCGCCGGCCGAATCGTGCCGGTGGTGGTAATCGAAGATGCCGCAGTGGCCGTGGACCTAGCCGACGCTTTGTTGGCGGCTGGCTTAAACGTCATTGAAATTACATTTCGCACTGCCGCCGCCGCGCCCGCCATTGCCGCGCTGGCAGCCAAACGCCCGCAGATGCTGGTCGGGGCAGGCACGTTGTTGACCGCCCACAATATCAAGCAAGCGGTGGACTCGGGCGCAAAGTTTGGCATCGCGCCAGGTTTGAACGAGCGCAGCTTGGCCGCCGCACGCGAAGCTGGGTTGGATTTTATGCCGGGTGTGGCGACGCCCTCGGAAGTGGAGCAAGCGCTCAGCCTCGGCTGCAAGTTGCTCAAGTTTTTTCCCGCAGAACAGGCCGGTGGAGTAGGGATGCTAAAAGCGCTGGAAGGCCCCTATGCGCACACCGGTGTTCAGTTTGTCCCCACCGGTGGCATCAGTGTAGCCAACATGAAAACCTATCTCGCCCTGAAAAGCGTCGCTGCCATTGGTGGCTCATGGTTTGTGGACAAAAAATTGATCGCGGCTCGTGACTGGAAAACGATTGAGCAACTTACTCGCGAAGCCTTGGCGACAGCCCGCGCCTAACGGCGAAGCGGCGGAGAGGTCGCGGTCGGAGGCCCGTATAGTTTTCACCGAATTGGACAGCAAAAAGCCCCGATGGTGAAATCGGGGCTTCAAATTGGCGGGATGGACGGGACTCGAACCCGCGACCTTCTGCGTGACAGGCAGACGCTCTAACCAGCTGAGCTACCACCCCGGAGACCGGGAAAGGGCCGAAACGTAGAACCCGAGAAAGGCAAGTCAAGCGTCCTTTGGTTGAGTTGGGAAAGCAGGTGGCGACGGACCGATTTGCGTGGCCTCGGCGAGGGGATTCTCGAGGGAAACGAGGTATTTTTGGGCATTTTCCCGGTCTTGGACGATCTGTGCACGCAGGGCGTCGTGGTTAGCAAATTTTTGCTCCGGGCGGAGGAAATGTAACCAACGCACGGCCATCTCCGCGCCGGGGCGGAGGTCAGGGTCGTTGAGCGCGTGAACTTCGAGCAGGGGTTGGCCCGCGCCTTCGACCGTGGGGCGCACGCCGTAGTTTGCCACGCCAAGGCCAGTGCGTCCGTCAGGCGTGCAGAAAGTGACGGCATAAACGCCAAAGCGCGGCATGAGCGACGGAGCCCAAGGTAAATTGAGCGTGGGGAAGCCTAGGGTGCGGCCGAGGCGGCGGCCTGGCTGCACAGTGCCAAGACTGAAATAGGCGTAGCCGAGCAAGCCTCGGGCGGACTCCATCTCGCCAGCGGCGATGAGTGCGCGCAGGCGCGAGCTGCTGATGGCTTCGCCAGCGGATTGGAGGCGCGGCACGCTGTGCCCGGTGAAGCCGTGACGAGTGGCTTCGGTGGCGAGCAACATGGCATCACCAGCGCGGTCGGCACCGAAGCGGAAGTTTTCTCCGGTGTGCACGCTGGCGAGCGTGGGCACAGTTTTTTTCAGCCAAGCGACAAAGGCGGTCGGCGTCAGTTGCGCGAAGGCGGGCGTGAAGGGATGTTCGACGACAAAGTCCACGCCGAGAGCGGCAAGAGCGTGGCGTTTTGTCGTCGGGGTTTGCAAGAGACGCACGGGCTCGGTTGGCCGCAGCACGGCACTTGGGTGCGGCTGAAAAGTCAGCACACCGCCGCGTCCGCCGGAGCGGCGGGCAGATGCCAACGCGGCGGCGATGACGGCTTGGTGACCGCGGTGCACGCCATCGAAGATGCCGAGCGCGAGGTGCACGGGGCCGGGCGTGGATGACAATTGCTCCAGTTGTTCCAGCCGTTGCATGGCAACGTTAGATTCTGACGCCGGGCGGCAGCGCGGCGAGGCCGGGAATCAGACGTTCACCGAGTGCGGGCAAAGGCATGGCCTCTAATTCGGCGAGAGGAAGGCACTGGCTAATGTTGAAATGGCCGCTGCCGGTGCGGCGTAGCGCAGAGAGGTGGGCGCCGCAGCCGAGTTTTTCGCCGAGATCATGCGCGACGGTTCGCACGTAGGTGCCTTTGGTGCAGTCGAGACGAAACGTGAGTTTGGGCAAAGCGAACGTGAGCAACTCGAAGGCAGTGATGCGGATGAAGCGTGGTTCGCGTTCTACTTCCTGGCCTTTGCGGGCCATTTTGTAGAGCGGCACACCGCCAATTTTAATGGCAGAGTGCATGGGTGGCGTTTGGTATTGGTCACCGAGAAAAGTGCGCATGCTGGCGCGAACGGTTGCTTCGCTGAGGTCGGTGGGCACGGGCAGCGTCGTCATCACGTCACCTTCGGCGTCTTGCGAATTGGTGGTGATGCCGAGTGTGGCTTCGCCTTCGTAAACTTTGTCCACGCTCATCAGGTATTGCGACAGGCGCGTGGCTTTACCGACGAGCATGATGAGGAGGCCAGTGGCCATCGGATCGAGCGTGCCGGCGTGGCCGATGCGCTGGATCTGTAGTTTGCGACGTAGGCGATAGACGACGTCGTGGGACGTGATGCCGGAAGGCTTGTCCACGAGAAGGACGCCTTCCAGCTCCTTAGCTGGGCGAAGACTCATATCGGCGAAAGCGGAACCGGCTCGGCATCCACTTCGCGAAAGCGTTGCGCGAGGGCGGCGACGAGACGTGGGTAGAAATCGGCGAGGGTGCCGGGAAAATTGAGGCCAGCGGCGCAAGCGTGGCCGCCGCCGTTGAATTGGGAAGCGACGGAGTCCATGCGCAGGCGCGGGTCTTGGGCGCGGAGGCTGGCCTTCACGGTTTGGCCGCGCTCTTCGATGAGGACGCCGACTTCGACACCGTCGAGCGAGCGAGCGTAGTCGACGAGGCCCTCGGTGTCTTCGATGCTGGCGCCGGTTTGCTCAAAGATGCCACGAGGCAACACGCCAATGCAGGCGCGCTTGTCGCATTCGAGTTTAAGCGAGCCGAGGTAGCTGGAGATGAGGCGGAATTTGGCGAGGGTTTCGCGTTCGTAGAGTTGCGAGCCTGCGAGAGTAGGGCTCGCGCCGCGCGCCAGCAATTCGCCAGCGAGCACAAAGGTGCGCCGCGTGGTGGACGGGAAACGGAATTGGCCGGTGTCCGTCATGATGCCCGTGTAGAGTGCTTGGGCGGCGATGTCGTCGAGCGGCAATTCGGCATCGATAAAAAGGCCAGTGAGCAGTTCGGCGGTGGCCGCGCTGCCGGTGTCCACAAAGTTGTGTTTGGCGAATCCGTGGTTCGAGAGGTGATGGTCGAAACAGGCGAAGGGCGCAGGTGTGCTGGTGCGGATGGCTTCGCCAGCTCGGGCATGGTCGGCGCAATCGGCGAAGATGACTAGTCGGTTGGCGGGCACCGCGGAGCCGGGGGGAAGGAAGGGTGTGTCGCCGACGAGAAACTTGATGCGGCGCGGCACGGGGTCGGGGTTGAGGCAAACGGCGTCAATCCCGAGAGAGCGGAGCACGCGAGTCAGAGCGACTTGAGAGCCGATGCAATCACCGTCGGGACGTTGGTGGCCGATGACGACGACCGATTGAGTTCCCAGTTCGCGGAGGAAAGAGGAAAAGGCGGCGGCGAATCCCGGGTAATGTCTCATGGCGCAGGCGGATGGGGAGGCGGTGTCACTTGTTCGCGTCCAATCTCATCGAGGAGGGCTTCGATGCGGAGGGCGCGCTCGCCGGAGGCATCGTGGATGAAGGTGAGCAGTGGCACGTGTTTCATCACCACGTTTTTGGCGACGACGTTGCGAATCTCGACAAGATGGGCGCGCAGCCAACGTCCAGCGGCAGCGATGTCATCTGGGCGTGAGCCGACGACGGAGTAATAGATTTTGGCCTCGCGAAGGTCGCCGGTGACTTCGGCTGAGCTGATGGTCAGGCGGGTCGTCTCGCTGGTGTAGCGGCGGTGCAGGTGCGCGCTGATCTCGCGTTGGAGCAGCTTGTTGATACGGAGGAGGCGATTGCTCATGGGCTGCGGGATCGGACCGTGTGCCGGGAATAAAGGGGTGCGTGCGCTCAGAGCGAGGCGCGCACCTTTTGGATTTCGTAGCACTCGATCTTGTCGCCCGGTTGGTAGCCGTCGAAACCGTCGAGCCGGATACCACACTCAAGGCCGGCGCGGACTTCGTTGGCGTCGTCCTTGAAGCGGCGCAGGGTGCTGACTTTGCCTTCGTGGACGACTTCTTTGCCACGGCGGACGCGGGCGGAGATGTTGCGGTTGACCTTGCCCTCGGTGACGAGACAGCCAGCGACAAAGCCGTGCGAGATGGGGAAGACTTGGCGGACTTCGGCGGCGCCGAGTTTGGTTTCCTTGAGGTCGGGGTCGAGGAGGTCGGCCATCATGTCGCGGACGCGGTCGCCGAGTTCGTAGATGATGGAGAAGTGCTCGATGGTGACGCCGTGGTGTTTGGCAAGGGCGGGCACGCCGTTTTCTTGGCGGGTGTTGAAGCCGAGAATGGCGGACTTCGAGGCGCTGGCCATTTGCACGTCGTTCTTTGAGATGATGCCGACATCGGCCCCGACAATTTCGAGGCGAACTTTGGTGCTTTTGATGCCTTCGAGAACATGGCGGACGGCCTCGACGGAGCCGAACACGTCGGACTTGAGGACGACGCGGAGGACTTTTTCCTGCGTGGCGGCGATGTTGGCGAAAAGAGCGTCGAGGGAAGTGTCCTTCGGTGCGGCGGCGGCGGTCGTAGTTTCCTTTTTGAGGCGGTGCGCTTCTTCCTCGGCGAGTTTTTCAGCTTCACGAGCGTTTTTGGCGCAGGTGAATTTCATGCCTGAGTCCGGCGAGCTGGACCAACCGATGACGCGAACCGGCATGGCTGGCGGGGCCTCTTTGAGATTGTTGCCTTTGTCGTCGAACATCGCACGGACTTTGCACCAGTGCGGGCCGCAGACGAGAGCATCGCCGACGCGGAGAGTGCCGCGCTGGACGATGACGGTGGCGAGTGGGCCACGACCGACATCAATTTGCGATTCGATGACGATGCCGCTGGCGTCGGCCTTGGAGTTGGCCTTGAGCTCAAGCACGTCGGCTTGGAGCAAAATCATGTCGAGCAGTTCAGGGATGCCGTCGCCTTTGAGGGCGGAGACAGGCACGGTGACGATTTCGCCGCCCCAGTCTTCGGGTGCGATTTGGCGTTCCTGCATCTGCTGTTTGACGCGGTCAATGTTGGCTCCCTTCACGTCCATTTTGTTGACGGCGACCATCAGGGCGACTTCAGCGTTTTTGGCGTGTTGGAGTGCTTCATCGGTCTGCGGCATGAAGCCGTCGTCGGCGGCGACGACGAGGATGGCGATGTCGGTCACATCGGCACCGCGGGCGCGCATTTTAGTGAAGGCGGCGTGGCCGGGCGTATCGAGGAAGGTGATTTTGCGGCTCGAGTGCTCGATCTGGTAAGCGCCAATGTGCTGGGTAATGCCACCGGCCTCACCGGCGACGACATTGGCTTTGCGAATGGCGTCGAGCAGAGAGGTCTTGCCGTGGTCAACGTGGCCGAGAATGCAAACGACGGGCGGTCGCGGTGCGAGGTTTTTGAGGTCTTCTTCCTCGGCGATTTCTTCTTTAGATTTTTTGGGCTGCTTGTCTACCGCAGGAGCTTGAGCTTCGCCGCGATGTTTGATTTCGAGCAGGAAGCCGTGCTTCTCTGCAATCTTGGTGGCGACGGCTTCTTCGATGAGCTGGTTAGTGGAAGCAAAAATGCCCATTTCCATCAACTCAGCGATGAGCTTGAAGGGACGGAGGCCGAGTGCGGGGGCGAGGTCGCGGACGATGATCGGCGGTTTGGCGTGGATGATTTTGACGCCATCAACCTCATCAACTCCTGTGATGGATGAAGGTGCGGCAGGGGCAGAGGGTGGCGGCGGGGTCGCAGGGGCAGTTGGAGCTGCGGCGCGCGGGCGCGGCACCGGTGCCGGCGGTAGTGGCGGCGCGGGTGGTCTGGCTGAGGGAGGAGGTGGTGGGGTCGCCGCAGGCGGCGCGGGTGGCACGGCAAGCGGTTTGAAAGGAGCGGCCGGACGTGCTGGCGGGGGCGGTGGAGTTTTCGCGGCAGACGGTGGCGCTGGAGGTGGCGGGGGCGGAGAGGCGGCAGCGTGGCGGGCGGCTTCTTCGGCGGCCTTTTTCTCTGCTGCGGCGGTCGCAGCGGCTTCGCGCTCGCGATCCAAGTCTTCGCGGGTTTTAACGAAAACGCCTGGAGGGAGTTTGACGGTGGAGGAGGGAGAGGCAACCGGCTCGGCGGCGGGCGCGGAGCTTTCGCTCGGGCCTGCGTTCGCGGGGGTCGCAAACTGGCGCTCGATTTCGTCGTAGTAGATTTTGCTGACCGTGCTGGAAACTGACTTGGTGTCCGCGGAGACGTAGCCCTGCTCTTTGAGCCAGGCGAGCATGACCTTGGGCTCAACGTTGTATTGCTTGGCGATCTCGTGGATGCGGGCGCTCATTCAGTGATAGTTTGTGGGGGCGTGGATGCGGGCGAGTTTAGGCGGAAGTAACTTTGGAAATGATGGCTTGGGCTTCTTCTTCGGTGAAGCCCATCTCGGCGAGGTCAGCGGCTTCGACGCCTTCGAAGGCGGCGGCGGAAGTAATGCCGTTGTCCACGAGTCGCTTGGCGATGTCTTGCGCGAGGCCGACCGAGCTGACGAGGGCTTGGATGGCGTCGGCGCGAGGATCCACGGCGGCGGGCTTCCACTCTTCGATGTCGAGGCGCCAGCCGACGAGGCGGGAGGTGAGACGCGCGTTCTGGCCTTTGCGGCCGATGGCTACAGCGAGGTCTTCGTTGGCGACGCGGACGAGCATGCGATGAGATTTTTCGTCGAGGACGATTTCGCGTGGCACAGCTGGCTTGAGTGCTTCGATGAGCATCTGCTGCGGGTCGGCGTGGAAGGGGATGATGTCGATTTTTTCGCCGCCGAGTTCGCGGACGATGCTCTTCACGCGGGCGCCGCGGGCGCCGACGCAAGCGCCAACCGGATCGACTTTCGGATCGGTGCTGGTGACGGCGATCTTGGTGCGGTAACCTGGTTCGCGGGCGAAGGATTCGATTTTGACGGTGCCGTCGGCGATTTCGGTGACTTCGAGTTCGAAGAGGCGGCGGACGAATTTCGGGCTGCCTCGGCTGAGGATAACTTCGGGGCCGCGGCTGCCGTTTTCGATTTCGAGGAGCAGGCAGCGGATGCGTTCGCCGGGGGAATATTCTTCGCCGGGGACTTGCTCTTTGCCGGGCATGACGGCTTCGGCTTTGCCGAGATCGATGTAAAGGTCGTTGCGTTCGCGGCGGCGGACGGTGCCGCTGACGATGTCACCGACGGAGTCTTTGAAGTCGTCGTAGATACGGTCTTTCTCGAACTGCCGCAGCTTTTGCATGATGGCTTGGCGGGCGGTTTGAGCGGCGATGCGGCCGAGGTAGGCGGGATCGATTTCTTTTTCGATGGTGTCGCCGAGCAGGGCGCCGTTCTTGAAAATCTGAGCCTTCTCGACGTGGATTTCTTTTTTGGGGTCGGAGACGGAGTCCACGACTTTCATGAGGGCCCACGCTTGGAGTTGGCCGTTCTTGGGGTTGATCTCGATTTTGAGTTCTTGGCCGGAATTAACGCCTTTGAGAGCAGCGGTCTTGATCGCATTGACGATGGCGGAGATCATATCGGCACGTGGGATGCCTTTCTCCTTTTCCATGTATTCGAGGACGGACAGGATTTCGCTACTCATGGGGATGGTGTTGGATTATAGAGATAAAAAAAGCGGACCCGAGGGCCCACTTCAGGAAAGTGAACTTTTGTTATAGGGGGATGAGGGTAGGAAATGGCGCAAAGCATTGTCAAGCCCCGCACCCGACCTTGCCAGAGAAGAGGTTATGATTGCTCTTCGGCAAGTGGTTCGCGGGTCTGTTTTCAGTGTCTGCGGGCCGACCAAGCGAGGAGTCCCTGCGTCCAGCCGTGAGCGTGAGGCCGGGCAGTGGAGCCTGCGACACCTAGCCGTCGCAGAGCGCGCAAGAGCAAGGCGGGACAATCGCCGGGTGGGGCGTGGAACCAATTGCCGGAGAAGTCGTGACCAGTCTGCGCAGTGAGCAGTGGCAAGAATCCATCGCCCACGAGTGTGCGCCAACGGGTGGCCCCGAGCGCATCGGCTCCGATGGTGTGGGCGAGGTCGCGCCAAGTATCCGCGAGGCGAAACTGCCGACGGATATCTCGGGTGCGAAGAGAGTCGATCGGGCAAATGGCCCACGCACTGGTGGCAGAGATTAGCTTGGTGGGCCAATCCGGACAGGCAGAGACCCAAGCCGCGTATTGGGCGAGGCGGCGCCGTGGTTGGTTGGCCGGACGGATGCCCTGCGATTGCCAGTCGTTAGGGGTCTCATTTTGAAAGGAGGAAACATCAGGAGCGGTGCGCCATTCGCGCAGGGGATGTCGGTCGGCAAGGGCGAGCATCGGGCCGCGATTGCGGGAATAGCCGAGGATTTCGAGGGCGGTGCGGTGGGCGGTGTGTTCCCAGCTGTGGTGCTGAAGTGTGGCGCGGGCTTGAGCGACTTTGCGTTGCCAGCGGGAGTGAGCGAGCTCGTGCAAGTGATTAAGCAAGTCCGTTTCGTGCATCTCAGCGAGCGGGGAGAAGAGTTCCCATTCGTCGCGGCCAGTTAAGCTCTCCAGCGCGTCGTCGGCCGCATAGTCTTCTAGGTCGCGCAAAAGATAGGGTAGCAGGACGAAGGTCGGCAGAGGCGTGGCCGCATGGTTTAGGACGGGCGCAGCTCCCGGCGCAGGCGGATAAAGTAAGACGTGAAGCACGACGTTGTCGTAGGCGCGGTCGTGCACGTGGCCATGGGCAGTCCAGTCGCTGGCGTGAAAATGAACTTCAACTTCGCCGCACACTTCGGTGCCTGCGATGCGCAGGCGTGCGGCGGTGAAGTCAGGACCGCCGAGTCGGTTCCAGCGTCCGGGTGAGATGATTTCGAGTGGGCGTCCGTCGTTTAGGGTGAGATTGCGGCGAGAGAAATCGCTTTGCGCCCAGATTTTCTGGAGCACTCGTTCGTCGAGGGTGAACGGGCCGTAGAGGCCCTGCATTTCAGCGGCGACGTAAGACGGTGATTCGGGAGCGGGCATTGCAGTTACGCCGCAGGCCCGGACGACGTTCAGGATTTAAGGTGGCGTCGCGCTTAATCGGAGCGAGCGCAAAACAGGGGCCGCATGACCTGCCCTTCGGAAACTCAGCTCGCCTTCAGCTTACACGCCGACGGCGCACCGCGAGCCAGATGACTCCCAACCCAAGACCGAACAGAGCCCAAGTAGAAGGCTCAGGGATGGCGGCGAGAGAGATGGTCAGCTTGGTAGGATTCAGAATAATGGCGGAAGTAATATTGCTCGTAATACTATCTCTGGTGCCAATATAGCTGGTGCCAGCACTGGCTGCATCGTAGCTGCCGATGTAGTTTAGAAAGTAGCCGGTTCCCGGAAGAGTGTTATCAGGAATGGAAAAATTTAGCCCCAACCACTTGGCATTGATAAGTATATCGTGAACCGGTAGCCCGTTGGCGCTGATGCCGGTTTCGTTGCCGGAAAATGTGTCTGTTGATGCAATAATAGATAGTTCGCTGGCTCCATCTAATACGGCTCCTGCTTTGACTAGGCTATATGGTGAATCAGAGGCGGATGATGGGACTGTCCACGTGCCATTTAATCCTGTGCCGCCAACGCTGTGCCAGAGAGTTTCTTGGCTGATTGTTTCTTCAAACCAAGTGTAGTTCGATGCGGCTACAGCATTACCTGATAAATTTGAACTGATATCGCGCAATTGAAACGTAAGGGTGAGCGACTGAGCATTGGTATAACCTAAGGCGCTGACCTGAGATGCTGGTTCCTCTACAATCGAGCTGACTGTGGCTTCGACCGTGAACAAGACATCCGCTCTTGCACTGAGGATGAGCGATAGGAGGACGAAGGATAGGTGGTGTAAGCGCATGGTGCGTTGAATCGAGTGTTACCCTGAAAAACTGAGCGGGAATGTCGAGTCTATCAGACGCGGCGTTGACGCTGGCGGCGGATCGTCAGCAAGACGGCACCGAGGCCCAAGGCTAACAGAGCGTAGGTGGAGGGTTCGGGCACAGGGGTGAACTGGAGATTGAGCTGGCCTGCGCCACTGGTGCTGGTGAACACGAGTTCGAAGGTGCCGTCGTAATCAGCGCTGAAGGAAGAGGTGTCGAGTTGCAGTGCGCCGAGGTCGGCGTTGGAAATACTGTTATATTCGAACAGCGTCCAGATATAGGTGCCGTGTTCCGGATCAATGCCGGCCAGCAGGCCGTGGCTGCCGGTGCTGGCGTCAATACTATGGATATCAATAAAGAAGGGGTTTGCTGAGGTGGCGGAGATTACGAGTGTGGCAGCATCGTAAACATTGACTTTGTCGCGTCCATGAGTGGCTGAGTCGGCGGGGTCGGCAATATCCCAAAGGTAGGTGCCGCCAGAGGCCAACACGAGATGGTTGATGCCGAGTGTGCCGATCCAGTCGCCGTTCACATCGTTGCCGGGAGCGAGGATGGCGTTGGCACCGAAAGTGATGCCGTTTGGATAATTGTAGAAATAGCCGTTGCCGCCAATAGTGCCGTTGTTGATGGTAATATCATTGCCGACGCCAGAGTTGTTTCCATCAAGC
>JACCDO011686015.1_pt1 | contig 13904 bp, 12 predicted proteins | sample 7446101 | NCBI WGS metagenome assembly JACCDO01 (sample SAMN15323440, study PRJNA562643) | freshwater metagenome | isolation source: river surface water | place: USA:Blue River Watershed | collected 2017-08-16
ATTCTTTAATTTAATTTTATATTGTATATATATTTATTTTTGTTTTCTGTTTGAATGAAAAAAGAAACAAACCAGTATTTAATACATAAAATGTAAAATGTTAGAAAACTTATTTTATATAGTCGGATTAGTAGTCATACTTTCAGTTCTCAATATTATATCAAAATTCAAAAGTATATATTCTGTAAGAGAATGGGAACAAAAGTATAAAAAAGTAGTTGGTAAAATACCAGTAAGAAGTGACTACAGAAGCAAATCAGAATATAATCTTTCAAGAAAAATGGGAATTCTATACCTATTTGAGATAATCTGGGTTATAATTGGAATTCTTACTTACAACTGGTATTTATTTTTAGGTCTTATAATATTTTCCTTTATCTCAGGAATGATACTGAAGCCATTTAGGTATACATTAGTGTTTAAAATTCTATCTGTGTTATTTTTGATTATCAGATTAGTATTGTATACCTACTTAGTGATTAATCACTTTCATCTTCATATAGATACTTATGAAGTAATATTACAACATTTTAATAGCCTCTAAAGTTGCTCTTTCAGTTCCATTGATTATGTAATCATACAATCCAAAAGTATTTGACTCACTTGGTATTTCATCAAAATAGTTGATATCATTCAGTAACTCATCTATATCATTTCTAAACTTTAGATAGAATTCATAGATATCTGAATCATTTATAAGTCCTTCTATTTTAACATCATTTGGTGATTTTATGAATTTTTCTTTGAAAGAGTCATATTCACCTCCTGAATTTTCAATAGTCTTTTCTATCATAGACTTTAATTCATCTTTTAACTCAGTATATTTAGTATTATCAACTTTTTTATCTTCAGTAGGTACAGCTGGTTTCTCAGCAGTAGCATCTACTGTCTCATCAGCTTCTTTTATAAATTGTAGATATTTCTTAATCATATTAGTATATATTATTATTAGATATCAATTTTATGACCAAGTAGCATCAAATACACCATTATACCAAATTCCACCTTCCCAAAGTCCTGTTTCAAAAAGACCATTAGTCCAAATACCAGACTTCCAGTTAAGATTTCTAAATTTAGAAACTACTCTTAAGTTAGTTTCTGTCGGAGCAGAGACAGATGTTCCAAGAGTTGCCAAATTATAATTAACATAAACTATAGTTGTCTTTATTGTTTCACCTAAGAAAATAGCAGTATCTTCTTTCTGATATAAAACCTTATAAACACCTTGTTGTAAATTAGAACCAAATGTAGAGTATGTACCACCATATTGATTATCAATAATATAAATATTATCTCCTATGTTAAATTTGAAAATACCATTAAGTATAAATGTATTTTCTACTGTATCAATACCAATAACTTGTATATCTTCTAATATTCCACCAAACCATGTTCCTGTTCTGAAGTCCATATTGTAAGCTATACCACCGTACCACTCACCAGATAACCATTGACCTGTTTTCCAAATTGAGTATTTATGAACATCACTTACCGTAAGTTGACCATTATCATCAGTATTCAACTTAGAGTAAAAGCTTCCACTTACCCATTTACCAGCTTGCCAATTTGCAGTTCTACTATTATATGCCTTAGTTCCAAATCTTGCAAGTCCATTCTTTTGTTCAAAGATACCGTTATACCACATACCATTTTCAAAATCACCACCATACCACTTACCATCTATCCAATATGCTGGATCATTATCAGTGTTGAAGATTCCATTGTTCCAAATACCGAGAACCCAAATACCACCTTGAAATATACCATTGTTCCAAGTACCGTCATTCCAAATTCCTTTATACCACTCACCATTATTCCAAGTTCCTCCATACCATCTACCATTTATCCAGGTACCGTTATTCCAAGTACCATCATACCATCTTCCTTCAAACCAAAGTGAATAATCAATACTTGTTGACTTTTCATTTACTTCCACACTTAGATACTTATCTACAATCGGTAAGGAATTCCAAGTTCCACCATACCAATCTCCACTCATCCAAGTTCCTGAATACCAAGTACCACCGAACCATCTACCACATTCCCAAGTTCCTTTATACCATTGCAAATCTGACCCCTTTATACCAATTACTGCTCCAGATATTTCAGCTTCTAATATCCAAGGAAAACTCAATGATATTATATCTAAATCTAAACCATCAACTAATCTAAACCTATACTTATTGAAATCAATATCAATTAGTCTGTATTTAACACCGACTAAATCTATATTCTCAAGAGTTAATTCAATAGATTGTTTAGCTCTTCTGTTTGAACCAACATCAATCAAGTCTACTGGTGCATAGTTAAAAAATGGATCCTGTTTTGTATAAGTAACAACACCTATATCATTACCAACTAACGGAATACTACCGTAGTCAACCTCAGTATAGAAGTCATATTCACTAACTTTAGTAATTACATGATATCCGAAATACTGTTGATTTAACTCTTGTGATGATCCAACACCTCCAGTAAATTTCAGAATAACACCATCACCTGTAACTAAGTCATGCTTTTGAGAGCAGGAAATATAAAGTTTGTTAAGATAATTAGCAGTATTAAGTATAGGAACTTCATACTCTTTTGATAATCTTGTAATATTGAGCGCTAACTCATTTTTATAATCAACATAAATTATAGCAGATAACTGCTGAACTGTATCAGTATCAGATAGTAAAATCTTAGCATAAGAGTCAGTAGGTATTTTAAAGTTAAGTTCATTCTGATATGACTGATAACTAAATAGATTCTGATCCTTCCAAGAGTGAGTTTTACTCTTAGTTCTTTGTATATTATTTAACTGCTGTAAGTCCTCGCTTATTTGCCAAAGTTTTCTTCTTGAAATAATATCTAAAGTACCACCATTACCAATAACAGCATCTCCTAATGTGAAGTTAAGTCTTTTATGAAACTCTATTACATATGAGTTATTTACATCATCAATATACTTTTCTAAAACTAATAGTCTCTCAGTTGTATAGGTAGATGATCCATAAATATTCACATCTACAAAAGTGTTAACAAATATACTTTCCCACTCTAATTTATAATCTGAACCAAATATAATTTTATTTCCGGTCAAGCTCATACTACCACCAGAATATGTCATACCATTAAAATCAATGTAAACAGTTGACGCTGTTAAACTTCCAAGTGGAAGACCTTTATAAATAGGCATTGCTAAATACTCTTTTGTGGCATAGAATTTAGGATTAGGATCACCAGTATCATTTAATCCTTGTAAATAATCAAGTAAATTATAAGTGGGAGAGTATCCAAAATTTAAGAATGCACTTGTATATTCCATAGTAGAATATGTGCCATTCAAATTTATATTAGTTCCTAAGTTATAGTAACTAGTTAAATTATTAAATTGTGAACTTATCTCTAAAATATTTGAAGTAGTAGAGACTATCAATCCATCAGAATCTAAATAATTTAACTCATAAGCATTTGATATTGGATGTATATTAAATTTATTTTTCAACTCAACATCTGATGTGTATTTATTCAAATTTGAAAAAGAGATACTTTGAGTACTACCAATCAAGTCATTTATTATATTTTGATTGAATTCAGTAAACATATAAATGTACTTATTACTACCTAAATTCTCTATCCTATTGACAATAAAGTCACCAGTAACAACACTACTATCAAATCTAATAACATCACCTATTGTAACTGGATAAGAACCAGAGACCTTAATAATCATTAAGTAGTCATATAAAACTATAGTTTCTGTGAATGAAGGTGGTGTTGATATTGGTGGTAGACCCTGTGAATCATATCTACTTTGAGTAGCGTATGTAATCATAGGAGCTAAACTTGATAAAACCGCATTTGAAGAAGTAACTCTTGACACCGAAACAACATATGGCAGTGTAATATCAGAGGAAGTTGAATTATAAGAAAAAGTAGTAGACATTAATACCATCACAGACTCATCCAAAGGAGTATTTGTATAGTAAGTAAATGTTTTCTGAGTATCTGTCCAATATGTAATCCAATTGGTTTCTGAATAAGTTCCATTATTTGTTGATGTAAGTGGATGTTGTATTGGGCTAAATGCCAAGTAATCCCCAGTTCCTGTAAATGAACTAACACTGAATGTAAGAGAGCTTGGTAGTCTGTAATCACCAGCATCTGTAAAGAAATTTAATTTACTTGCAATATCATAATCAAGTAATAATAATTTAGATTTAAGTTTATCCAAGTATGTTGAATCAAGAACACTGAATGATTGTGGTATGCTATAAGTTGAATATTTCAACAAACCATCATTACCAGCGACATAAAGCTCACTACCATCATAATCAAATATTTCATTTGAATAAATATCAAAGTCATAACTTGCAAATGTAAGACCTACGGCTGTATTAGAAAAAGAGCCAACAGTACCAAGGTAAGGAAAGTTATTTATATCAAATTGAAATAGTCCTTGTTGATTATTTTCACTATCACTACCAGTAAAATAAAAGTAATCTGTTCCAGACTTTCTTGTAATATTTTTGATATCACCATAATCTCTATCAAAGTCAAAATAAATAAAACTATGACCAGTCTGATTAGAAACACCATTGACATCATATGCAATTATGTGGTTATTATCAGCGGCTATAAAAACTAATTCTTTTGAAGTATCTATGGATTGTGTAAAGAATGAGTAACTCAATCCCCATGTATTAATTGTTGTCTTATATAAGTCATTAATATTATCAACTAATAAGTAGATGTCATCATCAATATCTACTTGTTTGTAGATTCTTTTCTTATAAGCTACCCAACCAGCTATTGTCTCACTCATCTCAATAAACACACCAGTATTACCACCTATATAAAATATACTATTTGATGTATAAATTACCTTATTATAGTAGTAAGAATCGAAGTCTGAAATTTTTATTCTTTCCCAATGTGTACCGCCATCTTTAGTGACTAAAATAGTATTTAAATCACCGACAGCAACACCTCTCAGTTCATTAAAAAATGAAATAGATTTTAAATTTGTTATTACAATTCCTCTTGGACAAAGACAATCAACCGTTATTCTTTTTATTTCAAAGTCATGTTTTCTCACTCTCAATAGCATTCCCTCATCACCACATATCCAGTAATAAGTTGAGGTCTCTGTGATAGATCTTAGATTGACCTTATATTTGTTAGGTATTACATTTGATTTAGTTTCTTGAGTATTCAATATTATACCAAACTCTCCTATCGCAATAGTTCTTTGAGGTATACTATATGTGATTCCCTCAAAATTGTAAGACTGTGTTCCATGTTTATAAACATCATAATAGTTAGTCTCAAATAAATTATTATAATCGACTCTATTTCTTAAGATCCAATTACTTTTTTCTCTAAACTCTATAGGTTGGTTTAGTGATGTTGTAGGATAATATCCATTTAATAATCTTGAAAGATGAAATTCTTTACCAACATTAGTTTGACCTACTTTAACAGAAACACTGAACCTAACACACTGGTCATAATAATCTAAAATTGTAGTTTTTATTAATTCACCACCTGTAAATCTATAAATACCATTCTCTTCATTGTAGTATCTGTATTCTGTAGTAGCACCTAAGCTTTCCACAATTTCATAATTTCCACTAAAGAATAGATTTGGGTCAGAAGTAGAAGGTAAGACAACATTTGTTGTTTGGTCTTTTATTAATATCAAATGACCCTCTAACGGTCTAATACCATCAACCTTAAAGTCAGGTCCTATTTGAGTGAAATCAACTGAAACTGTTGTGGCTAAATCTACTGTATAAAAATTCTTAAATGAATCTTTAAGTAGTCTGTTTGGAGTAAATAAATTCTTTAATGTAAGACCATATTCAGATAGATACTTTGTATAATAATCATAAGATGTGTTAGTATCAATAGGAGTAGCGTGTTGAGGTGGAATGTTAGTTACGCTGTATTGTGAACCAACTGTGCTCACATACCAATTTTTAGCATCATACTTTCCTAAAATATCATAAATATCAGTTAGGTCATTTACCGGAAGATAAGTAGCACCACTAAGACACTTAGAATAGAACCTAGTAGACTGTAATTCTTGTTTAAGTAAATCAAAATCAAATTTTGTTACTTTATCATCGGTCAAAGACCATCTATTATTTACACTATCAAATGACCACATCTTTTATTTGTTTACTTTTAGTTTCCATATTACTGTTCTACTTCCTATTACAACGTCACTTTCAGATACTTTGACTTTTGACTTTCTAAGTATCCTTTTAATTTCTTGAACAAATTCTTTATATTGGTAGATATCATCAATGTATTCTGATATATCAATGGTGAATAATGCCTGTTCAGAAAATATAAGGTCATAAATCAAATCATCCTTTTTTTTCACATCTAGTACTGATTTGAGATTATATATTAAAATAATCAGTCTCTTAAATATGGAAAAAGAGGGATAAAAAATACCAATATATAATTTAAAATTAATCATATTGATGAGTAGGCATAAAAGCGATATCAATCATCAAATTCAAGAAGGAATTCAGGAGTTTGAGTACAAGAAAAATCTTAGAAAAAAGAATTCTCTAACAAAAGAAGAGTTTCAAAAATCAAATGTTCATCTTAGTGATAAACAGACTGAACTTTACAAAGGAATAAGAAATAACATATTAACAGTTGTTCACGGACCAGCAGGTACATCAAAAACATATACAACTTGTTATACAGCTTTAGCCTTGTTAGCCGATAAAAAAATTGAAAGAATTATCATCACAAAACCAATTCAAGAAAGTGGTGAAAATCTTGGAGCTCTTCCAGGTAATGTTGCCGAAAAGATAGATCCTTACAGACAATCATACTATACAACATTCTGTAAGATATTAGGAAAAGGAACTGTTGATTTTTTATTCTCCACAGAAGAGATAAGTTTTGAACCACTGGCTTATATGAGAGGTTCAACTTATGATAACTGTATAATGTTATTAGATGAGTGTCAGAACGCATCAATAAAACAATTAATGTTGTGGGTAACCCGTTTAGGTAAAGACTCTAAAGCAGTAATGATGGGTGATACTTCACAATATGATGTTAGAAAAAGAGACTCAGGGTATAATGACTTTATAAAAATGGTTGGTGGTATGAATGACCTTTGTTTGTTTGAGTTTGATAACAATGATATTGTAAGAAATAAGTTCTTGGTAGAAATTGCCAATAGATATGATAAGTATCGTTCAGAACAAAAAGATATATAAAATTAAAACCCACTCAATGAGTGGGTTTTTTATTAATTTTCATCATCATACTCTTCCGGTTCCGGTTCTCTTTCAACAGCACCATTACTTTGAATTAGAGTATAGTCAAAACCGTATCTAGTGCTATTGGAAAATCTATTTTTATATTCATTATAATACTTAAATGTATCAAAGTATGGAAATTGAAAAATACCTTTTGTGTCAAGATTTACATATAGACTCATATTCACAGGACGGCCTTCACCAGTATCAAACATCATTTCAGTTTTAGCAGATTGTTCCCACTTAGTAATGTATCCATTTTCTTTTGCCCAATCTTTAAAGAAGTTTACATCATGGTCATAGATATAGTAAATTCTATCCATAAACTTGATCTTCTTATCTTCTTCTTTATGATTATTTACTTCTTCCCACAAAAGAGCTCTTGCTCTTACTTTATCATCATCTGAAAAAAATACTAACATCTTTACAGAGGGATTAGTAGCGTATATTTTCATAAATTTATTTCTTTCTCTTTGTCTCATACAAGAGTTCCAAAGAGTTCCTACTTTATTACCATTTACACTGTGATAATTATCTTCTAAATAATATTTAAGTATTTCATCACCAGAAACAATTTTTAATTTTGAAGTATCTCTTGAGAAGAAAGACTTATAAAGATTAACAAACTTTTCAATTTCTTTATCATTTATAGAAAACTGATTAATTGTAAACTCAGTGAAAAACTTTCTAATAAATCTACCAATTTTAATTTTCATTCTTTGTTTATTCCAAACATCTTCTACCTTTTCAATTTTAGATACAGGTAAAAAAGATACAGAATCAATTTCTGAGTCAACACGTTTGATATAATTACCTTCAAATATCAAATGTGTACTATCACCATTCAAAAGAATTTGAGAAATTATAGACTCTCTAGCAGAAAATACTAAAAAATCAATCATTTCATCATTAAAAATAAGTCTCATATTATTTTAATATATAGTTTATGAAATTTTTATTAGAGTTTAATTCATTTTATAAAGAAGGTGACATTGTTCTTATAGAATATTGGTACAATGATATGATTACCCCTGTCAAAATTGTTGAGAAAGTTTCTAAAGTCTCTTACAAAGTTAGTCATAATGTTCCAAATTCTAAAATTTTTAATGCACCAGATGAAATTATAAAATCATCTGATATTATTGATATTACTCGTTAAACAACATTTCCCAATAGATACTCATAAAATACTCTATCACTATCACTTTCCATATCTAAAAACTGATCCTTTACTTTTTCAAGATCATCTTTAGTCAATTTACTTTCAAGTACTTTATCAATAATTGAGTCATAATAGTTTTGATTGTTTTTACTTAAACTATCAACACTTTTCACACTCTTACTAAATGGAACTAAATTACCATCACCAGAGTCAAAATATGACTTAGATTTACCACTTCTGCGAGACTTTTTGAATTTAGAATACTCTCTTTGACCAGGCCAATCTTCATCTTCATCATAGTATTTTTTACTATTGAAGCTACTGTTATCTTCATACCAATCATCGTGATAACCATAGTCTCTACTTCTCCAGTTTGTTGAAGAGTGATTTGATTTCCAATTCCAACCAGTATTACTATTATAGTTATAACTCTTGAACTCTTTCTTAGTCATATCTCTTTTTGTTGGAAGATTTTCCCAATCAACCAAAAGAAGAGCTTTCGCTAAACTTTCAAGGTGTTTAATATCTTGAGTCTCATTTACAGTGTGTTCTTTATAGTATCCAACTGATAAATTTGTACACTCTGGAATAATGTCAGTAAACTCAGCAGAGTCAGTATAAACACCACCATCATCTTTTTTGTATGATAAACCAGACAAGTTAAGTTGTTTAGCCAAAGAGTCAGCAAATTCATCAGAACAACATCTTGTTGAAGATTGATATGTAATTACAGAATCTGTACCTCTACGGTCAAATGAAATAATTCTATCATACTTACCTTTGAACTCTGTCATAGATTGAGAAGAAGCTAAACCAGAACCAATACAACCAACTTCTTCACCAATAAAGAAGTAGTATAGACCTGGAATATTATTTCTCATTAAGTGTAACATTACTGTAACACCAGCTTTATCATCAGCACCAAGTGTTGTTTTACCATCAGTTCCAATAATATTACCATTGAAGGTATGAACAACTTCGGTAGCCTCTCTACTTACTGTATCTAAGTGAGAAGCAAAAATAGTACGACTGTCACCAATCTTATAGAAATAGTTACCGTGTTTATCTTTTTGTATATCTTCAGGGAAAAGACCAGTCTGAATCATCATTTCAACCAACTGTTCTTCAGTACCATATGGATATGTCCGATTTGTTAATCGGAGGAATGTTTCTAAAATCAAATTCTCTTTATCCATCATATTCTTTTTATAATTATATACAAATATAGTAAAATTAACAAGAAAAAACAAACTTTTTGATATATAATTTATGCCTTATAGTATAGATAAAAGTCTTTTAAGTGAAAATGTTTTCAAAATTACAACAGATTCCGGAGCTAAATATATCATAGTTCTTCAAGAAACTGCCGAAGGTTCTGGACTATGGACACTTTCTTTTTTATTAGAGCCAGAAAAAAAACCTCTACCATCTGAAGTTTTTAAGACTATGAGAATATTAGAAGAAAATCTTCTACAAATTTTAGATGAGAAAGGAATAACATCTATACTTGTCTACATAGCAGGTAAAGACAGAGAGGAAGTAGACCAAAAAACAAAAATATTCACAAGATGGATAGAAAGTCCATGGGAATATGTTATCGAGAGTGATCCAATTATCAGAATTCAAGGAAAGAGAAAAGAGATTCAAACTATGACTAACTTTATACACTTGAAAAAGAATTTGAATACTGAGACAAACATCAATAAAAGATTTTGTACAAATTGTGGAACTGAAAATAAGAACTACAAGTTTTGTCCAAACTGTGGAAATAATTTAGAACAAACATAAATTAATTCAATATATAACATAAGCTGTTCGCTAACTTATGTCGGGTATCTTTAGGATGCCATTGAGATTTAGAAATGAATCAAAGATATAGGTAAAAAAATAAAAAGAATAACTATGGCAAAAACAATTGCAAGTAGCAATTCCAAGCCAGGAGCTTGGATTGTATCTTCTCAAGATAAGGGAAGAAAATCAATCAAAAATGGGAAAGTCTTCTTAAATGATGGAGACGAGTTTGAAATAGAACTTTTTAACCCATTAACCGTTTCAGTTCTCGCTGATATTAAATTAAACGGTCAATCAATCTCAAAAACAGGATTAGTAGTAAAACCAGGTCAACGTGTTTACCTAGACTGCTTTATTGATGATAGAAAAAAATTCAAATTTTCAACTTATGAAATCGAAAACTCTGAAGAAGCAATAGACGCTACTCAGAACAATGGTCTTTTAGAAGTTTTCTTCTATAAAGAAGATGTTATCACATTAGATAACTGGAAATCAAGGTTTGATAGAATAATTGTTGAAAAGTGGTATCCGGCTTATTATCCAACTTATCCCTACTATAGACCAACTATTTGGTATGGTACAACCTCACCGTATTATGGAGGCACTATAACTACAAATGGATCTGGATTAATCGGCTCAACTACAACTACAAATGCTTATTATTCAACTAATAATGCTATAAATTGTAGTTACACATCCAATGTTGACCTATCTAATACAAATATTGGTGGATCTCTTTCAAATAATTCTACACCTATCAATCCAATTGAAACAGGTAGAGTTGAGAAAGGTGAAAAATCAAAACAAAAATTTACTGAGGTGGATATGGATTTTGAGAAACATTATATTTCTTCTACTATTATTCAGATTCTTCCAGAGAGTAGAAAACCAGCAGAAGTAAAGCAAATGAAAACTAAACAAAGTCAGCTACTTTCTTCAGATGAAGTGATTGAGCTTATCAAAAAGTTAGGTGATTTACATTCATCAGGAATTTTAACAGATGAAGAGTTCTCAGAAAAGAAAGCAGAACTACTATCTAAAATCTAAAACAAATAAAACGAACAGCTGTAAATAAAAAGAGAGACTTAGGTCTCTCTTTTTTATTTTTAGAATTCAATAAACCAAGCTTCAACTGGTATACCTAGTTGTAAAGCTACAGTAGATCTCTTATGACCACCCACAAGATGATAAGGATCACCATCTGTATTTTTCAAGTTGATTATAAATGGTGCTGGTTTAGATATAGATTTATCTTTAACTAGTTCATCATAAGTAATTAGATATCTTTCCATATCAGCTGATATTGGTGCTAAATCTGTTTTTAATCTACTTCTTAAATCCTCGATACCTTCTATTCCTTTAGTAAAGGATAATTTACCTTTGATGCCCCCTTTACCGGAGTTAGGACCAAACACTTGAGTGAAGTCACCCATGTTGCCTGTTTGTTTAACTTTATCTAAAGACCAGTCTTGAAGTTTACCTGATTTGATTAGGACAAAAGCTTCTTTTTTAATATCCTCTGGTGGGTTTGACTTAAAACTTTCCATATCAACACCTAAACCAATTTGGTCTAGATTTTTACCTACAACTAAACCTCTGATTTCTTCTTTATCAGTAGTTTCTTTCTTTAAGTATTTTTTAACAATATAAAAGTAGAAACTTGGCATCTTACTAAATACCTTATCAAAGTTTTCTTCAATAAGAAAAAACTCACAATTATTAAGTAACTCATGCATTTCTTGATTGATTAATTCATCAGTTGGTTTTTGCCAAGAAATTGAATATTTAATATCTGTATTAAATTCTTCGTATAGTTTTAAGTATCTCATCTAGTTTTCAATTTTAATATATATTAAGAAATGAAACTTAAAAGATATATTCAGTTTATAAAAGAATCTCTCAAAGAAGATATTGAGGGAGGTAAGTTATGGAAACTATCCGAAGACGAGATTCGTGAATATTTATTAGAGATAACAGATGCTGGATATTTAGTCACTGTTAGCTTTGGATTCTTAGAAAAACATAAACAATATAGTTATAAAAATGGTGAACCGGTTCAAACTGAAAAAGATGTTTTTACTGAGAAAGCAATGGCAGGAGATAGTGTAAGACCATCTTACTGGATTCAAATAGAAAAAGGTAGAAAAATAAAAGATGATGATGTAAGTTCTACATTTCAATTTGCTTGTAGTATAATATCAGAAGAAGCTAATGCTGAGATATCAGTTCATGACAGAGAGGGAAACATTGGAAATTCTGATGGAATAGTAATAGAAGGTGGTTTATTCTACACAGATGATTGGAACTCATCAGAACCAGAACTATTGGAAACAGAAGATTATATTGCAATTTTTGCAAAACAAAAAGAAACCATAAAAATAACAACTAAACAATTAGTAGATTATTATGGATGGAAAGCAGATGTTGAAAAAAATGGTCAGATATGGGCCGAAATAGATTTAGAAGATTTAGCAGATAAAATTTTATATACAAGATCTGATTACAAAGATTCCTTAGTAAAAGGCCAAGAACATATGTGGGATTATTATGATATATCATCTTACTTCCCAGAAATAAACTCACTATTTCAATATGATTTAGATAAAGAAAATGAGAAACTTTTAGTGAAGGCAATTATCAAAGAATTAGGGGGCCTTGAACAAACTATTAGTTTTATCGGAGATGAGTGTGATAATAATGTTTATGAAACAGTAAAACAGATGTCAGAAGATGAGATTATTGAGTATTTACTAAAGGAAAGATTTTACGAGACAATCAAACAATTAGGTAATGACTCAGAAGTTTTAACAGAGGTTAGAGATACTGTTGCCAACTGGGAAATGTCAGCTCATTGTGATGACAATTACCAAGAAATAGTTGATGAGTTTGATAGTATAGTTGAAGATGAATTAGGTTATAGTGAAAAAGTAGTAAAAGAAGTAACTAAATACTACACATCAAAAGATGCCGAAGGAAATCAAACCAGAAGAGAATATAAAGACAATGTTACCTACTATCAATTTCCATACTCAAATGATTGGATTACAGATGTTGACTCTGAATATCTCTACGGAAAAGACATTGATGACTTATTTAGAGACTGGGTTGGTGAGCAAAGTATCAATAGAGAACTAAGACCAAGAATATCAGACTATGGACATGTAGATAAAGCTAAGATGAATGAAGATATTAAAGCTCATCTGAACAGATTTATTAATAAGTAATTATAAATTTAAATACTCTTTTAATTTCAATAACATATAATCCGTTATTAAATCTGATGGGTTTAGTGAACCAATATATTTAATATCTACTTTAACAGCCTTACTTAACTGTTCTTCTTTAGAACCATCTCCTTTAGCAATTACTTCATGATAATCTCTCTCATTAAGAGGAAGTATATAAGGATGAAATTTACTTGAAGACGCTTTACTGATGAAAAGAGGTCTCATATCTTCTAAAGTATAATCTTCTCTTAAAACAATACCGGCTTCTTCTTCTAACTCTCTTAAAAGAGCTTTTTGTGGTGTTTCACCAGCTTCAATTCCACCACAAACAAGAGTAACATGATATTCTTGACCATCTACATATTTGAATGTAGGAATATACTCATATCTCAAAACTATTTGATTTGTTTCAATTAAATAAGGAATACAACAAACCGAGTCTCTATC
>JACCDO010394871.1_pt1 | contig 13903 bp, 9 predicted proteins | sample 7446101 | NCBI WGS metagenome assembly JACCDO01 (sample SAMN15323440, study PRJNA562643) | freshwater metagenome | isolation source: river surface water | place: USA:Blue River Watershed | collected 2017-08-16
CAAACACTTCGAGTTTACAGTAGTTGTCTGCTGGGATGGAGAAGAAGAGAGTATCGGTAAAGCCTTTCTCTTGGTAAGGACGAACTAAAGGATGTCCACAAAGGACGGGATTCTCTTGGAAGTAGTTATCGATGATGTGCTCTAACCACTCTCTTTTTCCATCGACAGATACACTCTCGGTATATTTCAATGCCCCCGCATAGGTAATCGGTCCTCGTTCCATCTTTTAGATGATGATATCTATTCTCTTTTCTGGGAATCTCTTTACAAGGACCGTTTGATGGATCAAATCAAAAAAGGGATCATCCAGAGATGAGAAAGAGGAGAGAGTGAGGAAAAGCAAGAAGTCAGATGCAGCCTTTAAGACACGTTCCAGTACCCCTTCCATCTATCTTGTCACAACAAAGTTATAAAAAGAAAAGTGTGACGTGGGATAGCGGTATAGAATCAGTAAGTACGCAAGAAGGCTTCCCCGGAAAGATCGTCACGTGGATGGCACCTCTTCTAACACAAAGCTATACCTTTTCTCAACCTTCTTGGCTGTCTGAAAGTCAGCGGAAGGTTGCAGCGCCCTTTGGAAGTCGTCAAGAAACGATGGCTCTCTCTCCTTTGGAGACGCACAAGGACTGGTACTGTGCAACGGATGCAGAGATCAATCGATCTCAACTAAAACCTACGATGATGTGGTATACTCATCCCATTCCTCCGGGATGTTTTGACACCCGGAGATTCGACCACGATCTTGAAAAGAGGTTCTTTGTGAAGAGAGACCCATTTGAGGTAATCCAGGTCTATCCCTATCGCTACCGACAAAAGAACAGCGATGGTGGATATGTATTCTTTTGGCTTGACGAGAGAGATGTTGGTTACGGAGAAGTAGAAGTCCATTATGGATTGATCAAGCAAGTAAAGTATAGGTTCTCAATGTATGAAAATATGATAGACGGTCCATATACGTCATACTATGTGTGTGGGGCTCTGTCTACAGAGTGTACATACTCTATGGGAAAGCTTCACGGTAGCCTATATACATACGATATATTAGGTAACAGACTATCTCACGAGATGTGGGATATGGGTGTAAAGTGTGATGTGTAAGATAATCGAATACGTATAATATATATAAAATATACCTTTTATATATACTTATTTACTACATAACGATCTATACTTTTGTAGATCGTTTAGCGCGCTTTAGTAATGTTGTGTCGATCGAAGCTTTAGCCAGTGAATGGCCTTTATATTCTTGATACAAAGGATGCTCTACACTCTTGATCTTTATCTTCTGTTGATTCCAAAATTGACCAAGACTCTTCTCATACGAGTCCTTACTACATGCTGATGGATCTCTCTTGTACTTGTCCATAAAAATAATAATATCACCTGATGTATGACTCTCTTTCTTCCTGTCTTCTATTCTCTTATCAATCGATGCTTTTGCAAGTACATGGACTGCATACTCTTGATACAAAGGATGCTCTACACTCTTGATCTTTGTCTTTTGGGCATTCCAAAAATAACTCAAACTCTTCTCATATGGATCTTTGCTACCTTGTGATGGATCTCTTTTGTACTTATTCATAAAGGTAATGATATCACTTGATATGTGACTTTCTTTCTTTCTGACTTCTAAAGTCTTATCTATCGATGCTTTTGCAAGTACATGGACTGCATACTCTTGATACAAAGGATGCTCTACACTCTTGATCTTTGTCTTTTGGGCACTCCAAAATTGACCTAAACTCTTCTCATACGAGTCCTTACTACCTCTTGATGGATCTCTCTTGTACTTATCCATAAAAGTAAAGATAGCGCTTGATGTGTTACTTTCTTTCTTCCTGCCTTCTAAAGTCTTATCTATCGATGCTTTTGCAAGTATATGGACTGCATACTCTTGATACAATGGATGCTCTACATTAGTGATCTTTGTCTTCTGATAACTCCAAAATTTCCCCAGACTCTTCTCATATGCGTCCTTACTACACGTTGATGGATCTCTCTTAAACTTTTCCATAAAAGCAATGATATCACCCGATGTGTGACTTTCTTTCTTCCTGCCTTCTAATGTCTTATCAATCGAAGCTTTGGCCAGTATCTGGCTTGCATATTCTTGATATAAGACATCTTTGTCACTCTTGATCTTATTCTTCTGATACTTCCAAAATTTTCCCAGACTTTTCTCATACGCGTCCTTACTACACGTTGATGGATCTCTCTTATACTTGTCCATAAAAGCAGTTACCCAAGTAAACTTCATCTTTCGAATCTCCTCAAGACTCATACACTTGACTGTAATAAACTCGTGTAATTCATTGTTCTTATTACTACCAATATCAACCGTCTTTTTATCACCATTCTTCACATAGTCCCCATTCATCACCGATATCTTCTTATGGAAGTCAATGTCGTTCTGCTTCAATAAGCTTAATGATCCAACAATCTTATGGTAGTCTTCCGCCCACAAAAAGCATCGCGCTCTCTTGTTTGGCATACCTGTAACGAGACGATTCGCGCGACAGATCCTCTGGACCATCTTGATCTCATTCGAGGACTCAGAGACATTCCCGATAAAAACAGAGTCACACACTGGGATATCAATACCTTCATCCAGAATGCGGATCGAACATAACACCTTAATCTTACCATCATCCTTCTCGAACTGATCGATCACACTCTTTCGTTGAGAGAATGATGTATCACTGGTAATCATCGATGTCATGAGGTCTAAGTAGTGATACTTCTTGTTGGTCTCGTCTAAAGTCTTCATAAACAGATCACACTCCTCCTTACTTGATAGGTAAGCAATGCATCTTCGGGAACCTGTCTGAAGCATCCCCGACAAGAGATACAACCCACGATTCGCCATATCATCGTCCAATCCAGCAAGTTCTACTGGCTTCTCGATATAGACAGATGATTTACCGCTCTCTTCATTCGTCGTCACAAGAGGTAGATAGACCTCATAGTCGCAGATGTGGCCTTCCTCAATCGTGCGTCTAAAACCATACTGATAGATCGTCGTACATCCAATCATCTCTTCCATACAAGAGGGAGGTGTTGCGGTTACTAACAGTACTTGAGGGAATGACTGAATAAGCTTGATCATCTCTTGTTTTTGATCACTTATACTAATCATATTATGAGCTTCATCGATGATGACAAGGGTATCCGAAAGGTCAATAAGGGATTCATAAACTGACTCCGTGCTACCTTCCTCTTTATCATCATCCTCATCTTTACCTTCACTTTCACTCATATTCTCAACAAACAGTTGTCGAATGACTTGAATGAATGACTTGAATGTAGTTGAGACGATCGCCTTCTTCTCAAGCACCTTCTTCAAGTCATCCACATCTGTAGATCCGTCTGAATCAAGAAGTAGCTCATCATACTCCGGTAAGAATGCCTTTACACGCTTCAATGTCTGTTCTGCGTGTACTTTCAGAGGAGATACGATGATGACGTTCTTGTACTTCCTCTTCTGAAGATGATGACTAAAGATCACTGTCTTACCCGTACCACAAGGCAGATTCAGCAATCCAACCCCAGTCCATCCTTTGTTCAGCGCTTCGACTGCCTCTTCTTGATACCCTCGTAAAGTATACGTTGTCTCACTCACTGCGCTCTCCTTTACTGAATGTAGATGATCTTCGACCATACTCTTTATGTGAGACTCATCAAATGGTAAGAGTTCTTGATTGATGATACCTCGGGTATTCTTGATATCATCTCGGACATCAACCTGTAAACGGCACGTATGATAAAGGTATCCCTTTGAATCAGGACACTTCTTCTGCATTCTCATAAATAGTGCTTGATAAAATGTCCCAATATCACCTGCTGTAAGATACCTTTTCGGATTCCATAGCTTTGATTGTATCCCATTATAGATCACTTGATCATCTTTCTTTTCTTCCGCGATTCCATCCAATCCGTACTCTCGAATAGGGTTGTAATAGCGTCCCTCTTTTTCAAAGATCTCCTTCCTCTTCATACGAAGTACATTAAAATCGTGTATAAAGCCCGCATTATACAATACTGTTTCAGGTACATTCGTCCAATGCCACGCTACTTGCCCATGTTTTTGTTGATGATGTTTGACTGAGTATAGTTCATACTCTTTAGCATATGTTTGATAGAACGTTTTTACGGACATTCTGTAGGTAATCTTGATGATATATAATGATTCATAGTAGTTGTATATGGTAAAATACCTTTATACATAAGATTTTATACATCAAATATATCTTACCTTCTTATCTTTACCATATATAGTACAGTAGAATGGCAGCCTTTAAATCCAGTCTTCCACCATACATCTATGAGAGAGAGATCTTCACATCACCTTCAGGAGTATCTCTTACGGCAGTTGTCTATGAGGAGGATCTTGCGAGAAGATCCGGAACTGAGATTGCGGATGACCCCATTGCCTTTGCGGACATCAACAAGATGTTTGATATACTCTTTACGAAGAACCTATCTGGAAAGCACGTTCTATCCACGTGCGCAGATAGGATGTTATACAGTTATCAAGAGACAGAGCTCTTTGAACCAGAGAATGAAAAGGATCGTCAACAGATCCAGACCAAGTTAGAGGAAGAGATGAGAAAGCTCCAAGCATCAAATCCAAGTGCAACACTTGAAGAGGCTAAGAAGAAGGTCCGTGCAAGACGTTTTGTTGGAGAGAATGAGTATCTGATGCTTATCAAGCTAACATTATCAGGAGGTGCTGGTGGTGAACTGATAGAACATATACTTGGGTTTATGCTCTTCTCACTTGATTCAAACTACTATTCTTTTATCACAGAGACCAACAATCTCTCCCCTATCAATCAAGTGAATCTTTTTCCTTTTGCATCATCTACAGATCCAGCTCGAGCTCCTGTAGAAGAAAATGCTGCTGAAAGAGGTGTGAATGAAGAGCATTTATGTGAAGAAAATGCTTCGGGAGAAGTAAGATTACATACAAACTTTGAGAAAGGTATCATTATGGCCCTTTATGTGATCTATCGGTGTAGCTTTGCAACCATACCTGAAGTTCGTGCTGCACTTCAAGGTATATCTACCCCTAATGTTGGTTCACTTTTGTGGAATGAACTGCTCAACTATACTACATATAAGAGTCAATCAATCAAAGAAGCGATCTATCAAAAGCATCGTAATGCAACAGTAGCAAGTATCGAAGAGTTCTATGCAAAGTATCCATTCTACTTTTTCATTTATAACAAGTCACTAAAGAGTGCTTTAATGTATCATTACAACAATGGGATGAGGATCATCTACTCAGAACTGATCCAGTTCTTTTACTACATTGCTAAGTTTAACCAAACTATTACTGACAGAAACCATACTCATAATGCCCAAAGTAGCTGCAAGAAGAGTGCAAACAACAAGAACAACAAGAACAACAAGAAGAACAAGAACCGTAAGAACAACAAGAACAATGCAAATAGCAATGAAAGCTCACTAACAACAAACCAAAACCGTGTGAAGGAGTCACTGATTGATAATCTTCATAGGATCAAGATCTATTATATTCCACCGAATGATCAGGTTAAATGTGTTGAACGATACATCAACTATCTTACACGTAAGATAGGAAAGATGAAAGCGTTTTCTATCTCAGGCTATGCTGTACCACAACCGGGTAAAGTGCCTAGACCAGCAGATCCTAATAATGGTAGACCTGAATGGCAAGCTTACCATCAGTATAAACAGTATAAGCGTTATAAAAAGTATAAAACGTGTTGTAACAAACAAAAAGATCGAAGTTCAAAAAGGAGAAGTCATAATCATAACAGCGACAAGAATAGCTCTATCGACAATAGCGTCAATGGTTCCTATATATGTAAATATGGTTATGATGATATTGATGAAGATAGAATTAAACAGTTTAAGTCCTTCACATCCATTGAAAACTACCTCTTCCTTTACTATCTTCATCGTGTATAGGTCCCATTCCCATTCCCCCATTTTATTCATAAAAATGTCAAATACTATTACCATAACCAGTAATAGTATTTATCAATCAATCATCCATTTTATACATAAAATTTGAATCAAAGCATCGAGATGTCACCGGCAACGCGATTGGAGACGGAGACACCATCCAACCCGAGGTGAGGAGGAGCGGGGTAGGTGGTAGAGCGCAACGAGAGACCGTTCTCGGAGAGCATAAAGGATCCGCTGAGGATGTAGAAGATGAGGGTCAAGATGGCAACGCTGAGTAAGCTCACAACCATATTGCTAAACCCGATGGAGGTGTAGACAATGAGGACGGCGACGACGAGACTGACGACAAGAGGGATATTCATCCATCGGAGAGGAGAGCGGGGAATGTTGACCATTTTTAGGTAAGAAGATTTGAATCGTTGTTATACTATACTACAGTATCCTTTGATTATTTTTCCGCAAGATCTCTAAGTTAAAATCTCACTATAATTGTATGATTCCATTGTAGTAACGATCATAAGAATCCTATCGATCTGATCCAATGTCCAACGACTATCAACTCTTATATAGGAACATTAACTCCCAGTGTCTTCCAGTCCTCTGTCATACGGAGACACCTTTAGTTACCGGTTATACGGGCTATACCGGTTACACCGGTTACACCGGTTATACGGGTCCTCAAGGTGTTCCTGGTACAGCAACATTTACAGGTGCAACCGGTCCTACTGGTTACACGGGTTATAAGGGAGACACAGGTGATCAAGGTCCTCAAGGTGATCAGGGTGTTCAAGGTGACACAGGTTACACTGGATATACTGGTTATACAGGTTTTACGGGTTTTACTGGATTTACCGGTTATACAGGTTCTACTGGATACACGGGTTATACGGGTTTTACAGGCTTTACTGGCTTTACAGGTCCAACTGGCTATACAGGTTATACGGGCTTTACAGGTCCTACAGGTTTTACAGGTCCGACGGGTCCTCTTGGCCCGACGGGTTATACGGGTCGTCAAGGAGTTCAGGGAGCTATGGGAGACACGGGTCCAACGGGATATACCGGACCACAGGGTATTCGGGGAGATGATACGGGATCGACAGGATACACGGGTTATACAGGCCCGACTGGATACACGGGTCCAGCGGGTTCAGCGGCATCGACGGGTGCAACAGGCCCGACGGGTTATACGGGATATACAGGTTTTACGGGCTTTACTGGATTCACTGGTTATACTGGTTTTACGGGGCCAACGGGATATACGGGATATACGGGTTATACAGGATATACGGGATATACAGGCTTTACGGGTTGGACGGGTCCTCCAGGATCAGCATCGAACACGGGTGCAACGGGATATACAGGTACAACGGGTTATACGGGATATACAGGATATCGTGGATTTACGGGAGCGACGGGATGGACAGGCTGGACGGGTCCGAGAGGCACAACAGGTTATACGGGATATACCGGATATACGGGTCCTCAAGGATCGGCTACAAACACGGGTGCAACGGGATACACGGGTTATACTGGTACAACAGGATATACTGGTTATACAGGCTATACAGGTTATACGGGTTATACGGGCTTTACGGGTTACACAGGACCACCGGGGTCAGCATTTAATACGGGTGCAACCGGATATACAGGGCCACGTGGTCCAACAGGATATACAGGTTATACAGGGTATACAGGGACAACCGGTTATACAGGTTATACAGGTTATACAGGATTTACGGGTTTTACGGGTCCAACGGGTTATACGGGTTATACAGGACCATTTGGTTTCACAGGTTATACAGGACCCGCTGGTCCAACAGGTCCCACTGGTCCCACGGGCTTCACTGGATACACGGGCCCAGCGGGATCTGCGGCGGCTACTGGAGCAACGGGTCCGACGGGATATACCGGACCTTTTGGTTATACTGGTTACACAGGCCCAGCCGGTCCAACCGGTCCCACAGGTCCAACTGGCTACACCGGTCCGGATGGACCAACGGGACCTATTGGTCCAACGGGAGAGACGGGTCCAACAGGACCGGATGGCCCCACGGGTCCTGCAGGTCCAGATGGAGCGACGGGTCCAACGGGTTATACGGGCTTTACAGGCTATACAGGTCCGACGGGTCCTATCGGCCCAACGGGTTATACGGGTCCGACTGGACCAACGGGCTATACGGGTCCCATCGGCCCAACGGGTTATACTGGACCCATTGGTTTAACAGGACCAACGGGTTATACAGGCCCCACCGGCCCGACGGGCTTTACGGGATATACGGGTCCAACGGGCTCGACGGGTCCGACGGGTTATACGGGTCCGACGGGACCATCCTTGGACACGTCGAATCTGACGGTGGCGGTGCTCAATGTGACGGGAGCGATTAATATGTCATCCTCGGCAACGATCAATTCAACGACGCAGTTCTTCTCGTTTGCCAGTGGAATCTTTGGGGAGAATGTCTCAACCCCTTCTATACAAACCTATAATATCTATACGGCGAATCTTAGCTTGGTAGAGGTGACGAGTAATCCGGATAACTTCAAGATTGGAGACCTTTTATATGCGAATGTATCTACGGGAACGCTCCCATCAGGATACTATACAGTTTCGAATGTCAATACAGGTTTAGGATATTTCTATTTCACGCTCTCATCGCCGGTTGCCACGCAACAGCTTTCCCGATCACTCAATGTGGACTATTATATGAAGAATCCGAAGAACATATCGACCTTTAGTCGTGTCTCAGCGGGTATATACTCGATCTCATTCACAACATCGTATGGAGATGAGGATTATGTAATTACGGCAATGGCTCGTGGGCGATTAGCGAATAACTTAGTGGTTAATCAGGACTTTTCGGCGGCGCTCAGTCAGTCGACCTTCTATCTGGCGGTCACCAATGCTGCAACTGCAGCCGCAACCGATGCCGAGCGTGTGATGTTTGTTGTTGCATAGTGGTCTGCCTCGGACCTTCGGTCCTTGTAAAGAGATTGTATATAAAGCTATAATATAGCACTTTCTGAAAGTGCCCGATATCCTATCATAGTAATCCTTCATTACTATGATCGACCGCTACTCCCCTGACGACTCCAGCGATCAATCTGCTCGACGAAGGAGAGCCAAGATTGATAAAATATCTATCCACCTAATAGTACTCTATCACTTTTTATCAATAAAAAGTTGAACGATATGGATAAGAAGATTGAAAAGAGATTCTTGACGAAGGGGTTGATTGGCCCGGAGGGGCAGATGGGTAACTTGTCCTCACCCTTGAACAAGTTAAATCAAAACAAGTCTATGAACAAGAGCAACAAGATGGTCTCTCTCTTGACGCCGCATATGAGCGAGATTCGGACATATATAAAGCAGAACAAGAAGATGGAGCCGTACTTAGAGGAGGATACTTATATGGATCTTTTGGATGCGGAGTATCAGAAGCGGATCGGTAATGAGACGGATGATTTTGACCAGTTTCTCAAGTTCTTGGTGAAGTCGAAGTTTCAGATTGTGGAGCAGAGGAAGCAGTCGAAGAACTTTCTTGCGAAGCTAACGGAGTTAAAGTCCCTTCTCAAGTTCCCGACGCTCTTGAAGGAGGATAGTAGTCAGAAGTACATTATACCCAATCTCTTTTTCAATGAGGAGTTCCAGTTTAACCTTCATTCGAATCAGGTCCGGACAATGAATCGCCTGATTCGTGCTGTTCACTTTAACAACAAGAAGCGTCAAGAGCAGCTTGCCTACTCGGTAGGTAATACAGCATTTTATCATAATATCAACTTAAGCGCCCCTACGATTGGTAACATCTATATCTCGAATATGCTTCCGAGCTCGATTACGGAGATGATGGTCCACTTGTGCAACGGAAACTCGCCAAATGGAACAGGAAATATTACGTCGTACATCCCGCTCCACGCACAAAATATGAGGGAGGATTTGGTCAATATGGTGTTGGCGAAGGATTCGCCGAATGCGGATTTTAAGAAGAAGGTCTTGCAGAATGTGATGCAGACGGTGGAGGTGACGTATGATATGATTATGAAGGAGAAGAACAAGATCAAGAAGTACTTTATCATACCGTATCGAAAGAATGAGATCTCAACGAATCTTAATGCGGATGATGGGCCATCTCCAAGCCCTACCCCGGGTCTCACCACTGGTCTATCGCCAACCAATACAACGCGAATCCGCTATGAGATTTCGTATGACAAGTACAGCTCATATTTATCACCAAGGGATGTGATCAAGCACAACTTGGAGATTTTGTCGGAGGTGTTGGAGATGGTGAAGGAGAATCCGAAGAATCTCGATTTACCGAATGTGAAGGATGTGTTGGGACTCTTTACGTACTATGCGATCACGCTCTTCTTTGAAGCGTATTATCAGTATTTGATGAAGATCAGTGGTATCTTGTATGAGTATAATGAGGATCCGAGGTTTGAGGGGGATGATTTGGCGACGGGTATCAAGTACATTGATGAGACGATTCGTAGCTTAAAGACGTTCAAGAAGATCTTGCTCAACAACTTCTATGATCTCTTTTTGCCGTCGAGGATGACGAAGGCGTATGGAATCCGGATTGATGACAATGGCTATGTGACGTGTGCGAGTAAGTTGGCGGTGGACAATGAGTTTTTGATGAAGAAGTTCCCGTTCCTTCACTTTGAGACGATGGGATCCAAGCTGATGATGGATCGGGATTCGCTGTTGCAGGTGAATCACTTTATGGTGGGCAAGCAGAGGTCACACGACTTGTATGATACGAAGGAGACCTTATACATTGGTTTTTATGTACCGAATGAGGGGAAGATGAAGGAGTTAGCGCAGTTTTACAGGTATCTGATTCAGGTATTATCGGCGCAGTTCTCATTTGGGATCTTGTTGGACAATTTGATCAGCAAGACGATCTTGAAGCGTCTTCCGATGGAGCTCTTGAAGGCGCCGTTTGAGAAGATTGAGAAGAGGAGCTCGGGTCAAAACCACAACCAGCAAAAGCAGAATCTTTCATCAAACCGGGATCTAAACGCAATTGTGATGATGGTTTACAAGTATCTAATCAAGTCATATCATAGTGCGAAGGCGTTGAAGAGCAAGGGTACCAACATTGATCTGACCAAGACGAAGGATCTGAAGGAGCGTGAGGAGAACATCTTGCTTTCAACCTATTATTATAACTATGCGATGATACTCTTTCATTATATCAAGACGCATAAGAGTCTTCCTCCTGCAGAAAAGAACTATTTGATCACGAAGATTTCAAAGGCGATCTCGAAGGTGGACAGGATGCTGTAACCGACCAACTCACTATCATCACTATCATCACTATCATCACTATCATACAATTTTATGAATCAAATGCTTCATAAAATGGTCTCATACAGAGGCATATTTATATATTTATCATAATCTCTTTAAGTCCAACTCAATAAAAAAACTGAGCTTAAGGAGAGAAGGGGTTATAGATGTTGGTGTTAAAGAAGGAGTTAACGAAGTTGAGGAGGAGGAAGTTGTTGGTGATGGAGGCGTCGAAGTTGTAGTAGACACTTGTATCCTGGTTCATACTGATGGCGCGTTGAGCGAGCAACAAGCGTCGGTAGTACTTGCGGGCAACTTCCAGAAGATAGTACATATTGAGGCTGACTGTCTTATTGTAGAGGTACAAGTACATAAAGTACATATCACGATAGCCGACCAGATAAGGGACATTAGGCTGGCTCTCATCATAACGGATCTTGGTGTACCAGTTGACGTTGTAGTAGAAGGGAGTATTGAGCCGGCGGGGGTTTTCGTGGGCATTCTTCATCTTCTGGTAGAAGTTGCACAGCTTGGAGACGATGACACGATTTGCCTTGAAGAAGGTGATAATTTGCGCCTCATTGCGGGACAAGACAGCATCATAGATGGCGTAAGGGATCATCTCCAGGTCAATACGTTCGAGGTACTCGATGTAGGTCTCGGGGGAGGGTTCAGGATTTACGTTGACAGTATAGTTTTGGTTATAGGTATAGTCATAGAAGCGTACGGTAATCTCATAATCACCGCTTTCGGTAACGTCCAAGAATGTGCTATAACCCGAGTTAACGGTAGGGTTGTAGACGGAGATGGCGTCATCTTGTTCGGATACGTAGAGTTTTCCGTTATCACCGATGAAGATGTAATCGGTGTCCATCGAGAGAATGGTGGAGAAGATATTGAACATATCACTTTGGTATACAAAAATGCGGTCATTGTAAGGGATATAGATCTTTCCGCTCGCATCTACACCAAACTGATCGCAACTTCGGCCTGGATTCAACTTTGCCAGACGAGTTCCACCGGTAGAAGTAAGCTGGAACTTGCTCACTTCAACAGCATAATTGAGGACATACATAAAGTTATTCTTGTAAAGGATATATCCAGCATCTGCGTTTCCAGTCAAGTTAAAGCTCTCATCTAATGCGAGGGTGGTTCGGTTGAATCGGATGACAGGGGAATGGACCATCGCGACGTAAAGATAGGTTGCATCAGACGTCATACCCAGAACACGATCACGAAGAGGGTAGTTAATGAAGGTATAATAGTTATTCGCCGCATATGTGTTGGTGATCGATCCTACGAGAGTTCCACTGGAATTGAACTTGTCAATACGGATATAGGACTGTTGATTACGATCTTCACTATTATTAATATAGCGATCGGACGCGATATAGATGTTATCACTGCTGTCTACGCAAATGGCGGTAGCACCAATAATAGTATCGAACTTCTGAACCAACGATCCACTGGCATTGTACTTGATGACCATCTTACCATTATTATTATTGATGATATAGATATTACCCGTGCTATCGGAGCAGATTTGGCCATCATAATCTTGTTCAGACAAAGTACGAAGGATGGTTTGGCTATCATTGGCAAAGAGACGGAGGAAAGTACCATTTAATAATTCGTTCATATAAAGTTGATTGTTATAGACAGCCATCGAGTTCGGTTCATAGATATTGTATGCGAAGGTTTGGGTGTAGCTATCACCGGCTAAGAGTAGCTTGTATACCTTGTTTTCACCAGCGGGTTGTCCATTATTCGCATATTGATTTACGATTCGTCTTGTTGCGAGATAAAGATGTGTATCACTGATGGCGATATCATTCATCGAGAAGTAGTTGGTGGATGTAAAGAGGTCAACTGTATCATAGACGAGTGTAGAGGGATTGTAACGGACTCGAGAGAGAACTTGGTAATAATTGTTCAATATATACATTGTATTTGTATTTGTCTTGTCAACAACAATCTTGGTATAGAGACTGCTAAGTAGTATACTGGTGACTGTTGTCTCGGTGGTAGTATTGTAGATTTGAATGGTATCGCCACTTCCATCATTCATTAAGATATAGAGAAGATTGTTATGCGCATCAATATGCTGAATGTTAATGTAATCAACATAGGGAATGTTGTAATTTTGAATGAAGTTAAGCTCCGAATCAAACTTAGCGATATAGTCGTTGGAGCCGTTATCAACATATACATAGAGAAGATTGGTAACACGATCACAAACAATCTGTTGGAATGTACCATTTAAATTATCGCTGGTTGTATAGAACTTGAGGACATTGAAGGTGTTGCTATACTTTACAATCAAATCACTGTAACTATTATCAATACCATAAATATTTCCACTGCTATCGATGGTAAAGCTCTCATTCCCATTATACTCTTTCGTCTTGAACACTTTGAGTAGTGTTGTTCCGGTAGGATCATATTTGACGACACTGTCAAGACGGTTATTACCAATGTAGATATTACCCGTAGTATCCACTACGGTAGCTCTTGGCCGATCTATCATATTAGAGATGTAGAACTGTTGAACACCTGCGGAGTTATACTTATAGACACGGTTTGCGTTACTATCTGTAATAAAAAAGTTGTTGGAAGAGTCAATATAGATGTCATAGATGTAAGAGAATCCGCTCAAGA
>JACCDO010481646.1_pt1 | contig 13899 bp, 15 predicted proteins | sample 7446101 | NCBI WGS metagenome assembly JACCDO01 (sample SAMN15323440, study PRJNA562643) | freshwater metagenome | isolation source: river surface water | place: USA:Blue River Watershed | collected 2017-08-16
ACATGAGGTGGCAATCCAAGCGTTAATTCCGCATCGAGAATCGCTAAGTCTGGTAATAGATATGGGGAGAGGACGCCCTTTTTCTCACTTTCACTTACTGTTACCACGGAGCTCTGTGTTACTTCAGAACCTGTGCCGGCGGTGGTAGGCACCAAAATGAGTGGCAATCTCGGTCCTTTGACCATGCCAATTCCGTATATATCTTCTAACCTCTCTTTGCCCAAGGATAAAAGAGCGACTAGCTTAGCTACATCCATAGAGCTTCCACCACCAAAACCAACGATAAAGTCAGCACGCTCCTTTTGTGCCACCTTAACTGCATTTTCAATTACGGGAATAGGTGGGTCGGCCACTACATCTGAAAAGATTTTCACTTCTAGGTTTAACTCTTTGAAACGCGCGAGAGATCGATCAAGCAATCCAGCAGATAACACCCCTGGATCCGTCACAAGCAAAACTGACTTGCCCCCTCTCTCTACAATCTTATCTGCAAGGCTAGCCGAACCACCTCGCGCAACCAAAATAGAGTGTGTAGAGTAAAAATCAAATTGCATAGTTCAACACCTTGGAATGATCAAAAAGGCTTTAGCAAAACTTTTGCTGCTGCAATTCTTCCGGCATGTAAATCGCTAAATGCTTCTGGGCCCTCGTCTAATGAGCGCCTCTCAACCCAAGACAAATCTCCAAATGCATTGCGAGCCAATAAATCAACTGTTGCCTTAAGGTCAACGGTTGAATAGGTATAGGTTCCAAGTAGAGTAATTTCAGCCAGCGTCAGTTTTCTCATATCTATCTCGCTGGCCCAGTCCTGCAGGCCAACATGCATAAATACTCCGCCTGGCTTAATAACATTTAATGCCATATTTCGTGTTGTGGCCGCTCCCACGCAGTCCATCACAAATTCATAAGCATTCTCTGCAACTTTGTCCTGAATGGGATTAATGGTTTTACAGGACACATGCTTTTCAATCGCATCTCTACGTAGCGGATTCACTTCTGCAACGGTTAAATCGTCAACGCCATAATGTTTTAAAAGCAGGGCTGACAGCATTCCAATTGCGCCTCCACCAAGTATTAATACCTTGCATTCCTGGATGGGGCGCTGCATGGCACGCATAGATAAATTTATTGCGTGGACCGCTGTAGCACCAGGCTCAGTTAATGCCGCTGCATCTAAGCTAAGGTTATCAGGAATAGCAATCAGCGAGTTAGCTGGAATGCTCATGTACTGCGCAAAAGCCCCCGGCCTTGTCATACCAACCATGGATCGATTAGCACACAGATTATTTCTTCCTTGTAGGCAATATTCACAATAGCCGCAAGTAATCAGTGGGTTACCCGTCACTCTTTGACCCTTTAAAAATAAAGGGGATTCAACCTCTTCAACAGTACCTGCAAATTCATGACCAAGCACCAAGCCAGGCTTTCTTCTTGGATCGTGCCCATGAAAGGCATGCATATCGCTGCCACAAATTCCTACGGATTCAATTTTCAAAACCACTTCGTCTTTTTGCAATGATGGAAAGGGGCGATCCAAAATTTGCATCTCATTAGGCTGCGTGTAAACCAATGCTTTCATGATCCTAATTCCTTATAAAGCAGTGTAACCACCATCTAACATAATTGTTTGTCCAGTAACGTACCCAGAAGCATTGCTTGCTAGAAAAACTGTCAAGCCATAGATATCGCTTAACTCTCCATTACGCCCTATAGCTGTTTTTTCTGCATGCATTTTGACTAATTCAGGGTTACTAAACACCGGTGCAGTGAGGGCGGTTTCAAAAAATCCAGGGCCTATCGCATTGCATGTAATGCCAAACTGAGACCACTCCTGAGCAATTGCCCTAGTGAGCTGCACAATACCACCTTTAGCAGCCCCATAAGGGGCGCTATTTGCAAAGGCTCTATAACTTTGTAACGAGGCTATATTAATGATTCGACCCCAATTACGCTCTTTCATCTGCGGCGCTAAAGACTGAGTCAAAAAAAATGGTGCGGCCAATTGAAGATTTAATTGCTCTTGCCAGCTTTGAGGAGAAACAGATCCAAAAGGCTCCCTCAAATTGATGCCTGCTGCATTAACCAATATATCTACTTCGGCATTTTTCTCGAAGACTCGTGCAGCAAGATCTTTTGCGCCATTGAGATCAGCCAGGTTTGCAACACAGTAAGAGGCATTTACGCCTTGAGCATTCAAATGATCGACCGCCTTCAGTAAAGCATCCTCGCGACGGGAGGCAATAATAACCTTAGCTCCAGATAAACCCAAAGCAAATGCCATTGCCTCTCCCAGGCCGCTACTGCCACCTGTAATGAGAGCTGTCTTGCCTTGCAAATTAAATAATTGATTTATAAATGCACTCATACCTCTACTGGACTTCCAAGATCGAAGGATTCATTCGGAAAATACTTTTCAAGACGATCGTCAGCAGTACGCGCATGGGCCTCCATGCCTTCCAGACGACTAATTCTTGCGGTAACCAATGCCATTTCCTTACTTCCTTCACGGGTCATCTTTTGCCACGTCAAGGTTTTCATGAACTTATGGACAGATAGACCTCCTGAATATCTAGCAGCACCTTTGGTTGGTAAAACATGATTTGGTCCACTTGTTTTGTCACCAAAGGCTACAGTAGTTTCCTCCCCTAAAAATAGAGATCCATAACAAGTCAAATTACTAAGCCACCAATCTAAATCTTTTGCATGCACTTCAAGGTGTTCGCTAGCGTACTGATCAGAAATTGTTACAACTTCCTCACGAGTGCTGCAAACAATTACCTCCCCATAATCGCGCCATGCACATGCCGCTGCATCTTTTGCAGTAGGCGGCAACAATTCAATCATCTGCGGAACTAATTGCATTACCTCCTTAGCAAGCTTTTCAGAGGTTGTAAATAACCAAGCCGGAGATTCATGTCCATGTTCTGCTTGCCCGACCAGATCGCTTGCGACAATCTTTGGATCAGCAGATTCATCTGCAATGACAGCAATCTCAGAAGGACCGGCAAAAACATCTATACCAATCTTACCAAATAGTGAGCGTTTAGCTTCTGCAACAAATTTATTACCTGGCCCCACTACAACATCTGCCGGCTTTCCGGTAAAAAGACCATACGCCATTGATGCGATTGCCTGGACACCACCAAGCGTCATGATGACATCCGCACCGGCTGCTTTAAATGCATACAGAACATACGGATGAATTCCGCCACCTCTAAAAGGGCTGGAGCACGCAATGATGTTCTTGACGCCTGCTGCTTTTGCGGTTGCTACCGTCATGTATGCTGAAGCAATATGTGCATACCTACCTGAAGGCGCGTAGCATCCAACCACATTTACAGGCAACACCTTTTGTCCCGCTGTAACGCCAGGATGCAATGTGGTATTAAAGTCGCTGATACTTTTTTTCTGAGCCAGAGCAAAATCAAACACTTGCTTAACAGCAAAATCAATATCTCTTTTTACCGAATCCGGCACATTTGATAGGATTTTGTTGATGTCTGCTTCTGACATCACAATATCACCCGTCCATTTATCAAGCTTGGCAGCATATTCCTTAACCGCTACTTCGCGATTTTTCTCAATATTCTCAAGCATTTCTCCAACCACTTGCTGAGCTGTTGAGGTCTCGGTTTCTGGGGTTTTGGTTGCTTTTTTTAAATAATTAATTGCCATATTTAAATCCTATTTTGTAAGCGCTTACAAGTTCAGTCTAAAAAATGGGGTTACCCCCACTTTTTAGAACCGATAAATACTATTTGGTGTTATTTGCAAAATCACGCAGCTTTTTATCTGCATTGACCATCTTCACAAACTCATCAGTTATGTACTCATTTGCTGGTGGAATGGTTTGAATTGCTCCAGTAGATTGCATGAAAGCAGCAATTGCAGTTAACCAACCATCCACTTGTGATGGGCCTTTTGAGTTATCCATAATTTTTAACTCTCCAGCCAAGTCATAGTTTGGTCGGGTATCAAACTCTTTTTTCATGGAAGCTTCAGAGATGGTAACTCCGCCCTGTTCATAGAACTTTTTCATCATAGCGATTGCTTCTGGTTTATTAGCATTCATCCATTTCCAAGCTCTTAAATAAATTGCTAAAAATTTTGCTACGTTCTGAGGATTTTCTTTGGCGTAATCTCCGCGCACGATGAGAGCGCCCGGCACAAATGCTCCGCCATCCTTACCACTACAAATTACCTTAGCACCTGCTTTTTCCTCTAAGGTATAAATATTTGGAGCCCATAGACCGCCAAAGTCTGCATTTCCAGATGACATTGCAGAAATAATTTCACCTTGGCCCATATTTTTAATTACAACATCGGCCTTAGTTAAACCATATTTCTTGAGGCAAGATTGAACTGCATAATCCCCTGTTGAATTTCCAGTTAAAACAATTGTTTGCCCTTTCAAAGACTGAGGGTTAGCGGCAAAAGCTTCCGCCGCCTTAGGTGTTGCCAATAGCGCATTACCAGCCGACTCGTCATTACTCAAGCCAATTGTTTTAATTCCAAAGCGCACATATCCCAATACCGCTGGCACAGAACCAGTACCACCTACATCCCAAGATTTAGAAGCAGATGCAGCAATCTGGGGAACGCCGGCAGGAAAAGTACTGAACTCTGGCTTAAGACCCAACTCAGCCCACCAATTTTTTTCAGTTGCAACATAAAACGGCAGCGCCCAGTACAAGGCTGGCTGATAACTTACCTTGATTTCTGTTAAAGCGGGCTTTGCTTGTGCTTGAACGTTAGTAATGCTTGCGGCTGCAAGCATAGTTACTCCTATGATTCCAACTAATGACTTTTTCAATTTCATCTTCGTCTCCCTTTTCTGCTGCAAAAGTTAATTAATGATCAACGCCCAAGTTTTGTTCCCTGAGCAACTTCCAAATCTGACTTCGTAACTGCACAAATGAATTCAAATCCATCACATCTTCAATACGCGTGTACTGATCCCACCCTTCTGCCTCTCTAATACGCTTTACTTCAATAACATCTCGAATTAATCCAGGCCTTCTAGACATCACCACTACACGATCTGCCAGGTACACCGCCTCCTCAACCGCATGCGTAATAAACAAAACCGTTTTGGGGTTTTTGCGAGCCAATCTAACAAGCTCTTCTTGCATAACAACCCGTGTCTGGGCGTCTAAAGCACCAAACGGTTCGTCCATCAGTAAAACCTCTGGCTCCAACACGTACGCACGAGCAATTGCCACTCGCTGCTGCATGCCACCAGATAATTGGTGAGGATAGGCCTGCTCGTAACCCTCCAATCCCATCAAATTAATTAGGCGTGCAGTTTTTTTCCTCTTTTCGTCTGAACTCATATTCAAAGACTTGAGGCCAAATTCAATGTTTTCCTGCACAGACTTCCAGGGAAACAAAGCAAATTGTTGAAAAACTACCGCCCTATCGGGACCAGGATTTTTTACTTCTTTACCACCTACTAGGACACGACCTTTTGTAGGCATTTCCAATCCAGCTACCATTCGCATGCAAGTTGTCTTTCCACACCCAGATGGACCAACTATCGCTACAAATTCTTTATCGTTAACATGCAAATCAACTCCGCCAACAGCTAAAAACTCTTTGCCGCCTTGCTTAAAACTACGTTCTACGGATTCAAAAACAATATCTGCCATAACTCAAATTTCTTTATAGTGATTTGCCAATTTCTCAGCCTGCCTTAAAAGTACGTCTATCAACAATCCAATTAATCCAATAGCAATCATGCCGCTCATTACTATTTCAGTTTGAATGCTTGCCTGCCCTTTGACCATCATGTAACCCACACCGCTAGAGGCTACTATGAGCTCAGCGCCTACTAGTGATTGCCAACCCAAGCCTGCGGATATTCGCAGGCCAGCAATAATTGATGGGATGGCCGCAGGAAATAAAACCTCTGTCATCAAACGAAGCTTTCCAGCACCCAACATTTTTGCCGCCTCAAGGTATTTTTTATCCACGTGGATTGCCCCACGATATGTATTAATTAGCACAGGCGGAAAAGCACCCATAAAAATAACCAATACTGGGCCGCCTATTCCGGTTCCAAACCACAGCGCAGCAAATGGCACCCATGCAATAGGAGCAACAAAACGAATGCTTTCAAAAAAAGGGGTGATTAGCTGGTTTGCAAACCTGGATAAAGCCATCAGCAAACCTAGCGGCACGCCAATCACAACAGCCAAAATAAAACCAAACAAAAAACGCTGAAAACTTGAGGCGATATGAGCAAGTAATGTGTAACCTGAAAATGGCTCATTGAGCAAATGAACAAACTTCGACAAAACTTGATGTGGCGCCGGAAGAAACTGTTTTGGGACCAAACCAAGCTCAACTGATAAGTACCAAAATCCAATAAAACTGATAAGACCCAAACCAGTCCACAGAATAAATTCGCTTTGGCTTAAATGATCGCGCTGAGCCATCAAGCTCTCCATGGCATTGCGAAGCGCTCCGCCTTTGCCAATATTTGAGTCATCAACCAACCTGAAATAGCAACACTAATCATCCCAACCAAAATCATTGCTGGATTAATATCCTGAGCAGCTTGATTGAGTATTGAACCCAGTCCCAAAGTAGCACCTACCAGTTCAGCTGCAACTAAAGTAGTCCAAGACGCCTGGAGCGACAATCTAAGTCCAGTAAATATCAGTGGCAAAGCACCGGGTATTAGCACTTCCTTGTAATAAGTAAAACGACTGATGCCCAACATAGCAGCAGCCTCTCTTTGTGGAGTCTCGATTGAGCGCACCCCCGTAAACGTATTTATTACTGCGGGTACAAATGCAGCTACATATATCACCATTACCTTGGCGGAGTTTCCAAGACCAAGCCAAACAATCGCCAATGGAATCCATGCCAGAGGTGGAATTGGTCGCAATGTTAAAAAAATAGGATTTACAAATGCCTCAATTTTCTTATTTGCCCCCATCAAAATACCGAGCAATATTCCCAAAGATGATGAAACCAGAAAACCTGAAGTGACCAAGACAACACTTTGTAATACATGTTGATAAAGCTTGCCATTACCGTAACCCTGGATAGCAATAATTTTGAATGCGTTCCAAGTTTCCGTTGGCGAAGGAAATCGAGCACCAGAAATAATGCCAGTCCACTCGGTCACTCCATACCAGGCTAGCAGTAAGATGGCGCCGAATACAAGGAGGGATAAAAACTTGTTAAAAATTCCTAATTCCTAATAGAATGACTTAAAATGTAAGCGCTTTCATTCTAACCATAAAATGGAAATGAAATGAGCCCTACAAACTAAAATTGACTAGGACTTTCCCTAAGATTCTTATGAAAAAAGTGGCTGGAACAATCACCATTGCTCATGTTGCATCTGCAGCAAAAGTCTCTACAGCCACCGTTTCGAGGGCCTTAAATAATCCTGAATCGGTTAGCGCAGAGTTAAAAGAAAAAATCAGTAGTGTTATTAAAAAATTAGGGTACATACCTAACGCTGGGGCCCGCGCCCTAATGCTCAAGCGCTCCGGAACTATTGGGGCAATTGTTCCCACACTCGATAATGCAATCTTCGCTCAAGGCTTGGCTGAATTTCAACGGCAACTCAATCAATCGGGACATCAATTATTAGTAGCAAGTAGCAACTACGATCCAGATATCGAAGAAAAACAAATTAACAACCTACTCACGAGGGGTGTTGAGGGAATTGCTCTATACGGGATTAGTCAAGAACGAGCAGCTCTAAAGCTATTAAAAACTCGCAATCTTCCATACATTCATGTGGGATCATTGTCGCCACCTTATAACGGCTACGCCTCGGGTTTTGATAACCGCGAAGCAATTAAACTAGCGGTGAGACACCTACTCTCGCTTGGACATAAACAATTTGGGATTCTGGCCGGTATTACCAGTCACAATGATCGAGCGAGTGACCGAGTTCAAGGTGCACTTGAATTATTAGCAGAAAAAAAGGTTCCTGTTAAAAGTGGAATGGTTGTTGAATGCCCCTATGATCTACTTGAAGCTCGCCTTGGTTTCAAAAAGCTACTTTTAAATAACCCCAAAATTACAGCTATTATTTGCGGTCAAGACGTTCTGGCCCTTGGGGCTTTTCTTGAGGCGCAAAAACAAGGCCTTCAAATACCAAGAGATATTTCAATTGTGGGATTTGATGATCTCGAAATTTCTCAGCACCTTACTCCCAGCCTCACTACGATTCGGATTGATGCAGTCGGTATGTGGGCTCAAGCAGCCAACCATTTAATTTCGCAAATCAATGGCGTGAAACATCTTCCTCGAAAAATTCAAACAAATGTCAATTTGGTTATTCGAGAATCCAGTGGGACTCCACCAAAAAACTGAACAAGCAAAAGAAAAGCCATCCCAAGGGATGGCTTAAAGAGATTTATGGAGGTGCTACTAAAACAACTACAGAATGAACAATTCCATAGTAGTGCCTTTATTTATCGACATTGACGAGCATTGCATTCATTTGGGCTTAATGCACTAAATTAGTGCCACTACTGATCTTTTTTAGTGATTCTCTTTAGCGTGATTGATCGAGTATTTAGGAATTTCGATCACGAGATCTTCTTTGGCCACAATAGCTTGGCAAGATAAACGAGATTGCGGATTCAGACCCCAGGCACGATCGAGCATATCCTCCTCGTTTTCATCGGGGGGATTCAGGCTTTGGTATCCCTCTTTCACAATCACATGACAAGTAGTGCAGGCGCAGACCATATCGCATGCATGCTCAATCGGAATGTCATTTTCTAATAACGCCTCACATATAGAGGTGCCAGGCGTAGCCTCTACTACTGCACCTTCTGGACAATATTCGCTATGCGGAAGAACAACAATCTGAGTCATGGAATTTTCTATTTTTTAATTTAAATTTCTGCAACATTCTTACCGGATAACGCCTTTTGAATACTAGCGTTCATTCTTTTTTGTGCAAATGCATCAGTGGCTTTTGCAGCATGATCGACTGCTTTTCTTACCACCGCACTATCTGTCTCCTCCAGCAAAATCTTTTGTAGTTTTGTCATTTCTTGATCAATTGCAAGCTGTTCATCTTCGTTTAACAGATGACGATCACTCTCAAGTGCTGTTTTGACAGCATCTAATAAACGCTGAGCACTCACTTGCTCTTCTCGCAATGATCTTGCCAACAAATCTTCTTTTGCGGATGCAAAACCATCTTGAAGCATGCGAGTAATCTCGGCATCGGTTAAACCATATGAGGGTTTGATATCAATAGATGCCTGCACTCCAGAGCCTTGTTCGGTAGCGCTGACTGATAAAAGACCATCCGCATCTACTTGAAAAGTGACTCGAATACGGGCTGCTCCAGCCGCCATTGGCGGGATACCACGCAACTCAAAACGACCTAATGAACGACAGTCTTGTGCTAGTTCACGCTCGCCTTGCACCACCTGAATTGCTAATGCGGTTTGACCATCCTTAAAGGTCGTGAAATCTTGGGCTCTTGCCACAGGAATAGGCGTATTGCGAGGAATAATTTTTTCTACCAGTCCACCCATCGTTTCGATCCCGAGCGATAGCGGAATGACGTCAAGCAATAGCCACTCATCATCTTTGCTTTGATTACCCGCTAATAAATCTGCTTGCATTGCAGCGCCTAATGCAACGACTTGATCAGGATTTAAATTATTTAATGGTTGCGTGCCAAATAATTCACCTACAGCCCGTTGCACATTAGGCATGCGCGTAGATCCGCCAACCATGACAACACCTTTAACATCTTCTGCTTTTAAGCCTGCATCTCGTAGCGCCTTTTTACAAGACATCAATGTTTTATTTACGAGATTTTGAGTTATCTCAAAAAATTGGGCCTGGCTAACACCAACATTGACCACCGTTCCATCGGAAAGCGTCTCATGCACACGTGCCAAGGGGTTATGACTTAAGGATTCTTTTGCCTGCTTGCAGGCTTGTAACAAAGTTCTGTGGTCATGCACTGATAGAGGTGGCAACTTTGCTTGCTCAATGACCCAACAGTAAAGACGATGATCAAAATCATCACCGCCTAGCGCAGAATCTCCGCCAGTAGATAGCACCTCAAATACACCCTTACTCATGCGCAATATGGAGATATCAAATGTGCCGCCACCCAAGTCATAAACAGCGTAGATACCTTCAGAAGCATTATCTAAACCATAAGCAATTGCTGCAGCAGTTGGCTCATTGAGTAAACGTAATACTTCAATACCCGCTAACTTAGCTGCATCTTTGGTTGCTTGACGTTGCGCATCATCAAAATACGCAGGTACAGTGATCACCGCACCCACAATGTCATCATTGACTGAATCTTCAGCAAGTTGGCGCAAGCGAGCCAAAATTTCTGCAGATACCTCAATAGGACTCTTGTCGCCAGCAACGGTTCTCAGTTTTAACATTCCGGGCTGATCTACAAAATCATAAGGAGCGCTCTCGATGTGCTCTATATCCGTTAACCCTCTTCCCATAAAGCGCTTAACGGAAACAATGGTGTTTTTCGGATCCACCACGACACTATCTAACGCCTCAAAGCCAGCCTCTGTTCGACCATTAGGCAAGTAACGCACTACCGATGGCAATAATTCACGCCCCTTTTCGTCTGCGAGCACTTTAGGCAAAGCATCTTGAATAATGGCCACTAAAGAATTGGTAGTGCCCAAATCAATGCCCACTGCTATGCGGCGCTGATGCGGCGCAAGTGATTTGCCTGGTTCAGAAATTTGTAAGAGCGCCATGATGATTCTTCTATTGTAATGAGCGCTTCAAATTAGAGCCGCAATGGTGTCGTCCAACTCAACAGCAAACTTATCGATAAACAATAAGCCACGTAAAAGTTCTGCAGCATGCGTATAGTTTTTAGCAACATCAATTGCTTGTGCAATTTCTTGAAGAACATTCTCTTTGGATTGCTCCACTTCTGACATCAATTCTTCTAATGCTGGCAAATCTTCGGCTTGTTCATCAAGACTTTCTCGCCATTCCATTTGTTTCATTAGAAAAGCCGCCGGCATTGAAGTATTGGTTTCTAGCTTGGCATCCACACCATGCAACTGGCATAGGTATAAGCCACGTTGGATAGGGTTTTTCAGGGTTTGATAAGCAGTGTTGGCGAAAGTTGCCATCTGCATAGCTACCCGCTGCTCTGCTTCACTGCCACGGGCATGACGGTCTGGGTGAACTTCCTTTTGAATCGTTAAATACGCCTGATCAAGCGCAGGCAAATCGATATTGAATTGCTGATGAATGCCAAAGAAGCGAAAGTAATCGTCAGACGCGGAAGGATTCGCCACAACCACACTCATCTTTTACGTTGGGATTTTGAAATTTAAATCCTTCGTTCAAACCCTCACGCACAAAATCTAATTCAGTTCCATCAAGATAGGCCAGGCTCTTTGGATCCACAAAAACTTTGACGCCATTCGATTCAAAGACTTGGTCTTCGGCGGCAGGCTCATCAACATACTCCAACTGATAAGCCAAACCAGAGCAACCAGTTGTGCGAACGCCTAAACGCAAGCCACAACCTTTGCCGCGCTTTTCAAGATTGCGGTTAACGTGCTTTGCTGCTTTTTCAGTTAAGGTAATTGCCATGATGTTACTTATTTACTTGGATGTTTTTCTTTGTAATCTGCAACTGCCGCTTTAATTGCGTCTTCGGCCAGAATGGAGCAGTGGATTTTCACGGGCGGCAATGCCAATTCCTCGGCAATTAAGGAATTTTTAATCTCCAGCGCTTGATCCAAGGTCTTACCTTTTACCCATTCAGTTACCAATGAGGAAGAGGCAATTGCAGAGCCGCAGCCATACGTTTTGAATTTGGCATCCTCAATGATCCCCTGATCATTTACGCGAATCTGCAACTTCATCACGTCGCCGCATGCTGGCGCGCCAACCATACCAGTACCAACGCTGTTATCGCCCTTCTCAAAAGAGCCAACGTTGCGGGGATTTTCATAATGGTCAATGACTTTTTCGCTGTATGCCATGATATTTCCTCTTAAATGTCTTTAGTGTGCAGCCCATTGAATCGTGCTTAGGTCGATTCCATCTTTATACATTTCCCACAATGGAGAAAGTTCGCGCAACTTCGCAATCTTGTCTTTAACCAACTGGATTGTGAAGTCCACTTCCTCTTGAGTAGTAAAACGACCCAAGGTAAAACGAATGGAGCTATGCGCCAACTCATCATTGCGGCCAAGCGCACGCAATACATAAGAAGGCTCCAAAGAAGCAGATGTACAGGCAGAGCCAGATGAGATCGCTAAATCCTTGAGCGCCATCATCATGGATTCACCTTCAACGTAATTGAAACTGATATTGAGGTTATGAGGCACACGGCTCTCCATATCCCCATTCACATAAACCTCTTCGATATCTTTTAGGCCATTAAGCAAACGATCGCGCAGGGAACGAATGCGCTTACTTTCTTCAGCCATCTCAATGCGGGCAATACGAAATGCTTCGCCCATACCAACAATTTGGTGAACCGCCAGGGTTCCTGAACGCATTCCACGCTCATGGCCACCGCCATGGATTTGAGCTTCAATACGAATGCGAGGCTTGCGACGTACAAACAAAGCGCCGATGCCCTTTGGGCCATAGGTCTTGTGTGCTGAAAAACTCATCAAGTCCACTTTGATTTTTTCTAAATCAATTTCAACCTTACCGGTAGCCTGAGCTGCATCAACATGAAAGATGACGCCGCGTGAACGGCAGAGATCGCCAATGCGAGGAATATCCTGCACTACACCAATCTCGTTATTCACATACATGACAGAAGCCAAAATCGTTCCTGGCTTCATGGCTGCTTCAAGTTGTGCAAAATCAATCAATCCATTAGGCAGCACATCTAAGTATGTGACTTCAAATCCTTCTCGCTCCAATTCACGGCAAGTATCTAGTGTTGCCTTGTGCTCTGTCTTCACAGTAATGATGTGGTTACCGCGATCTTTATAAAAATGCGCAGCACCCTTGAGCGCCAAATTAATACTCTCTGTTGCGCCACTAGTAAAAATGATCTCTCTGGGATCAGCGTGTACCAATTGCGCTACTTCAGAACGCGCCCACTCAACCGCCTCTTCTGCAGCCCAACCATACGCATGACTACGAGAAGCGGCGTTACCAAATTGCTCACGCAAGTAAGGCAGCATCTTATCAACCACACGAGGATCAATCGGTGTCGTGGCCGAATAGTCCATATACACCGGAAAGTGTTTGGGACTAAACATCGGAACCGGTTGTTGAGGCAAATCTTGTGGTGCGTTCATGATGTGTTTTATTTATGTAGGAAAGTGATTTAACTTTGCCGAGCCAAATTAAATACTGAATTAATTAAAGGTGCCTTAGGTGCAACTTCCTTCTTCGCAACTAAAGCGGGAGCAGATTTTTCAACTTTCGGACTATCCACCTTGATTTTCTTTTGGCGCATGTCCTGAATCACCATTCCACGTCCTTCTTGCTGTTGCACCAAATCTTTTAGAGTGACTGAGCTAAGGTACTCAACCATTTTGAGATTCAGATTGCTCCAAAGATCATGAGTCATACAGCGACCATGCCCTTCCTCTTCAGAATGACAATTACCTTTACCGCCACACTGGGTAGCGTCAAGCGGCTCATCCACTGCCACAATAATGTCAGCCACACTGACTTCATTAGATGGCCGAGCGAGCGTGTATCCGCCACCAGGGCCGCGGGTACTCTCAACAATGTTGAAGCGGCGCAACTTGCCGAACAACTGCTCAAGATAAGAAAGGGAGATCTTTTGTCTTTGGCTGATGCCAGCCAAAGTCACAGGTCCATGCGATTCACGCAGGGCTAGATCAATCATTGCGGTTACTGCAAAACGGCCTTTAGTTGTAAGTCTCATATGTCACCTTGGTAATGGATTGTTATGGACAG
>JACCDO010308594.1_pt1 | contig 13896 bp, 22 predicted proteins | sample 7446101 | NCBI WGS metagenome assembly JACCDO01 (sample SAMN15323440, study PRJNA562643) | freshwater metagenome | isolation source: river surface water | place: USA:Blue River Watershed | collected 2017-08-16
GATAAACAACTTCCAAACAGTTGTTACCAAACAACTCCAACGTGTTGGCCAACAAGTGGAGTTGTTTGGTAACAACTGTTTGGAAGTTGTTTATCTTCTCGTCTAACTTCTTCTCCATTCGTTGTTCTACTTCCATTACCGTACTGTGTCGAAGGCGCCTTTTCTTACCGGTACTTTTCTCCTCGAAAAATAGAAAAATAGAAAATTCTAAAAAAATAGTCTTTCCTTCACAATTTTCAGGATAATAATAATAAGGAATAATTAAAAGTGAAAGTATCAAATGTTACTCTTAATAATAGCTCTGGCAGCCTGGCCTGCAATGGTGCAGTGTGCTTATGAGTACGGTGGTGTTATAGCTGGCTCTACTGATGGAGCTGACAATAGCATCGCTAAATACGCAATGCTACAGAATCCTTCGCATATTGCCTTTGACGCAACTGGTTTATTATATTTCACAGATAAAACAAATCATCGAGTATGTAAAATAACATCAACTGGAAAATTAGTAGTCATCGCAGGGACTGGAATTGAAGGCTTCTCTGGTGATAATGATCTCGCAGTAAATGCAAAGTTATCGTATCCATCTGGTATCGCCATCAACAGTAAAGGCGACATTATTATAAGTGATTTTGGAAATAATCGTATTAGAAAGATAACAAAAACATCAGGAATCATAGAAACGATAGCAGGTGATGTGAGACCAGAGAAGACCACGACGACAAACTACAACAATGCGTTTCCACCACAAACATTTCCATTTCAGATGGATAATAATGGACTTAATACCCCTTTTCACAATTTATTCGCTAAACCCACGTCTAAAGAGTCGTTGAATAGTAAGAAAGAGTCAACGAAAAGTGATGTAATAGGTGACAATAAACATGCGAAATACGCAAAACTTGATCACCCAGTTGGCATTGCTGTGGATAAACACGACAATATATACATCGCCGACAAAGGAAATCACCGGATTCGCAAGATAAATGCCAAAACAAATATAATTACAACAATAGCAGGTGGAGCCGAGATAGATGGCTTTGGTATGAAGCATTTTAGTGGTGATGGCAATCTAGCCGTTAACGCCAAACTGTATTACCCTGCAGATGTCGCTGTTGATGCAACTGGTAACGTCTATATTGCAGACAGCGGCAACAGTAGAGTTCGCAAGGTGGACAGCAAGAGTGGGATCATCGAAACTATAGCGGGTATCGCAGGCAGTGGATTTAGTGATAACAAGCTAGCTATTGATGCCAAGTTGCATGTGCCAGTAGGTGTAGACGTGGACATCAACGGAAATGTATACATCGCTGACAAAGGTAACAATTGCATCCGTAAGATAACCAAATCAACTGGGGTCATTAGTACCATCGCGGGCACTAGAAGAGCTGGGATAAGTGTAGAGAAAGGTGTAGTTGACCCACAAGCTATCATGCTTAATAATCCGGGCTCGGTGACGGTAGATAGCTCTGGAAACGTATATATAGCCGACACCAACAACCATCGAATTAGAAAACTAAATGTGAAGTAAATTGAATAGTGAGTGAGTGAGAGATACATGCATACATTCATAATTACAGAGTTAACAAGTCTTCCCTCGCCTCTCTACTAGCCTGAAATTCCGTTGGGATGTCAGTCGCGTAAGAGTAGCTTTTCTGTGCCCCAAAGCGAGTCACACTTAACGACGCAATCTTCAATGCGCAAGTAATTGCCTCAAGAATACAATAATTTTTACTAAGGATGAAGGCAAGAGTGCCAATGAAGGAGTCACCAGCACCAACGGTGTCAACACAATTTGTTTTTTCTGTTGGACAAAATACATGACGAGTGCGACTGACAACACAGCAACCATTTTCTCCAAGTGTAACAACAACTAACTTGCCTGTACAAGTACGAGTAAATAATGAGTGAGTAGTAAGAGAGTTAGTGAATGAGTGTATCTTACAATTAGGGCATTTGTTCAAGACCATTAGACTTGCATTGACGATATCTTCATTCGAGCTAGTGCTTGTGCCAGTCAGTGTGCTAAGCTCGGTCTCGTTGGGGCATAAAATATCGCAAGAATCGATAGCTTCTTCTAGTTGAGCTAGTGGTAGCGCAGGAGCGCAGTTAAATATGCTAATAATTGAATGCTTTCTAGCTGTTTGTAATGCTTTTATTGTACATTTCAAAGGGATCTCATTCTGACAAACTATAACTTTTGACTGTTTTAATGCATCCTGTGTGAGTTAAGTGAGGGAGTGACTGACTGAGTGAGTAAGTAATTGAGTGAACAACCTCATGAATATTTTCTTCTTGTAAATCATAATTGGCACCTGGGACAACGACTATTTGATTACTTCCGTTTTTAGCGACAACAATATGAGCAGTACCACTCATATTGTCTGTAGTCGATGTACAAAGAAAGTCAGTATTGACTCCTTCTACTGATTGCAATTGGTTACGATATTCTTGCCCCAAAGAATCATTCCCAACCATTGATACAAATGAAACCTTTCCATTAAGTCTAGCAACTTGTACAGCTTGATTCGCTCCTTTTCCACCATAATTTCTATTGAATTTACTCCCAAATATCGTCATTCCTGGTAAAGGCAGCTCATCTACATAAACAACAAAGTCTATCATGGAACTGCCCACGACTACCACGTCGCATAATGAACTCATTTTCTTTTACTAGTTATTAGTCTTAAAAGATTTTAAAATCTTGAGCGAAAAGGTGTGGAAACCAAAATTTTAGTATTTTCAGGGGAAGTTAGTGAAGGTGAAGAAGGCGCTGCTTTCAAAAGGGGCATTGAATCAATTGCTGAACAAATCTTTTATCTCCACTTTCTCGTTTCTTCTACAAAGGAATCCGTCAACTACGCGGCCGGCCGGGCACCAAATTTTTAAAAAAGCAAGAGATCAGTTAAAAAAGAAGAACTTTAGCACCATGGATGACGACTATGGAGATGACACCAGCATCAATGGTAGCTTTAATTCAATCCCTCACCTCTATTCTTACGCACTGTTACTTATATTATCTCCTTGTTGTCTATAGAACATACATTGGTGCTAGGAATGGGCGTTGGAACGTTTATTGTATTGTTCTTCACTATTGCGTTGACAACTGTCTTCATTATGTCAACTCCATGTAAGTTTTAATATTTTTACATACATATTCTCACTGGCTCATTTATTCTTACTCTTGTAGGTAATCCAAATGATAAAATTTTGTCACGTATTATATCATTTGCAATATTTGGTACTATTCACTCACTCAATTATTTGCTTACTCTCTAACTCATTCACTTACTTGTTTCCTCACTTAGGTATTATTGTACTAATTTTATTTTTTGCTCCTCGGAGTAACAAATTTAGTTACTCTATATATGAGCCTCATCACTATGATTCGTCTGTGATTCCACGAATAGCCGTAGGATCAATGATGATTTTGTTCACTGTACTCACTCACTCACCTACTCACTCACTTACTCACTCACCCACTTACTTACTTAATCTTACAGGTAATTTCGATAATATTTAATATAGATGAGTCAGGGCTACCTAAAGGTGTTATCTCTATTGGTGAAGCTGAAACTACCAACGCTTTATGGCAGCATTAGTTGAGTGAGTGAGTGAGTGAGAGAAGAGAGTATAAACGTGAACCATATTGTTATCATATTGTACAGTAATTACATCTGTTAAAGCGCTATTTCATCTCCCTCGTGATGCACCGGTTGAAACACCAACTCCATGTCATTGCCGTCGTCGTCAGTCATGCTGTAGGCCGCGTTGAAGGGATTGGTCGAGGAGTCATCCACTTCGTCGGCATTCAATAATTGATGAAGATGCCCTATAAGTTAGTTAGTAAGTGAGTGAATGAGTGAGTGAGTAATATGCAAGCACTACCTTCTGCATCAGAATCATCAGAAATACTGTACGTCATCCCATAGTACCCTATTATCCCAAGCACACCGACTATAATTAATCCTAAGAGAGCATGTAAGTAAGTAAGGAAGGAAGTGAGTGAGTGAGTGAGTACCGATCATGAAGTCATTACTAACACTAGCCAGGACACACAATGCAAACGCCAACAATCCGCACATCCATTGCGCCACCTTTGCCCCAAATGCGCCGTAAAAAAAACGCAACTTACCAGGCTCGTGTCCCAATTGAGTCAGCTGACGATTGGTGAATTGTCCAGGGTTATGTGCAGCTGTGAGTGAGTAAGTAAGTAAGTGAGTGAGTGAGTGATTGCTTGTAGTGCTACCTTCAATGCTCCTTATCTCAACTATACACTGTAACAAGACCATGTATCCCAACACTGCCGGCATCAATGCAGCCGTTACTAAGATATTCTGAGCTGCTGCTTCACCGAATATCAACACGAATGAAGACGTTATAAGTACGCCAACACACGAGGAGAATATAGAGGACGTCACTGGTGCGCCTGTTACAGATTGAGTGAATGAGTGAGTGAGTGAGTAAGTGAGTAAGTGAGTTAGTGAGTGAGTGAGTGAATGACTGCACCATGTATTGGATGTCGGTACGCTAATTGCTGTGGTAACTGGCCTGCCTCGGCTATTGCACACACTTGTTGTGAGGTAAAAATTACGAATGCAAAGAAATTGATCACTAACCCGATCACGATGACGTATGCCAAAATGTCAGAAAATGCATTATTAGTACCTACATAAGAGAGTGAGTGAGTAAGTGAGTGAGTAAGCAAGTGAGTGAGTGAGTGAGTACCATATACGATGTCTAATCCGTCCATCAAAGGCGCCTCAGAGTTCAATAAAACGTCTGATGGAGACACACCTGAACCACTTACTAATACCAAAAAGGCCAACACAGTAACGGTTATGAAGCAGAGCAATATTGATTTGGGTATTGTTCGCTCTGGATCAATGGCGTAGCCTATAGAAGAGTGAGTGAGTAGTGAGTAAGTGAGTGAGTAAGTGAGTGAGTACCCATGAGTAATGGAACTTCTTCAAATCCATCAAAAAATTGTAATGCAAATGGTAATCCTTTGAAGAACCCCAATGCCCCATCATGGCTTAGTCCACCTGCAAAACAGTGAGTGAGTGAGTGATTAAGTGAGTTAGTCAGTGTAACCTTGTTTTATATCTTGTATATTAAACTTACTGAAACAAGAAAAGGAATAAATTAACAAAATAATAACACATAACACAGTCGCCCCCACTTGGATATTAGCTGATTGCCGAACACCTGAGTAAGTAGATAAGTAAGTAACTAAGGTAAGTTAGTAAGTAAGTAAGTAAGTGAGTACCAATACAATCTAAAAATGTGAACACGCCATAAGTAATCAACCAACAAAGGTATTGATAATTAGATGGAATGTCAGCAGATATTAGGTATGAAGAGATGGATAAAGCCAACCCAGCATTTGCTAGAATTAATTTTAATAATCCTAATACTGCCTGCATGTGGAAGTGAGTGAGTAAGTGAATGAATGAGTGAATGAGTGAGTATAAGTACCATTAAAGCCGCGTATTTTTTACCCATAGCTGCTTTTACAAAATCAAAAGAACCACCAGAAGTGCGATATCTAGCGGCTAACTCTGTGATTGCACTTGCATATAACCAATAAAAGACACCCGAATAAAGGACAGCAAAAAATGCCGAACCAAATCCTGCAGATAAGTAAGACGAATAAGTGTAAGGTAATAAGTGAGTAAGTGCGAGTAGTGAGTATGTAACCTCCCCACAATACAAATTGCCAACCAAAGAAGTCTCCCCCTAATGCAGATCCTACCCCGATGGCCCAAATCGTCCAAAGACCTATCTTGGTGGAATTTTCTTCCTCATTTTTGCCTCCCATAGGTATCGCGTATTAACTTTGTACTATTATTGTATCTGAATATACAAAATCTGATCTAATCCTTTGTTAAAAAGGCTATTTTTGCTCCCTTTTTTACCCGTTTTCAGAGTCTAGAGTCTCAATAAAAAGGGTGTGGAAAGAGAAGAAGAGAAAGAAGAGGGGAGAAAGAAGGTAAAGTGGGGACTCTTTCCCTGGAGTCCTCAACCTCGCACTACTTTGAGAGTTTCTTGATGTTAAAAATGATCCAACACTCACTGTTTAATCACCGCCGAGTCGCTGACCACTGACGCGGTACCAGGTGCTTTCATAGAAGGAACTTCATACCATCTGCAGAGTGTACCATCAACAACAAGTTGGCAATTACCCATGGCGTCACGACCGAAGGCGAATAGCGCGGCCATGATGTGGGAAATGCTAGTAAATGAATGCAAATGGCCATTACCACCGTACAGTAGGTACTTATTGGTGCATGGTAAGGTGGATTGGTTCAGTCTATCTATACAAATGTGTATATCTGGGTAGCACTCACACATACTTACTCTCTCTATACTTACTTACTTACTCACTCACTTTTGCTCAACTAATCAGATTAATAATGTGGTATATGGTTCTACAAATAAGAGGACTAAATGGGACAATGGGGAGAATCAATCAGGTTAATTCGATCCTTATTCTGGTCAACGTAATAGCAAACATTTTGATTATTCCAATCGGCTATATACATGATCGTTACTACTTTAGTCTTAGTAAACCCAGTCAGCAATTTCTAATTTCATTAAAAGTACTATTTGGTAATTCATTTACTTATTTACCCCTGTCTTATTTTATGTATACTCACTGACTTACTCAGGTGCATTTCTCAACATTAACACATCAATAGTTTCCAGTCTATCAAGTTTCAGTAAAAAATACAATAAAATTCTTTGTGCGCCTGACTTCACCGCACTTGACTTACAGGTACTGATTAGAGATATTTCTTACTCACTCATCCACTTACTTACTTACTCACTCTCTCTCAGTATTGCACCTTTTCAGAAAATCAAATTGGATTTGACAGTTTCTTGTGCATGTGCATATACGAATATTTTTTCTATACAACAATACCGTTACCATTCAACGTTAAACTGATCTCGCTGCTATGTAAGACATACCACTCTTACTCACTCACTCATTCACTCATTCACTCACTCTCTTATTCTCATGCAGGCGGATTTCTTATTACGACTATTACTTTATTCACTGATTTTGATCAACGGCAAATAGGTCGTATTGTGTTAATGATTTCAGGTAGAATTCACTCACTCACCTACTTACTCACGCATTCACTTACTTACTCACGCACTTACTCATAGTGAATATCATCTTTATAATTTTTATGATAAAATTGCATTTGGAAAAGCTTGGTAAAAGTTACCTTATGCCAGAGGCCTCCGTGATAGTATCGGAAGGAGAAAGAAGTCAAGATGAAATAGAAATGACGAAAGGTGGCGCACTCACAGACCGACTCACTTACTTACTCACTTATTTTCTTACTTACTCACTCACTTACTTACTTTCTTACTTACTCACAAAGATGACAATATTTCCACTTCTGGCATGTCGTATTACGAGTCCCACAATGTTGATGAAACCATATTTTTAGAAAAATATTACAATCCAAAAAGCTACACAAATGACGAAACCGTCGTCGATGAGGAGAATTTTGCCGGAATAAAAATAAATAGAACGAACCAAAGTTCTACGAGTATTATCAGGTACTCTCTCACTCACTCACTCACTCACTCACTCACTCACTTATTTACTTACTTACTTACTTACTTACTTATTTACTCACCTGTTAATAGTGATATTACTATGGAAGCCTTTTAAGTTAGAGTGTATGTATGTATGTATGTATGTGTGTGTGTGTGTGTGTATGTGTGTGCGTTGAGTGTGCGTTGTATGTGTGCGTTGTATGTGTGCGTTGTATGTGTATGTGTATGTGTATGTGTGTTGTGCGTTTGTGTGTGCGTGTTCTTAGGTGGTGCGTCTGTCCATAGTTAGCTTCAACTTGTTGTAATTATCCATAAAATATTTTGTTATTCCGTTCTTACTGCTCTATAGGTAGTTCACACGGTTTCCCTTTTCTTTTTCAGTGAACCTAACTAGAGCAAGGAATAATATAGATGAAAACAAATAGCCGAGTAGGTCTAGAGCCCGCAACGACAATGGAGAACTGTTATTAGTGAGTGAACTTGTAACTGTCAGATTGACTGCCGGTACTACCGGCCCTCTCTCGCTGAGGTTTCACCATCTGGATCTATCTTATCCTTGCATCTGCACACTAGTCACCGAATAAAGAAGAAGATGAGTATCACAATCAACAAGGAAAAGGAGGATAAGAAAAAGGGGACCAAAGAGGTTACCGAGTATCATAAATGCACTGGTTTGAACAAGACAGCAACAATTAAAGATCTTAAACAAAAGTTAGCTAGTGAAAAAAGAAAGAATAAGCATTCTATCGCTTTTTATTACTATGAAGGTGGAAATACAAAGGATAAGAAATATTACGGGGATGATGTTTCTCTAAGTGGTATTACTAGTGTGTACTTCAAGGATTTAGGACCACAAATTGGTTATCGTACAGTTTTTATTCTAGAATACTTGGGTCCATTAGGTACATTTTACTTACTTGATTACTTACTTATAATTGATTTACTTACTTTTTTTACTCATTTATTAATCACTAGTATTTGTATTATTGTATTATGCCATAAGAACGGCAGTTCCCGATGTGGCGAATAAGATTTGGGGCACAGCTTCTCCTTCTTCAGCTCCACTAAATAAAACAGCACTTTTAGGTGTTGCATGCTGGTATCACATCCACTTAATTATTCAAATATATCACTATCCGATGCCTTATTTACTCATTTTATAAAAGGTGCATTCATTTCCTCAAAAGAGAATTCGAAACTTTATTTATTCATAAATTTTCACGACCAACAATGCCTTTATCAAATTTATGGAGAAACTGTGCCTATTATTGGTCATTTGGAGCTTTTATTGGCTATCCATTGTGTCAACCAGGCCAACATTTCCCAGATGCTGATGGCACCCAAGTTCAAGCTGGTTTAGCTATCTTTGCTATTTCTGAAATATGCAATTTGATATGTCATGTAAGTTACAATCTTAACTACCATATATTCACTCACTCATTCACTCACATATATTCACACATACTTACATACTCACGCATTCTCACTAATGTATTCCTATAGGTGATGCTTAGTAACCTACGAGCTAAAGAGGGTGAGAAAACAAGACCAAAACCAACTGGTTTCCTCTTTGATGTAATTGCTTGCCCTAATTACACATTTGAAATCTTGGGTTGGGTTGGTTACTCAATCATGGTCTTTGACTTCGCACGTCCAACTGGATTAGCATTTTCTTGGTTATTTACATTCGTTGGATTTTATCAAATGACTGAATGGGCACTAAGTAAACATCGTGATTACAAGAAGCAATACGGCGATGCATACAAGGCCAAGATCGCATTAATGCCGTTATTTGAATACATTTTTATTCCATTATTCAAGCAAAAAAAGGAATGAATTAAATTCAACAACAGCTAATATATATGGCAGTTATTATTTTTTTTTTAAGATTTTTTGTTTGTTTATATAATTATATGTGATAAACGTCGTTGTACTCATTCATTCACTCACTTTAGAACACTCAACAGCTGGGTTAGGGTACAGCACTTTGGGACCGCTTTTTTGATGGCGCTCGCTTTCTCCATCCACAAAAAAAAGAGATATATAATAAGATGGGAAAAGTTAAGGCACACGAGCTACGCACACAAAGTAAGAGCGATTTGACCAACAAGTTGAAGGACTTGAAGGAAGAGTTATCCAAGGTACGTTTAGCTAGCAGTTATATTGGTGAAATGGCGACTTAATGAGTTGATGGTTGATTGTTTGATGCATAAGTAGCAATTTGAAGCAAAATTGATTAGATATTGGGGATGCTAGAGAGTTTGAGATCGTTTTTATTGTGACACTCACGCTCACACCTCTCTAATTTACTCATATTTTGCTCATTTATGGCACCATGTTAGTAGTTTTACCTCGTCACTCTTTAATCTAGCAAATGGAGAATGATTGTGAGAGATAATCTACTAATGTATCAACATAGTCATTTCATAACACATTTTGTCGCCATGAACACCATTTATAATATCTATTCCTTTCCTTTCTCGCTTATTTCATCACTTCATTCACGCATTATTTCATCCTCTCACTCATGCAACTCACTCATGCCCTCCCCCATGCACTAACGCATATATCTAATATTTTATTTTTTTATTTATAGTTACGTGTCGCACAAGTTACGAGAGGTGCTGCAACCAAAGTAGCCAAGATTGGAACTGTCCGTAAATCAATTGCACGTGTGTTAACTGTATTTAATCAAACCAGAAAAGCAAAATTAAGAGAGACATATGCTGGCGCAAAAGTGTTACCTAAGGAGTTAAGAGCCAAGAAGACTAGAGCTATTAGACGTAGATTAACCAAAGAACAAGCCGCTGCAAAGACTCTAAAACAAAGTAAAAAGGACCATAACTTCCCTCAACGCATTTACGCTGTCAAGGCTTAAGAGAGATAGTTATAGTTTATATTTGATGTTATATATATAATAGTTTCTTGAAACAAACATTTGTTGCTTTATCTACAAATACTTTTATTACTTAGTATCTTGTGCTAATCCGTAACAACTCATGGCACTAACTTCCGGGATGAAACTTATACATATATATGCATATAAAAATGCGTTTAAGAGTCATTTTAGCTAGTACTTCCTCTTCCTTTACTACGTTTTTAGATAGTTTAAAATTTCACCCAGCACGAGCACTGCAGCGAGGGATTTCCGATTCGAAGTTGAAATTTCAGTTGAAGAAGAAGTCAAAATCAAAAGCTAATGTTACGAGGACTAGTTGTCTTTGGGTGTGGTGTAATTGTGGGTCAAGAAGTCAAGGAAATACCGCGTGTCAAGATTATCGTAGACCGCAACCTGAAAGAGATCAGTGAGAACGAGGTTGTGAAAAGGATTTGGGAAGAGTTGAAGAAGAAGTAACTATTAAAAGCATTTTCGCACTATAATATTTGACAAATGGAGGTGTCTTTCTTGATGGTCATACTGATCCATGTACTAACATTGTCCTTTTTAACATATACTTTGACTACGCCTTGGGTAAGGGCATATGTAGTTGTAAATCAAACCTATTATGATATTAAAGTGCCAATTGATATTGGTGTCATCAAATGTTACAGGTACACACTCACTTTCTCAATTTATTCATTCATTCAATCACTAACTTACTTGCGCATTCAGTGATATTTGTGATGAATATCTATTATGGAAAAAAGAAAGTAAAAAAGAGAAATCGAAGAATTCATCGGATTTTATCCACTCTTCTTCAAACAATGATCATGCAATAGATGATTATGTTCATCAAGTTGAAAAACCATTTGTAATCGCCTCTGTTATAACCATGATTTTTGTTATTGTTGGCGGCTTAAGCAGTTTCGTGGGATTATCCACAGCTATCTATCACACAGTTACCCAGCAAACAACACAGGCAATGATTAATATCCACGTCTCTGCTATCTTGTTTTCTGCTAGCACCATGCTTATCGGTTCGCTTTTATATGTCTTATTCACCTTTAGCTCACTACACGGTGGATATTACTATGCTGCGGGAGTTTATGGCATGGCTTACATCACCTTTATCAACATTCTATTCAGCATCCTTATCGCAATGAATGAGCAGAGGAGACAAGGCTACACTCGCATTATTGAAATGCCACTACGAGAAGTGAAAGTGTAATAATGGTGCGTTTATTTGTATGTTTGTAATTACAATAATTTCTTTGAAACAAAAAATTTTCTTAAATATAATACTAAATAAAAAAGAGTGAATGAGGGAGTAGGTAAGAGAGTAAGGACGAGTAAGTGAGTACCTTGATACAACCCAGTTCCCAGTAAAACAAATATAGAAAACATACTGAACCATTGGATCCTGGACGATGTAGTGTCACCAGCCTCTCTTAAATCCAACTCTATGTATGAAAAATAGTTGTGAGTTTATATATTCGAATGATTGATCGAGTGAGTAAGTTACCCTGTTGACGAGCAAATTCAAATTCACTAATTATCTCTGTTAATGCTATTTCAGTTGCCTTCAGCTCCTCCGCGACAGTGGGCACCGAATACTTATTATTTTCTTTATTTTCCTTGTTTTGTTTGGATTTATTGTCCTTGTTTTCTTCGAATGAGTCAATACTAAAATATACTCTTATATCATATGATGGTCTAGATAAGTTAAGAGGTAAGTATTTACAAATGTAGGAGTAAAAGGAAGTACGTAGTAAGTATGAAAAACCTATCATTATGAGAGAAACATAACTCATGAACTCCTCGATTCACAATATTAATAGTAAATTCTTTGCTTGGTTGTTCCACAGCTAGTGATGTTTTTAGGATTTGCTTATCTTGTGGATCTGTCAGCTTAATATTCAGATTTCCTCCTTCAATAAACGAGTGAATAAGTGAGTAAATATATAAATTAATGAATGCATACTATACCTTCATTCTTCTTTCCATCTACTTTATTCGCTATAATTGCATATACACTAAATTTTGCTGTATCTTGTTGATCTAATTCTTGGCCAATACAGCGCTCTTCTCGATGCTTTAAAATTAGTGAAATATAATCATCACTCGCCCCAACGGCAACTATCAAACCCAAAAACAGCAGACAAAGTACTGCGAATTGTGCAGTCATTCCTTTTCTACTATACTTTTCAATATACCTTTATCATAAGGCTTTATGTTAAAATTGTACCGGTTCCTGTGAAGTGTGTGTGTCCTTATTCTGTCATTGACTGAGTGAGTAAGTGAGTAGGTGAGAAGGTGAGTAAGTGCACTAATTATAAATAAATACATGTCAATAAAAATATCAGATCCGCCAACCGCCTACCGAGGAAATGCAAGAGTGGAAAAGGATGAGGTACCGCTGCGTCTAAAGAGACCTTTTGAGAATTTAGAGTATAAATAAGTCGCTGATTTAAAGACTCCAGCCGTTATCAGGCCTTTAAACGATTGCGGACCCGCCGCTCGCGCCACGATACTCGATAATGCGCTTTTGATAGCCGTTTTATTAGGTGGTTTGCTGTTCAAATATCTACAAGTGAGTGAGTGAGTGATTGAGTAAGAATGAGTGAGTGAGTGAGTGAGTAAGAGTGAGTGAGTAAGAGTGAGTGAGTGAGTGAGTGATTGAGTACCGTTTTCTTCCTTGTAATAATAATAATCGTCTCATTGTCAGCGGTAACCCAATTGCTAGGTTCCAACGACTACTATGACTTACATCTTGTGTGTATTGTCTTGCTTGCTCTAACATGAGTAAGTAAGTAAGAGAGTGAGTGGGTGAGTGAGTGAGTGAGTAGGTGGGTGAGTGAGTACCAGATATCAGTTGCACATTAGCTTTCTCTGCAATTTTATCAAATATTTTCTTATATAGCTGTTGATATAGTGGCACCTTAGGCAGAACTAAATTGAATACTTTTCTTGGGTTTTCACCTCCAACATACATCCTTGGGTCACCGATGTAAGACAACGAGGCGATCTTGAGGTATACATCGGTCTCGTTAAACTGGCGCGGTAATAGTAATAGTGCTGGATGTATACGAGTGAGTGAGTGAGTGAGTGAGTAAGTAAGTAAGTAAGTGAGTTAGCAAGTAAGTACCTGTTCTGACAGCGTTTTCTCTGTTGATAGTGATAGCATTCTCAATTTCTTCATCATATTGTAGTATTTTTACTGGCTTGTGCAACCTACCAGCCCCGTACATATCTGTCCATTGGTGCAAATCCTTTAATATTCTGTCTCTACTGACAACACCATATTTCATCAATCTTTGGGGATATCTTGTGATGTTCATGGGAATATGAGCATTATACCAATAACCTGCACCCATATGATCTTGAACATATGATATCAGTTTAGCCGCATTTGATGTATTTAACAATGAAGTTGGTAGGAGAGA
>JACCDO010157135.1_pt1 | contig 13894 bp, 11 predicted proteins | sample 7446101 | NCBI WGS metagenome assembly JACCDO01 (sample SAMN15323440, study PRJNA562643) | freshwater metagenome | isolation source: river surface water | place: USA:Blue River Watershed | collected 2017-08-16
CTTCTAATTTCCAATCTAAATATTTTTTACCTGGAAATATAGGACAAGCATCACCACAACCCATTGTTATTACATAATCTGAATCTTGCACTGCTTCAGTTGTTAATATTTTAGGAATATTTTTTGATATATCTATATTTTCTTCCATCATTGCAGCAACTACTGCAGGATTAAGTTGATCTGCTGGCATTGAGCCAGCCGATCTAACTTCAATAGTTCCGTGGGATAGATAACTTAGGTAAGCAGCAGCCATTTGAGATCTACCTGCGTTATGCACACAGACAAATAAAACGCTTACTTTTTTGGTCATGAAACTTTAGGCTTCTTAAACTTCATTTGGAAGACATACATCACAAGAAGTCCACCAATTACTAATCCAACGAATTCAGCAATGATGAATCCGAAAACAGAGCTAGAGGCAATTCCAGTAAATGAGTCTGTTAAAGATCTAGCAAAAGTAAACGCTGGATTTGCAAAAGCACCTGAAGAGGTGAACAGCATTGCCACTCCTAGCCAAATGGGCACCCAAACTTGTGGTCCACCGCGCAGATCGGATCGGGTAACTGCTGTCAGTACGAAAATTAACCCAGCAGAAGCAATTACTTCAGCTATTAATTGGCCAGTTCCTGCTCTTACTTGAGTTGCTTGTTGAAAGGAATCTCCACCAAAGGTGTAGTTAGTTACTGCCACGCCAGCAACAAATCCCAAAACTTGGAAAACGATTAATTGCAAGGACTCAACTAAGGTTTGCTTTCCTCGGGAAAAAGTCCATAGGGTGACAATCGGGTTGAAATGCGCAAGTCCAACTTGTGAAAAAATCGATATAGCAATTGCTAAACCAAAAACAGTTCCAACTGTGTTGATGAGCAACATGACGGCTCTATCATTTGTCATGTTTTGGGCCATGATGCCTGAACCCACTACTGCAGATGCGATCGTGAATGAACCGAGAAATTCTGAAACCAGAGTCCGAACTTTTTTACTTGACATGAAATTCCTCCCAGGAACTTTCAATCTTCTAAGGGACACTTTGCCACTTATTGGTTAACTAAATCCATTGGTAATGATTGAGCCCAAAAGAAACCAAGATGAACACTAGGTTAACTGCCTCAGGGGTTTAATTCACTGGTTGAAGAGTTCTCACTGACTTAACAGAAAGCCCTGCCGAAACAGCCACAATCACGATTATGGAACTTATCAATAAAGTTTCTGTAATACCTATTAATTCAACTAATGGCCCAGCAATAACAAGGCCTAGTGGTCCTAAGAAAAATGAACCAAACGCATCATAAGAAACCACTCTAGATAAAGATTCTTTTGGAATGTGAGTTTGTAAAGAAGTTATCCAAAATACAAAAAACAAATCAAAGCCAACACCTGTAGCAAACGCAGTTAGTGCAATAACAAATATTGGCAAGTTTAAAGCCGTTGCTAATGGCCAAAATGCAAAAACCAAAGTTCCTAGCATCCCAATGAACAAAGGATGCATTGGTCGAAGTTTCATAGCTAAAATAACGCCACAGAGCATTCCTAAAGAATGCGCTCCTGCAATTATTGCCCAAGATGGCGCACCAGCTAATTCAACTTTTGCATGATATGGACCAACTACAGCCAACAATGGTTCATAACACATGATCACTAATGAATAAGCAGAAACACAAGCAAGAATCCAAGGTCTAATTCTTACTTCTTTCCAACCATCTCTCATCTCTTTGAAAACAGGTTGTTGTTTCTCAATATCTCCAGGTTTATCAAACTTTCTTAGTCGCCAAATTAGAATTCCTGCCACCAAGAAACTCAATCCATCAATTGCAATTGCTAAGCCTGGACCAAGTAGTACTACCAAAATTCCACCGAGTGAATAACCTAAAACGTTGGCTCCATTTACTCCAAAGCCATTTACAGAATTTGCACTTTGCAGCTTAGTTTCCGGTAATACTTGAGGCATGATGCCAGGAAATGCTGGCCACCACAGCGCATGCAAAATTCCGGTAACAATTCCTAAACCAACCAAAAGTGCAACTGTTGCTTGACCTGTAATAAAGAGAAATGCTTCAAATAAAACTACAAAACTTAAAATTATGTCAGTTGAGCCAACTAAACGTGCTCTGCCATATCTATCAGCAATTACTCCCCCAAATAAAACTAGAAGAATTAACGGCAAAGTTCGAGCAAACATAACCAAACTCAATGAAGTGGCATTGCCACCTGGAAGATCTAATACTCCAAAAGCAAGAGCAATAGGACCTATGCCATTTCCAACATTTGAAATAAATCTTGCAGAAAAAAGTATCCGAAAATTCTTTTCAACGAATACATCCTTGAATTGCTCAAGAATAGTTAACGGCTGATTAACCAATTGAGTCTTCAAATGGCAATGCCGTTTTTGACATATGCTCTTGTTTAGCCTTCTTAGACGTTACTTTTCTCATGTGATGCTTTCGGCATAAAACTTCATAAACTACTTCATCGGGCTTAGCATTAGTTCCTGCGTCACCAACTACTACTTGTTCTCCTTCAGTAACCATCACTCCATTTACAATTCGAGCTTGGTGTGTAGCTTTTTTACCACACCAGCACAGAGCTTCAACTTGTAAAATGTTTACCCGGTCTGCAATCTCAAGCAATCTTTGAGCACCTGGAAAAAGTGCTGTGCGAAAATCTGTAGTAATTCCAAAAGTAAAAACATCAATTCCAAAATCATCAACTACTCGGGCTAATTGATCAATTTGTTCAACTTCGTAAAACTGTGCCTCATCACAAATTAAATAATCAACAGTTTCACCCTTTGAAAGTGCCTGAGTCATTAGTCTTAAAAAATTAGTTTCAGGATTTACTTCAATAGCACTTGCCTGTAATCCAAGTCGAGAACTTAGAGTTGCCTCTCCTGCTCGATCTTTTCTAGTGAAAACTAAACCCCGACGACCAGCTGTGGAATGGTTATGGTGAGTTTGTAAAGCCAGGGTGGATTTACCACTGTCCATGGTTCCAGAAAAGAAAACTAATTCAGCCATAACGGCAATCTTGTCAGATGACAAGAATTACTCAAAGCGCAATGCCTCAACTGGTTTTAACTTTGAAGCAGTTCTGGCAGGCCAAACACCAAAAACCACACCGACAAACATTGAAAAACCTAAAGAAGCAAGGATCATGGTTGGGCTTAGTGCAAAATTCCATTGACCAAGTTGAGCTAAAAAGTACGCCACAACTTCACCAATAATCACACCAATAATTCCACCCACTAAAGATAAAACTATTGCTTCAATTAAAAACTGAGTAAGAATTTGTGATTGTTGAGCACCAATTGCTCTTCTAATTCCTATTTCTCTGGTTCTTTCCCTAACTGAAACCAACATGATATTCATAATTCCAATGCCACCGACAACCAAACTAATGGAGGCAATTCCACCAAGTAGTAATGATAAAAATTGTTGAACTGTGCCAATGGCGTCAAGTAATTGACTAGCATCAGTAATCACAAAATCTGCTTCACGCTCTCCTGTGATGTTATGTCGAGCCTTTAGCAGAGCAGTTAAATTAGCTGTTACTTCAGGAACTATTTCTTCACTTGTTGTTTGGACTGTAATGGAACTTACATAAGGTGGAACTGCAACGTATTTGAAAGCAGTTTCTAATGGAATGTAAGCAGTCCCTCTGGTCCCAAATCCATCAGCATCATCAAGAATTCCAACAATTGTAAATTCTGTAGAACCAACAGCAATTGATGACCCAATTGAATAAGCATCCAATTTCAAATCACTTGCCAAGGTGGTACTTAAAACTATTAAACGTGCATCTGCCGCATTTGTTACATCAGGCAGGAAACTTCCAACAAAGATATCTGGATCAACAACTGTCCTATAATTTTGATCGACTCCAACAATTTGAGCTTTAGTTGAAGCCTCATTAGATGACAATGTAACTCTTCCAGAAACTGATTCAGTGACAATTTCAATTCCTGATAGTTTTTCAATCTCTTTAACATCATCAGTGGTTAGCGATTGATTTGTAGTTCCGGTGATATTTAGATTTCTTGCACCAAGGCCTTTAAATTGATCTTGGATACCAGAGGTTGCACCTTGAGCAACTGATACCAAAGCAATTAACGACATTACTCCAATAATTATTCCTAGCATTGTTAAGCCTGAGCGAGTTTTAGTGGCAATTATTCTTGAAAAAGCTAATCGAGCAGCAATTAGTATGTTCATGCAGCATCTCGCTCGTCATTAATAATTTTGCCATCTTTTAAGGTAATTCTTCTTTTAGCTCTTTTGGCAATATCAAGATCATGAGTAATTAAAACTATGGTGATACCTTCTTTATTTAAGCTTTCAAATAAATCCATAACTTGCTTTCCAGTGTTGGAATCAAGTGCACCTGTTGGTTCATCAGCCAAAATCAAAGATGGTTCAGTAACAAGAGCTCGAGCTATAGCCACTCTTTGTTGTTGCCCACCAGATAGTTGAGTTGATTGGTGAGTGTGGCGATCTGCCATGCCTAACTTGGTTAGCATTTCCATGGCTTTTTTTCGAGCTTCTTTTGCTGGGACTCCTCTATAAAAAAGTGGAGTTGCCACGTTATCTAAAGCATCAGTTTTAGGTAGGAGAAAAAATGATTGAAAAACAAAACCTATAGCCAAGTTTCGAAGAGATGTTAATTTCTTATCGTTTAATTCAGATAAGTCTTCCCCGGCTACTTTGACAAGTCCTGCAGTTGGTCTATCTAGGCAACCAATTAAATTCATCATGGTTGACTTACCTGATCCAGAAGCTCCAACGATTGCGACAAATTCGCCTTTTTCAATACGAATATCCACGCCATCAAGAGCTTTAACTATTGAAGATCCTTCGCCGAATGTTTTTGTAACATTCAACATTTCAACAACGGTAGACATTTTTAATTTTGAGATCCGCTGTTACGTCGACTGTCTCGTTGCTCAGCAAATGGATCTTCAGAAGTAGGAAGTTTTCCATCAAGTGATTGCTTACCTAACACAACTTCTTCGCCTATTTTGATTCCACTCAAGATCTCAACTAATTGAGAACCAGTGATGCCAACTTTTACTTCCTTGTCTACTGGTTTATTTTCAGCATCTAGAACCTGTACAAAAGTTGTATTACCTTTTCTAATTAGGGCTTGAAGTGGAACTGCGATATCTGCTCTTTTACTTTGCAAAATAATTTTTGCCGTGACAGTCATACCAATTCTCCATGATGAAACAGGGGCATCAGATTCGGTAAACACTGTGAACTGTGAAACTCCGTTTGAGTCAGTGGTTGCAACTTGGCCAATTTGAGTAACTTTTCCAGCACTTACTTCACTACTGTTTCCAAGTTTTAGTTCTACAACTTGATTAAGTGCAACATTTGTAATATCAAATTCACTCACTTTGATTGAAGCAATCATTGGCCCAGAACCGATAGTGGCAATTGCAGTTGAAACAACAGCACCTGGGGCAGTAAGAATTTCTCTAATTGTTCCATCCACTGGGGATTTAACAGATTTAGTTGTGCCATCAAAATTCTCTAGAGTAGCAATCGTGTCACCTTTTTTAACAACAGTTCCAGGTTCTACTTTCAAGGCTGTGACTGTCCACTGTTTTGTTCCAATACTGGAAGTAGGAGTAACCACTTTGAAAAGATCAACGCCATTTCTAGAAGTTAAAGTCGCTTTATTGTTGACATCTATGTCGTAAGTAAATTCATCAATTAAAATTGCGTCTGTGTAACGAATTCGATCACTTCCAACAGGTGTGACATCAACTGTTGCTGTCATGCCAGCTCTAGCACTGGCAGGCAAAGTTTTAGGTGTTGGAGTAATTAACACTTTGTAAGTTGGGGTTGTGTCATTGGCTGTGGTGGCACTTGACTTGATAGAGGAAATATATCCTGAAGTCAAAGTGTCTGAAGAATTAATTGCTAAAGCAATCGGTAAACCAACACTTAGTTTTGTGGACTGGGTTTCGGTTACATCAATACTTACCAAGATTTTTCCTGCCCCAACAGAAGCAACATTTCCATTAATTGCAAAACCTTTTATGCCATTAACTGCTCGGACGCGACCAGCAACTGGAGACTTAATTAGTTGAGTATTTCCCTCATAATTCTTTAAGGTCACAATAGTTGCATTCTTTGCAACAATGGAGCCTTCATCTTTATTAATTTTGCTAATAGTCCAAGTGTCACTTAGTGAAACGGGATTTCCAGAACTAGTTGTAGCAACACCTGCGATTTTAGTTAAGACGGCTGGAGAATCAGCATTAACGTTAAAAGTAAATTCATCAACAATCGAACCTGTGGTTGAGACACTGTTTTCAATCACTTCTGATTTGGCAGCAGCGGTTAAATATGTGTCAACAGCAGGCTTGTTTGAATTGGTATAAGTATAAATTCCTCCTGCCACAGCTAGGGCTGAAATTGCCACGATCACAACATTGCGCTTACGCATTTATCCCTCATTCTCAATTTATCTATTTCCAAACTAACACTTTGCACTTCTCAGTGCATTTCCCAGTTAACCTTTCAAATCTCAAAATTCTCTGAGAGTTTCTATAATTTTGCTTGAATTTCCATAATTTCACGATTGGCAGCTAATCCTTTTCGCTCATATTTAGTAGTAGGTCGCCAAGTTGGACGAATCGAAAGCTTCGAATTAGGCAAAACTTCTAACATTTGATGTCCGTATTCTGCCCAATCGGTAGCAGTAATAATTTCACCACCATTTTTAAGTTTCTTTTGCATCAATTCCACAATTTCAGTTCTAAAAAGTCTTCGTTTGTTATGTCGTTTTTTTGGCCAAGGATCTGGAAAGAAAGCAAAAATAGCTGTTAAAGATTTATCTTGAACCCAGTCTCTTAAAACCTGTACTCCGTCAGAGTAAGCAACTTTAATATTTGTTAATCCTTCATTATGTGCGGTTTCAACTAAATGACTAATACTTGGGCGATGAACTTCTATAGCAATAATTATTGTTTCAGGATTTGCTTTAGCAAATCCAACTGTTGATTCACCACTGCCACAACCAATTTCAAAAACTACATTTTTATCACCAAATAATTCCTTAAAATCCCAAGGACCTTCTGGTAATTCAAATTCAGAAAAGTAATTTTCTAATGCAAATATTTGATTTTTAGTAACTCGTCCTCTGCGGGCATGAAATGTTCGGATTACTCCCGGTTCAACCCTAAGTCGCGCATTCTCAAGCATTAGACAATAATTCTATTTATGCCCATTCCCCATAAACCAGCCGCCACCGAAGCTCAACTTCACGAACTAATCGCTAACAGGTGGAGTCCTAGATCTTTTGATGATTCTTACAAATTAAGTGATGATCAAATCCATTCACTATTAGAAGCAGCACGTTGGTCTCCTTCTTCGATGAATGCTCAGCCTTGGAGATTTTTAGTTGGACTTCGCGGAGATAGAAACTTTGCCGCTTTAGTTTCCAGTCTTAAAGAAAATAACTTGGAATGGGCACCAAATGCCAGTGCAATTGTATTGGTTGCAGCCACAGCTGAAAGAGTTTCAAACATCGAGATATTTGATGCAGGATTAGCAGTTAGTGCATTAATCACTCAAGCTCAAAGTATGGGTTTACATACTCATCAAATGGGTGGATTTAGTAAATCAAAAGTCAAAGAGTTGTTTTCACTTCCTGAAAATGTAGAACCAGTTGTTTTAATAGGGGTGGGCAAAGTAAGTGAACCTTCCAAATTAAGTCAAGCCTTATTAGAAAGAGAACTTGCTCCTAGAAATAGGAAGCCCTTGTCAGATTTGATGCTTAAAGGATTGAATTGAAAAAATACATTCCAAAATGGTTATTTCCATCAAAAACTATTCCTGTGACTCCTTGGAGATCAAATCATTACTGGAAATCAAAACCATCAACAATTTTAATTTTAATCATTGGTTTATGGCTTTTTGGAACAGGTGAAGCTTTCTTAATTGCAGCCAATGCCGGAGTTTCTCCTTGGACAGTTTTTGCTCAAGGAATTGCAGTGCAAACTGGATTAAGTATTGGATGGGCAACATTTGTTTCGGGCGTAGGAGTTTTAGCTTTATGGATTCCTTTAAAACAAAAACCAGGTTTAGGAACAGTTCTAAATATCATCATTATTTCCTTAGCCCTTGAAGTAATGTCAGGAATTTTACCTACTCCGACAACAGGTGCTTTACAAGTTATTCAAATCCTTGTGGGTATTGCAATAGTTGGATTAGGTAGTGGATTTTATTTAACTTGCCATATGGGACCAGGTCCTAGAGATGGTCTAATGACCAGAATTCATTTAATAACAGGTTTACCTGTTGGTCGAGTAAGAATGTTTATTGAAATAACTGTATTAACAATTGGATGGTTACTTGGAGGTCAAGTTGGTTTAGGAACCGTGCTCTTTGGAGTCTTGATCGGATATTCCGTAGCAACTTGGCTAAAAATTGTGGGAAAAATAACAAAGAAATAGTCTTTATTCCTGCTTGAGGTAAGTTAAGAGCAAATCATGAAAACCAAGAACTTATTCTTTTTTACCATTACTCCAATCAGTGTTTTATTTACACTTTTTATTACTTCCTCACTTTGGAATGCACCTGCCCCATTGATTCCCGACAGTGGTCCAATTGTTTTCTTTCTTAAACCAGTACTTGTTTCACTAGTTTATGTACTTGGAATAAGTGTTATTGCCTTATTAATAAGTGATGGCATATTTGTTCCCTTCAAGAATGTAAATGCTAAAATCGCTGCCAGATTTTCCCTTGCTCTTTCTGGTGTTTCATTTGCAGCAGCAGTTTTTACACTTACTCAAGCTCTTTCTCAACCACTTTCACTAGTGGCAAGACTTGATGTAATTGCAACCTATGGCTGGGATGTGGCAAGTGCTAGAGCTCTACTTCTTATCTCTTTAATTTCTTTAATTTCTTCCCTATTTTTAATAAAACCTAATCTTGATCGCGTGGGAGTAATCGCAGCTTTTAATGTGATTGGTTTGTCTTTGCCAGGACTTTTATCTCACGGTGGCGGAGTTTCGACTCATCAATGGGCTGTTGTTTCAGGTCTGGTTCATGGCATCGCCATTGCACTTTGGATTTCTGGGGTTGCAGCAATATTTTTGATCGTTTCTACAAGTCAATTTACTCAAGATCAAAAGTCTTTAGCGCTTCACAAATTTGGATTTTTAGCTGGGGCTTCCGTTATTGCACTAGTAATTAGTGGTGAAATCAATGCCTACACCAGATTCAATACTTTCTCAGAGTTATTCACTTCTACCTATGGTCAGTTAGTAATTTTTAAAGTTATTCTTTTATTTTCAGCTTTAGTTATCGCCTTAAAAATAAGAAAGAGATTACAAACCGATATCAAGAAACTCGTTGGTCTTGAAGTTGGATTGTTACTTTTTACAATCGGTGTTTCAGTAGTGCTTTCCTCAACTGCTTATCCAAAAACGGGAGCTGCCGCATTTACTTTGATTGAGTCTGTCACCGGCTTCGCAGAACCTATTGCCTTTGATTGGGGTTATGCCTTAACCACATTTGCCATAGAACCATTTACTTTTACTGTGGGATTCCTTGCTCTTTCTTTGTATATATACGGTGTATTTACTTTAAAAAGACGTGGTGATTCTTGGCCAATTAGTAGAAGTATTGCCTGGATCGCTGCAGTCTTAATTGGAATGTATGTAACTAATTCAATGCTTGGTCGTTATGCAATTTTGATGTTTTCTGCTCACATGGCAGTGCACATGGTGTTAGCAATGGTGGTGCCAATTTTACTTCCCCTAGGTGCTCCTCTTACTTTGATTTTAAGAGCATTAACTCCTAATGAAACAGTTAAGAACAAAGATTCTGAAGTTAGAAATCTTCGTGACTGGATTGTGGCTTTAATGAATTCCAGATACTTGCATACTTTGTCTCATCCAATAATTTCTTTCTTTATTTTCGCAGGTGGAACTTGGGCTTTGTATTTCTCTCCACTGCTGACTGTTCTGATGAGAAGTCACTTGGGGCATTTATTTATGGATGCTCATTTTGTCTTAGCAGGTTATTTATTCTTCTGGAATATTTTAGGAATAGATCCTTCCCCTCGAAAAGTCCCTGATGTATTAAGACTTGGACTCGTTTTTGCAGCAGCGGTATTTCATGGCATCTTTGGTTTTATTACTTTTAGTTCTGACACCCCATTAGGTGGCGGTTGGTTTGGTGACATAAAACCAAGTTGGCTCCAAGATCAAATTGCCGATCAACAACTAGGTGGTGGCATTGCCTGGGGCTTTGGGGAATTACCAACTATTTTTGTGTTGGCTATTTTGGTTTACCAATGGGCATCCCGAGATGAAAGACTTGCTAAACGAGTTACCGACAAAGAAATTGATGACTATAACGACTATTTGAAGTCTTTAAATAAATAACACTATTCGCCGTAGAAAATCTTTTCCATAACTAATCTGGCACGTCTGGTTATTCTTCGGTAATCCTCGATTAATTGAGCATGAGATTTTTGGTTAAGAGTAAAAGCAATAGCTGATAATTCATTAATATCTGTTGGAATTTGATCGTTTGCTTTGCCTCTGGAAAGCATTTGAGCATTTCTAATCCAGGTCGCAAGTGTCCAAGATTCACTCAAAGACTTAGCATCAGTTTCACTAATGAGTTCTGCCTTGACACATGCTCTTAATGCGGGCAGGGTGGCAGTAATTCTTAAAGATTCATTTTTTGATCCATGTTGCATTTGTAGAAGTTGTACAACCCATTCCACATCACTTAATCCACCGCGGCCAAGTTTGGTATTTAGATTTACATCTGCTCCTCGAGGCAATCTCTCTGATTCCATGCGAGCTTTAATTCTTCTCATTTCGCGTAGGTTTTCTTCACTTACCCCATTTTCTGGATAACGTGTTTTATTAATACCTTCAATAAATTTCACACCAACTGCTAAATCTCCTGCAATAGGAAGTGCTCTAAGTAAAGCTTGTGCTTCCCATGGAGCAGACCATTTTTGGTAATAAGCAAGGTAAGAATCAAGAGTTCTAACCAATGGTCCATTTTTTCCTTCAGGTCTTAAATCAGCATCAATTTCTAAAGGTGGATCAATTGAAGGCTGCATTAATAAAGTTCTTAAACGATTTGCAATATCTAGAGCGCACTTTTCAGCATCCTGAGGGTCTGCATCTTTATTAGGTTCGTGCACAAACATCACATCAGCATCACTGCCATAACCAAGTTCAAAGCCACCAAATCTTCCCATGGCAATCACACACATATTGGTAGAAACTTCTTTTCCTCTTTCTTGCTCAACAGCTAAAATTGCACCTTTTAAAGCAGTTTCGATAACAGTTGCATAGACATTACTTAATGCAATACCTACTTGCTCAGTTGTTAATCTGCCACTTAAATCTGCCGTTGCTGTTCTTAGTAATTCTCTTCTTCTAAAAGATCGGGCAGCTGAAACAATGTTTTCTGCAGTTTCATGTCGTGCAATAACAGCATTCATTTCAGTTTCATATTGCTCACGAGTTCTTGGTTCAAGTTCTTCTAAGTTTCCTAGCATGGAAACTGCTTCAGGGGCACTCATTAATAAATCTGTGGCATATCTACTAGATGAAAGGAGTTTGGCCATTAACTCAGCAGCAGCTGATTCATCTCTTAACAACCTTAAAAACCAAGGAGTGCTACCTAGGGCATCACTTAATCTTCTAAATGAAAGCAAAGCAATATCTGGTTCTGGTCCATCTGCAAACCAGGAAAGTAAAACTGGCAACAATGTCTTTTGAATTACAGCTCGTCTAGAAACTCCTGTGGTTAAAGATTCAATATGTCTCAATGCTGATTCGGGATCTTTATAGCCAAGGGCATTTAGTCGGGAAGTTGCTTCAGAAATTGTTAAACGAGCACTGCCTGCATCAAGTCTTGCTACTGCATTAAGCAGCGGTCTATAGAAAAGCTTTTCGTGAATTCTTCTTACTTCTAATTGATGTTTTCTCCATTGCTTTTCTAAATCAGCACTTGATTCAGACATAAAGCCAAGAGATCTTCCCAGTTTTCTTAATTCGCTTTCATCTTCTGGTAAAACGTGTGTTCTCGATAGTTTTTGTAATTGAATGCGATGCTCAAGTGTTCTTAAGAATGTGTAAGCAGTTGAAAACGTTGCAGCATCTTCTCGACCGATATATCCCCAAGTAGCAAGTTGATCAAGTGCTTCCAAAGTATTAGGACTTCTCACCATCACATCACTTCGACCGTGTACAAGTTGTAGTAATTGCACAGCAAATTCAACGTCTCGAAGTCCACCAGGAGCTAGTTTTAGTTCTCTTTCACCAATGCGGTTATCAATATTTTCTTCTACTTTTTTACGCATCTTTTGCACATCATCAACAAAGTTTTCTTTACTTGCTGCTTGCCACACAAAGGGAGTTATTTCATCTAAATATTTATTACCCAGTTCTAAGTCTCCGGCACTAAAGCGTGCTTTTAATAATGCTTGAAATTCCCAAGTGCTCGCCCAGCGTTGGTAATAAGCAACGTGTTGCTCAACTGTTCTAACTAATGGTCCAGCTTTTCCTTCAGGTCTTAGAGCCGCATCTACTTCCCAGATTTCTCCACCGTCATTTGCCACACTGATGTATTGCATTACTTCGGTTGCAATTTTGGTGGCAGCACTAATTGCTACTTGTTCTTCAACACCATTTAATGGTTCTGCAGTAAAAATTACGTCAACATCAGAAACGTAGTTAAGTTCTTGTCCCCCAGCTTTTCCCATGGCAATAATTGCTAACTTAAATTGTTTAGCCAATTCTGAATTCTTTTCAATGGCTGTATTTAATGCACTCTGCAATATTGCATCTGCTGCATCAGCTAATTCTGCTGCCACATCTCGAAGTGGCCATTTGTAACAAATATCTCGAGAAGCCAACCCAACAAGCACTTTTCTATATTCTCGAACCAAATTTGCTCTGCTTGTTTTGCTTGCTGTGGTAAATACTTGGATTAACTCATCTTTACTACTTGCTTTACTGATAGCAGATTCTTCTAAGAAAACTAAAACATCTTCTGGATACGCAACAAGGTGTTCACCTAATCCATTAGATGATCCTAAAACCTGCAGAAGTCTTAATCGAGCATCGTTATCTTTTAAGACTTTGTCTAGGTTTTTATTATCTTGATCAGCAATTCTTACCAAAAGCAGTAAGGCGTTATCAGGATCTGCGACTTTACTTAGATCATCAATTAATAATTCATGATTAATATCCGCTTTAAGAGTTTTTATGAATTCAGCAGATTTACTAGGATCGCTAAAACCTGAGCGAGAAAATATTCCGGTTTCAGTTACCGGGCGTTCTGTCATTTCTGAAGTTTACCGGCGTGATCAACCACGGTGTCAGCAAAAGCAATACCTAATGCTCTCCAAGTATTTTTCATTCCTTCGCCCAGTTCTCTAAATTGGTTTTGTACTGAATCATCTGTTATGCCCAAAGTTTTTCTAACTTCATCTTCACTAAGTAACCAATCACTCATTATGTTCCAGTCGGTTTCAGGATGAAATTGCAATCCCCAAGCATTTTTACCTAATACAAAAGCTTGCACTTCACAATCATCACTTGTGACAAGTAATTTGGCATTTTCTGGTAATTCCAAAATTGCATCTTGATGATATTGAGGAACTGGTATTGCAACGGGTGAATCAACCACTGCAGAAAGAAGTGCATCATTTTTTGATTCAGCTAAGAATTCAACAAAACCAACACCGATTTCAGGTTTTTGAGTTCTGCCAACTCTGCCGCCGTTGGCATCTGCTAATAATTGTCCACCCAAACAAACACCAAGAGTTGGTGTTTGAGATTTAATCACATTTCTCAATAGTTCTTTTTCTTGTTTTAACCATGGCCATTGATCTTCATCGTGAACTCCAC
>JACCDO012214349.1_pt1 | contig 13894 bp, 9 predicted proteins | sample 7446101 | NCBI WGS metagenome assembly JACCDO01 (sample SAMN15323440, study PRJNA562643) | freshwater metagenome | isolation source: river surface water | place: USA:Blue River Watershed | collected 2017-08-16
AAGCGATTGGACTATGGCACAATCCTACGGCCGAAGTACTGGTTATATTGCCATCGCCTTAGCGTATGGCCCGTTGCTTGAATCTTTTTATCGCACCCAGATGGGGCGATTTACATCACTTATTTATACAGTGCTAGTCATTGTTTATTTCATGATTTGTGTCTCCCTCCCAGAGGAACTCTACCGTGCCTGGGGATTTACCGGAATCATCCCTCGCGTCGTGGCTGGCGTCATTCTCATAACTATCGCCATAAAAAATCAGCATAAAAAAATAGATCTACCACGAAAAAGACGTATCCAAACCAACATATTAGCGTGGGTGGCGGTTTCAAGTGGTGCAATTTACCTTTTAGAAGCGGCACTCGTTAAAAAGACAGGAATTGTGTTATACGAATACATCAATTTTACCATTATTACGATCTTTGCTCTATACGTCGTCATTGACTTAGTCATTATGCAAATGGCTTACTATCAAGAAAAAGAAGCTAAAGCAGCTGAACAAGCTAAACGAGAATACTTAGAAGAACGGCTCGAAATGGGAAAAAAGGTGCAAAACCTCCTACTGCCGAAAAACACGGCGGGAACATTTGGTCCTTTTGAATACTCCTTCTACCATGAAGCGGCTGAAAAAATGGCGGGTGATTGGTTCTATATTTGGCCAACCCAGAATGAATTACATCTCCTGATTGGAGATGTGGTTGGTAAGGGGCCAGAAGCAGCGATTGCGGTATCATCGATCATGACACTTTTACATGAAACCTTGAGCGCGGGTCAAAATCTAAGTTCTGCGTTAAACCATGTGGGAGAAAGGCTTGAAACCCTGTTTGGCGGTCAAATTAACACCACCGTCACAGCCGCCACCTTAACTATTGATGGCGATATCAAACTCTATAATGCTGCTTCCTCTGGTTGGTATCTTATTCGACCTGATGCCGCAATCGATAACGTCTCCTCACGCTCAAGTCCTCTAGGTAATGGAGCAAAAGTCAACGAAAACCCTCATCTCATAAAAGCAGAAAAAAATCTAGTTTTGACGAGCTTTTCTGATGGTGTCATTGATAGCCCGAGAGAGGCAAAAAAAGTTCTCAAAAAAATATCGACGATCACTATGAGTCTCGAAGACATAAAAAAACTTGCGCTCGAATCAGCAAAAGTTCAAATGGTCACCGATGATAAAACCATGCTCCTGATTGCCTGCCGAGGGGATAAATTATGAAAATAGGAAACATCTTTTATGTTTTGGCAATAACTTTCGCCGCGTGTAAAACGACAGATCAGACGCACCATCAGCTAAAAGAGATGAGGTCCAGCTGCCAAGCCGTCTATTCCATTGCAAAGGCTAGTGGGATTGATTCCCAATGCCCCGCACTTCTGACTCAATCGCCGCTTGGTCAAGCCATTTGCAACTCGCCTTTTATCGGGCCACAAGGAGGTGAGCCCATATTTCCCAATCAATCTGAGCAAAATACATTTACCCAACTCACGCATAAGGCTCTAACCAATGATATAGAAAATCTTTCTTCAGATTTCGCGGCCCTTAAGTTTACTGCCGTTAAAGTGCAAGACGAAGGCGAAACCTATACCGTGATTTATGATCTTGAGTGCCATCGGGGAAGCGGAACTTACATCATTAGACACCAAAGCAGTTGGCCACTGGTCGTCGAAGTACCACATCTTGGCTTTGAGTCAGAAACCTTAGCGCAAGGTTTTGCTCTATTAAAAGCTGGCGCTAAAGCTCTTTTTCTCGCTGGTTCACATCGCTGCGCCTCAAAAGTTAAAAGTGCCTGCCGTGGATCGCAAAAAGGCGTCTGCGATGGTGAGCCCCAGGGCTACAGACAATCTGATGTTGCTGCCTTTGACCAAACTTTTTTTCAAGCTGCCCATCGCGCCGTAACTTTAACACAGCCAACCTATATTAGCTTATCACTCCACGGCAAGCGGAGACTCCCCTCCGAGCCTGCGATTATCATCTCCGATGGGACAAAACTTCCTTCCGGCGAGAATTCTTTATCATTACGCCTTACTAAAATCTTTAAACTTAAAGGCCTCGACGCCTCATCTTGCCAAGAACCTAACTCGAAGCTCCGCCTATGCGGTGCTTCGAGTCTTCAAGGTAGGCTAAGTAACGGGGTAGCAGATGCTTGCGCCGAGGACGCTAACACCACTACAGGAAGCTTTATCCACCTAGAACAAGAATTCGACCGAATCGAGTCTGAATTCACACCGTCTCTTATTTCAGCGTTAAATGAAATTTTTCTTAATTCGAACTCGCCATAGCCAGCGCGTCAGAATCTTCGACTCTTAATACGGCATCCTTAAGAAGCGGCATTGCCGCTTTCAAAGTTTGCACCACTAAGGCACTTGTAAAAGTAAAGTCTTCAGGCTTGCCATTTGATTTACTATCAACAAAAGCTGTAATCGTACCGTAGAATCTCTCTCCAATCGAGAAGACAAAGGTTGCAGTACGGCTTTTTGCTTCACTCTTAACCGCACGGCCTTGTGCGTCAAATTCGATTAAGCGGTTGTCACCGGTCCCTGTTTTCCCACGAATTATAATTTCATTACCGTCTGATTTAACGATCGAACCGCGAAGGCGCCGTGCCGTACCACCGTCTACAACCTTTCCTAACACCGCTAGCGCAACCTCCGCCCCTTCAGGGGAAATAACCCGCTTTGCCCCGACCCATGCTGGGACAAAGCTTATTTCATAAGGTGTATCTTTACCGATCGTAAGCTCTCCGACTCGACGTGTCGGCATGAGTACACCAGAGTTACCTAGCGCACCGATAAGTTCTGCTAGGGCTGTCGGACGATCACCTGAACTGCCTAATGCGGTTGCTAAGCTTGGTACCATGGTATCAAAAGGGTAGCCTTGCGCTTTCCACCGCGGTAAGATTTCCTTTGCAAATACATCCCGTTCTACCATCGTCATAATGGCTTTATTTTGACGACTTAAACTTCCTTTAACCGTCAGCCATTCATATGACGCTTTTCTCGCATCTCGTGAGGATGCAAGTGCTGCTGAAAGGGTAAGATTTGAGTTTTGGTTTAATTGTTCAGCAACCCAAAGCTCTAGGGGATGTACTCGCCCCACATAAGCCCGGTCGATCAACGACATGTTTTCCGGCTTAAGAGTCTCAAAAAATCTTGCGATATCTTTATGGTTTTCCCGTGGGAAAAACTTTCTAACTTCAAGACTTAATCCGAGCAGATCAAGATCACGACGTAAGGTAAGAATGATACTAGCAACTTGACTAGCTCTTTTCGGCTTAAGTCCGATTAATTCAGCGATGATCTCGCTAGAGGTCACATGCTTTTTATAGAATTTACGAACTAATTGCTGCCCTTCAAACTCCACAAATCGATCAAGATACACGGCTCTTTTAGTATGGTCCCTCTCAGTTAAGATTTGATTTAGGTCGGTTACATGACGATACGTTAGGTGATCTACCACCTCTTTCATCACTCTCACAAATACTAGGTTATTCGACCTTTGAAAAGCTTGCGCAATAGTTAAATGTAAACCATTGTCCGTGCCATCAAAATTCGAAAAGTGCATAAATCCACCACCAGTTTCAAATCCTTGGTAAGGAGAAGCTGAAAACTCACGCTTGACTGACAGATCTAAAATTTCAGCTAGGGTGACAGCCTTTTTTTCTTTAACCGTCTCAAAAACCCAAGTCTTAAGACTGTCTCGACTTTTTTCACGTCCCACCGCCACATTCTGCAAACTTTCTTGGTTTTTAGCCTCTAAGTACAGCTCTTCAACCAATGTGAGGTAGGTCACTAGAGTTCTGAGTTTTGCGGTTGAGCCTAACTCTAACTTACCGCCTCGATTTAAATCTAATGGTGCGTCAACCGTATCTGTCTGTACTCGAACCGCATTATGGTTATCCTGACGTTCCATCAGAGTAAAACTAAAGTTAACCTGCGCTGCTTGACCAGGCTTCAGCATGTGATCACCGATAAGTCCTGCCTTTAAAGCACCCTCTTCTGTTCTTACATGGGCTAAGTGCTCGGTGATATTTCGCTGCAGATCAGCAAAGATGGTGCTTTGAGCATAAGCATCTAATCTTTCGAGCTCATAAAATGACTTAGTTCCTAACAATTTTGCTAAATCAACCTTCACGGCATTCTCACCCTTCCGAGCTAGGAATGAACGATCTTCAAGCGGCTTTCTTTTGATCTGCGCGGGAATTAAATCGATCTTTTGCTCTAACGCATCGCTAGCGAGCTGGGTTGAAATAAGGTTGGCGCGGCGCATGAGTCTTACATATTTATCTGCTAACACTTCTAAGTCTGCTTGATTCTGCTGAAGATAATATCGTGGTCGTCTTTGGGCTAAGAAAAGAGCTAACACTCTTTTAAATGCCTTTGCCTGAATATTGCGTGCGAATTGATCACCGGATTGCACCGGGAAAAGAAGCTGCTTATTAATGTCATTTAAGCTTATGCCGTACCATGCACTTACCGCTTCGCCGATGCCGTTCACTGCACCCATTCCAGGTACTGCGGCTAACGGAACAGCATTGATATAATCTAAAACTATTTTCTCCCGCATCGCTCTCGTATCACTACCGAGCAGATACGCTCTCACGGTAGCTGATGCCATTTGCCTGAGCTTGTCGGAGGTTCCCCTAGTTCTCCCCTCATAGGAATGTCGAAACTTCTCGATTTGTGTTGCGAGGGTACTCCCACCCGGTACATTCCTAGATAAAAAAAGCTTATCCAACATTAATTCAATGGTGGCTTTTGTCAGCCTATCCCATGAGATTGCGGGATTAATGGTGCTGACTTCTTTACTTTCAAGAAGCTGGCGGTCTTCAATAAAAAGGAGACTAGCTACGATTAAAGCGGGTACTTCTTCAAGGGATCTGTAGCCATACTTAGGATAGAGCTCATGCTCTAAAGGAAGACCATCACCACCTGCGGTTATAAGTCCTGCACGCCCTTTTTCTAAATAAATGGGGAATAACCCCGCCTTTACTAAGGCAGCATGTCCGGAGGATAGGCGGGCTTGGCTGCTCACCTCATATCCTTGCCTAGACATGGAGTCAGAAAATTCGGCAATACGGTTATAACCAAGTGCTAGGTCGTAGGGACCCGTACCAGCGGGAGGAATGGTATCACTTGGCCCTTCTTCAACTCGGTAGGTGAGACTTCGAGATAAAGACGAAAAATATAAGGAACTCATCACTGAAGTCTTTGCTTCGTAATAAATCCCCACACCTAAGAGTAAGCAAACTACAGCAACAGCGATAAAGCGCGCCTGCGATTTTGGCACATTTGACGCTAAAACCCGGGCAACCTCTAACTTGAGGGTCTCAGTGCGTGCGTAACGGGATTTTAAGGATTTAATCAACATAAAATCTCCAAGTTTTATTAAAAACAAAATAATTATTATATAAATAACAAATTTTTTATTAAAAATCAATTTTTTTATTAATTTATTATAGTTAATATGTAACTTACTGAATATAAAGGATTAATTTTTGACATCTTAAGGAAGGCGCGTAGGTAGTCAACACAAATTTGAATGCTCTCAACGATAGTTATCTAGGGCGGCTGCGCAATTTAAAAAAAAAACACCCTAGAGCGGTGAGCTCTAGGGTGCCATGAACTTAATCTAGAATCTTAGAGCTCGAGAGCGGTACCAACCAATAGCTCTTGGCCTTTCTTGGTTTCAGTTTTGGTAGCCACTTTCTCGCCTTCTGAGTAGAGGTTTATTGCCAAGTGAGCGCGCGCGCCGTTACCCAAAGCATATTCTGCACCAACTGATTGGGAAGAATAAGCTTTGTCGCCCTCATCTTTATCAGCACCAAGCTTATGGGACTCTGAAGTCACTTTAAGGAATGGGGTGATTGCACCTACTGCATACTTCGCGCCAACGATGATGGAAGTACCAGTTTGTTTTTTGGTGTCTACATTATTAACTTTGTAAGCAGAAACAGTTGCGGTATCAACCTCAGCGTCGATGGTTGCGCCGCCAGCTACAACCTGTGCACCAACACCAACGAGCATGGTGCCATTTTTACCATACTTCTCAGAGGTAACAACGCCCTGATCGTCGGTCAAAGTAGCTTTAGTTTGTGCATAAACTTGCTTAGAAACAGTTACAACAGGCTTAACTGCACCGAAGTCGCCGTAGAAAGCGAGACCGGTTGAAAGGTTGCCCTTGGTTTTGAAACGGCTTGAGCCAGCTTCTTCAGCAAGAGGTGCACCGTTAGCAATTTGAAGCTGAATGGTGTTGTTGCCGAATTCATAGTTCACATTCGCGCCAATAGGGTTTCCTGGGATAAAATTCTTATCAAAGTAGCTACCTTGATAAAAGTCATATGATGAGTAGGTGTTATTCTCAACCGCACCAGCAACCGCATCAAGTTTACCAACTTGTACGCTTAAGCCAGAAACAAGTTTATGCTCAACATAAGCTTTATCAATTAAATTGGTAACAGCTTTACCTTGGCTCGCTGTATCAGCTTCGTATGACTCAGCAAGCGGATCAATTTTGATCGCTACTTTTGAGTTACCTGATTTCGCGCTGAACGAAAGGTCAGCTTTTTTAATCAAGAATCCAGCAGTATTGGTTTTTACATCTTTACTGTCAGTAACAGTCTTAGACGACCAGTCTGCACGAACTCTAGCCTTGAATTTTGATGAAACTTCTGCCTTCTCGCCTTCTGCCAGGGCCGCCGAACTCGCCAAAGCAGCCACCGTCACTCCACATAGCCCTGTTACAAAACGATTCATAGATCCTCCAAAATTTGTAATAGCAACCCAATCTCAATACTCATGTGATGGGTCGATATAACAACACTAGAAGAAAACAAAAATTATGACAAGTCTTTAGGGCAGTTTCAGTGGTTACTTTTTACCGTAAAAAGTAAGAAAACACGGTTTATTTAGCTATGACCAACTCGATTTTTGATTTTTTTCAAAATTACTGTGGTCCTATATTAAGTGAATGTTAACGAGGAATTAAGAATAAAGGAATCACATGCCCAATATTTAAACAGATGGTCTCAGCCATCTGTAATGCAGCCCATCGATGCAGATCCTACCAACTTCGTATACTTATATAAACTCCCAAAGTTTACTTTTAAATCCGGTGCGCGCCATGTTTGACGGCGCTTGGAAAGTTCCTCGTCGGACACATGCAGCGTCAGCGTTAAGGTCGTTGCATCGATTGTAATTTGATCTCCATCGCGCACTAATGCGATGGGACCTCCCACCTGTGCTTCTGGCGATACATGACCCACAATAAACCCATGGGACCCTCCGGAGAACCTTCCGTCCGTGATTAAAGCCACATCCTTGTGAAGCCCAGCCCCCACGATCGCTGACGTTGGAGTGAGCATCTCTGGCATTCCCGGCCCACCCTTGGGTCCTTCGTAACGGATAATAACTACTGCCCCCTTTCTTATCTCTCCCGCAGCAAGAGCTCTGAGCATCGCTTCTTCAGCATCATAAACAAGGGCGGACCCAGTAAACCGCTCCCCTTCTTTACCCGTAATCTTTGCCACCGCGCCTTCTGGCGCTAAATTACCTTTAAGAATCTTTAAATGGCCCTCTTTGCTTAAAGGGCTCTCGGGCATGGCAATGACCCGCTGCCCCTCACTCAGTGCAGGTAGAACGTTCAAGTTTTCTGCCATGGTCTGACCGGTAACTGTCAAAATATCCCCATGTAAAAGACCCGCTTGAAGCATGAGTTTAAGCACAGCTGGGGTGCCTCCAACCTCATGCAAATCAGTCATCACATAGGTACCACTCGGTTTTAGGTCTGCTAAGTACGGGGTTTTAGCCGCTATGCGGCTAAAATCATCAAGAGTTAAATCCACACCTACAGCCTTCGCCATCGCTAAAAGGTGGAGAACTGCATTCGTCGATCCGCCAAGCACCATGGTAATTGCAATCGCATTTTCAAATGCAGGCTTTGTCATAATATCGCGCGGTTTAATCTGACGCTTTAGTAGTTCCTTAATGGTCGGCCCAGCTTTTTTACACTCTAAAATCTTGCCTTCAGATGCTGCCGGTAATGACGATGAATAAGGAAGGGTCATACCCATAGCCTCTATCGCACAGGCCATGGTGTTCGCAGTATACATACCACCACATGCACCTTTGCCGGGACATGCGTGTTGAATGATCGACTGCCTTTCGATTTCATCGATCACACCCGTGAGTGCTTGTCCGTATGACTGAAACGCGGAGACCACATCTAACTTTTCACCTTTAGAGCGAGATCCCGGGTGGGTCGAACCACCGTAAATCATAAAACCAGGGCGATTCACCCGGCCTAATGCGATCATAGCGCCAGGCATATTTTTATCACACCCGGGGATCGCCACACACCCGTCATGCCACTGGGCACTTAACACCGTCTCAATCGAATCAGCGATGATATCCCGCGACGGAAGAGAGTAACTCATCCCGCGGGTTCCCATAGAAATCCCGTCACTCACACCGATCGTATGAAATCTTAACCCCATCAAACCAGATTCCTCGACCGATCTCTTAACTTCTCCCCCTAAGTCACCAAGATGCATGTTGCAGGGATTACCTTCAAACCAGTTAGCAACTATCCCTACCTGCGCTTTATCCATATCTACAGGTTTAAACCCTGCACCGTATAGCATGGCCTGAGCTGCACCATGAGTTTTATCCTGAGTAATGACTGAGCTGAATAAGTTAAGTTTCGACACGGGGAGTACCTTTACAGAGGTTTAGCAAACGTCATTTTACTACGCAGGGATTGGCCAATTTCTTCGAGGAGATGGCGCGCCATCTCGCTGCGTTGCCCTTTAAAATTATGCCCGCCCGATCGACTCTCACTTAACCAATCTTCTGCAAATTTTCCGGATTGAATATTTTCGAGTGCAGCCTGCATTTTTTCACGCACAGATTGGTCGATCACCTTGGGGCCAACGGTATAATCACCATATTCCGCTGTGTTCGAAATGGATTTTCTCATATGAGCTAAGCCACCTTCATACACTAAATCCACAATAAGCTTCATCTCATGAATACACTCGAAATACGCCATGACTGGCGAATATCCGTTCTCGACTAAAGTTTCAAAACCTAACGTCATCAAGCTGGTTAGGCCACCGCAGAGTACCGTTTGCTCACCAAATAAATCGGTTTCCGTTTCTTCCTTAAAAGTCGTTTGGAAAACACCTGCCTTAGTACCGCCGATCGCTTTCGCATAAGATAATGCAAGTTCTAGAGTTTTACCTTGTTCACCGACTTCAGCTACAAGGCATGGCACACCTTTACCTTGTTCAAATTGGCGGCGCACCATATGCCCAGGACCTTTAGGGGCACATAAAAAGACTTCTACACCCTCAGGCGGCGTAATTTTGCCAAAATGAATGTTAAAGCCGTGAGCAAAGGCTAAAAAATTCCCAGGTACTAAATTTGGCGCAATATCCTTCGCAAAGAGATCTGCTTGAACCTCGTCTGGAACTAATATCATCACCACATCGGCCCACTTCGCTACTTCCGCAGGGGTATCCACAAATAACCCCGCATCCTCAGCTTTTTGCCAAGATGCACTCCCAAGATTTAACCCCACTCTCACCTGAACTTCACTGTCTTTAAGATTTAAGGCGTGAGCATGGCCTTGACTACCGTAACCAATAACTCCAACCTTCTTTTGACGGATTAATTCCAGCTTTGCATCGTCTTCGTAAAATACTTTGAAATTCATAAACATCCCTCACTTTGTGGTGCTACCGCACGTTTCTTAAAATCAATATTTCGCCAAGCTTCATTATCAATTAATACTTGCTCAACAGGATATAGTTTTTCCATATCTGCGCAGACACTGCGCAGTTGGTAAAAGTCTGCCCAAAACTTAAAGTCTAGGACCACCGTTTCGTCACCTTTTGACACGAGCGACATTTCACTAATATCAAGACCACGCCTCGAAAAAATAAGTGCCGTTCTACTCGCAATTCCAAGTTCACGCTTACTTGTCACTGAGATATGGGCAAATAAATCTTTTCCGTTAAGATAAGACTGCATTAGGTACTCCCCGTTGGCTTCTCAAGAGTATTAGTAGGCCTAGCTAGCACAATGTCGTCCGCGCTGCGCCCGGCAGGAATCATCGGCCAAACATTATCTTCTAACGCCACTTTTGCATGAATTAAAATTGGACCAGACTCATCTCTAAGCGCCGATGCCAAATTCTCGCGCAGTGTCGCTCTGTCTTCTAAAACAACTCCCTTGATACCGTATGCATGTGCTAAAGCCACAAAATCAGGATTCCCATCAAGGAGAACACTACTTAAACGGTTTTCATAAAATAATTCCTGCCATTGCCGCACCATGCCTAAACATTTATTATCAAGAATCAGAAATTTTACAGGAAGTTTGTGAATAAATGCGGTAGCTAATTCACACTGGGTCATTTGAAACCCGCCATCCCCCACAATGGCCACTACGGTACGATCAGGTAAAGCAAACTGAGCGCCAATGGCCGAAGGCACCCCAAACCCCATTGTCCCTGCTCCGCCAGACGACAGGAATGTTCTGGCTTTTTTGCTTAACATAAACTGCGCTGCCCACATTTGGTGCTGACCTACGTCAGTTGTGATAACCGCGTTATCTTCAAGCAGGCTATTCAAAACATCGAGAACCTCTGCCGCACGCAGCTCACCCTTATCGTCATCTGGTTTACTGCACAGTGGAAACTCACTTCTGTAGCTATCAAGTTCGGTCAGCCACTCACTTGTCTCTAAAGGGCTAACAAGGTGTAGGATTTCTTTCAGTGCCAACTTAGCATCAGCCTGGGCCCATGCATCTGGTGTGACGACCTTACCAATCTCAGCCGCATCGATATCGATATGCGCTTTTTTAGCAAGGGGACAGAATTTTTCTGTTAAGCCATTAATGCGGTCATCAAACCGGCTTCCAATCGAAAGAATCAAATCACAACGGGTTGTCGCATAATTTGCATAAGCATTACCATGCATACCAAGCATGCCCAATGACAACGGATGAGACTCGGGAAAAGCCCCTTTACCAAGCAGCGTATTAACCACAGGTGCGTTTATTGTTTCTGCTAACCGAATCACTAACTCAGAAGCACCTGAAAGAATCGCTCCGTGGCCAACTAATAAAAGAGGGCGTTTACTTTGACGAATAAGAGCGGCAATACCAGCACACTGTGCGCGTTGGGGATCAGAAAGACTCGCTTCTTTTATTGCGCCCTGAATTCGTGGTTTATAGATGCACTTTTTGCCTGAAATATCTTTTGGCAAATCAAGCAATACAGGGCCAGGCCGACCCTCTTTCGCAACATCAAATGCCTCTGCTACTGCGGGAGCAACATCCTCAACCCCTAAAATTAAACGGTTGTGCTTCACCACCGGCATGGTCACACCAAATACATCGGCCTCTTGAAATGCATCTTTACCCAAATTATGGGAGTTTGTTTGCCCTGAAATGACCACAATCGGCACGGAATCCATTTTTGCAGTTAAAAGGCCGGTAACCGTGTTTAACGCTCCAGGCCCACTCGTTACTAGCACCACCCCAATCTGACCGGTAGCACGAGCAAATCCATCTGCCATATGCACTGCACCCTGCTCATGACGAGTGAGCACAACCTTAATCTTCGAATCATAGAGCGCATCGAAAATATTAATCGCGGCACCACCGGGATAACCAAAAATATGAGTCACACCTAGCCTCTCAAGCTCGCGAACTAGAATTTGAGCGCCGGTTAATTCTGGATGTTGATTCATAATGACCCCTAATACACAAAACCCAGGTTTCCTTCGGCAAGGGACCTGGGTCTTACATAAAAATCTGCTGCAATCCTAGGTCTATTTGTTCCCTAGAATAATAATTTTAATAATGTTGTTTGCCTGTGCCATACGCCTCTCGTTTTGTGGCCCGAACTTATTCTGGTCCCTATTGGGAGTCAAGTTTAATTAATGTCACCAGATAGTAAAAGTTTATACGCCGGGTTATGAGTTTCACGGATAAATGGATATCCCACCTTTGCAAGTTCCGCTTCAAACAAACTACGGTCTAACTCCCCTACTTCAAAAGCGATTAATACGCGGCCGTAGTCCGCACCATGAGACCGATAATGAAATAGCGAAATATTCCACCGCTCACTCAGAGGAGCTAAGAAATTGGTTAAAGCGCCTGGTTTTTCAGGAAAAATGAAACTATAGAGCTCTTCCACTAAGGGCTGAGGCGGACGTCCCCCCACCATATGGCGCACGTGTTCCTTAGCTAAATCATTCGTTGTTAGATCTTCAAAATGATAGCCTAGAGCCTCTAATCGCTGCGCAAAACCTGTGTGCGTCTCAGCAAGGCTCAGGGAAACCCCCACTAAAATATCTGCTGTTTTCGCGCATTTAGTCCGGTAATTAAACTCGGTAATGCTTTCACCTTGAAGTGCGTTCGTGCAAAATGCTCTTAATGCACCAGGCCGTTCCGGTAAACTTACTGCAAAAAGGCATTCTCTTCCTGCCCCCATCATGGCCCGTTCAGCGACAAACTGCAGCCTTTGAAAGCTCATATTAGCACCAGAGTTAATGACAACGATATTGCGGTCTTTTAACTGCTGTGCCGCAATGCGAGCTTTTGCCCCTGCCCACGCAAGTGCTCCCGCTGGCTCCACCAGAGTCCTTGTGGTTTGATAGATATCTTGAATTGCAGAACATATTTCATCGGTGCTGACCCGGATAAAACCATCACAGAGGTCACGGCAATAGCGCAAGGTTAAATCACCTACTTTTTTTACAGCGACACCATCAGCAAAAATACCAACTTCCTGAAGAACCACTGGTTTACCAGCAGAAACTGAACGGGCCATAGCATCACTATCACAGGGCTCAACACCAAAAATTTTGACGTCCGGATAGAGTGCCCGAATATACCCAGCAACTCCCGCTAATAGACCCCCTCCACCCACAGGAACATACACTTCATCGACTCTAGGACAATCCTCAACAATTTCCTTACCTACCGTCCCCTGCCCCGCGATTACATGAAGGTCATCAAACGGGTGAATCATGGTAGCGCCCGTCTCTTTAGTCACCTTTAAGCAATGCTCATAGGCTTCGGTGTAATGATCTCCCCTAAGCACTACTTCTGCGCCATATCGTGCGACTGCTTTGATTTTAATTTCGGGAGTTGTCTTCGGCATCACCACCCATGCCTGAACCCCTAATCGTCTCGCTGATAAAGCGACTCCTTGCCCGTGATTCCCAGCTGACGCACAAATAACGCCATGCTTTAATTCCTCTTGAGAAAGGGAGGCAATCTTATTGTAAGCCCCCCTAATCTTGAATGAAAAAATCGGCTGCAGGTCTTCCCGCTTCATAAAGATCTGATTGTGATACACGTCACTTAAGGAGTGAGCCTTCTCGAGAGGTGTGCGCGTCGCAACCTCATAAACTCGAGATTTAAGAATTTCTTTAAATAAGGTCTGCTCCACGCTCGTTTACTCTTCCTTGGTCAAAGGTCGGGGGGTTTCTAACCATGTCTCGCCTGGAGCTGCAATAGAAAACTTAAAAAAGCCTTCAGATTAAGGCGAAATGTAAGGACACCAAAAAATGTCCCATATCCCTCTAAAATATTTAGGATTATTGATTATCAATAGCGCACAATATCGCTTGGCATCTAGCCGTTAGGTAACCTCAAAAGGCTCATCATAGTATTTGATTTCAAAGATAGAGACCATGGAATCTTCACGGTCAAAAAAGCAAATCAATTTCAGCGCCACTTGTTTCATAACTTTCGGCCTTCTTACGGCAACGATTCGTAAATGTTGAACCACCTGGTTAAGTTAAGTCAGCTTTATAATTTAAGATTCTAATAATACTGATAAATAGCTCACTTAAAAAAACTCGATCCCTTGATTAGAATCACA
>JACCDO010664467.1_pt1 | contig 13893 bp, 20 predicted proteins | sample 7446101 | NCBI WGS metagenome assembly JACCDO01 (sample SAMN15323440, study PRJNA562643) | freshwater metagenome | isolation source: river surface water | place: USA:Blue River Watershed | collected 2017-08-16
GCTGTGACAAACGTAGTGCTTGTTTATTTACCATTCACACAATCAACACAACCCAATCAATATCAAACATACCAATAAGCTCTAATTACAAAAAATAAACAAACTACAATTATAACCAGTGTGAACACCTCTTCAGGTTTAGTAGCATCCATCAATGCTGCACGATACTGTTCTCTTTCATCATCATCGCGCTTTTGCTCTTCCAAAACAGCAATACGCTTGTTCAGCTTGCGCATCTGACTGTATATATTTGTCATTTTATTTATTATCCATCATATATATTTTTTTATCATATGTTGTTGATATGAACATATCAATTGTGGTGTGCGAGTGAGTCAGTTTTGACTCGCCTAAGATATATAATGACTGCGAATACTTATTCATGACTGATTTTATATTGACTTTGACAAATTTTTATTTATATGATAATTAAATAACAAACAACAAAAAGATGAGGGCAAACGAATGTTATCTATGTAAAGTGAACAGAGAAGATGACAATGAGCTTGTTAATCTCGATGACGTGCCTCTTAAAGGCATTGCCGATGCGACCGAGATAATTGCCCAAAAATTGATGCAGTTTAGACACGCAGATGTGACCAATCTCAGCAAACTTATTGCATCATATTTAGATCCCAATGATTATAATTTAATCAAATACAATAGTGATATTCCTAATATCGCAGATATATTACACGATTCCGACACATATTCAAGTGGTGATGGTAGGTTTGTAAATCACAGTGGTATATTGAATATCAATTTGGAATATAAGTGTAACTGTCGGTTGTTGAGCAGTTCGATCAATATATTACCACGTGGCAGTTATATCGGACGTATATATGTTGATTCGGAAGGAAATATCATTATTGATACATTCACACACATTACATTGCCAAAAAAACGGCTTGCAGTTATGGCTTCTACAAATGGAGTTGTGTGTGTCCCGGCAAAAGTACTGCGGTGGCGGCGGCGATAACGTGGGATGTGGTGGGGATGTGTTATAAATATAAAAGTACGTTTTTATTTGACTTCCAATTGTTTTAACGTACGTTTGATGGCACTATCTATTGTAATGACACTATTTCGTGATAATTCACGCCGTAATAGACGAATGACTGGTGGATCACCCCATTTTTTAAATGATGCTTTATTATCATTTGCAATACGATTAAGATATACCAATTCACTAATTTTATGTTTGAATACTCCAAAACGACTCGTCAATGTAATTATATCATTTTCTGGACAAAAACGTTTTGCCGACAAGTCATAAGAATGATCATCCATGATATGGTATAAATTTGTTTGGAAAAGTTCGGATTGTTTTTCATCCCATCTATCATCTACTGCGCGATCAAAATCAATTAATAATAATTTATATGGGGAATATTTGTTTAGCATATTCAACATCTTTTCAAGATCAAATATACCATTGTTATAATTTGTATTAATTACATCCATGACAGAATTGATACTTTGAATGATTTTAGAAATATGACTTGGGTCAAATTTGCATTTTAATAATATATTATCAAGATGAATATCATTGTGAACAATTTTAAAATGATGCAGACCCATTAAAACAAATAAACATTGTAGATATAAAAAAAGTGTAATAATGTATTTATGTTCTTTAGTTATTTGATCGGATTGATTTACACTTGTCAAATACGTATTTAATGTTTGTTCTCCACCATAGACTTGTTTTAATATGCATGTATTGTGATTATAATGAGAATCGGTCGTAAATGTTGTAATAATCCCACTTAATAATGTTTTATTTGTCTTGTTTAATTTACGCAATGATTCTATATATAAACAAATATCAATTTCTGTTTTAACCATTGAAAAATATGCCATATCAATTTCACTTGGATTATCTGGTAATATAATTTCTTTTTTGATAAAATCGCGGTGAAACGAATACGTAGGGGGTTGTTTATATATACCAATTCTTAATTTTGTATTTGGTTCTTTATCTAATTTAATTTGTGTAGTCAAAGATGCATGCACATCGCCACTATCATTACTACTACTAGAGCTATCTTTATTGTATGTATTAAAACGTTTGATGGGTGTATGTGTTTGTGTTGTTGTTTGAAATCCATGCCGTGAGCGTTTATTGGGGGTCGTCATAATATTTAATTATAAATAAACGATGTATTTCGTAAATGTTTCAACTTGGATAATACTTTTTTTCTAGGATATGAAATCGGATATTTGAACAACATTTTCTTGTTTGACGAACGACGATCATACCAATCATACGACTTCTCATTGTGATCAATATCATAAACTGTCAAATCTGCAAATTCATGATGATATTTGTGCAATTGTGTTTTGATATGTGTACCGTGCCGCATTTATATTATTAAAATCATATTTATTTTATATTATATCATTATATGACATCTATAAAATTTCTCATTGATAATCGCGAACAACATTTGATGGCCAATTTACGAGACAAGTCGCCGGATTTTTATTATGAATGTGCCAATTTGATATTGGGTGATATTCAAGTAATTATAAATGATAAATTGTCATACGTGATTGAACGTAAAACATATACTGATTTATTGGCATCTATTACAGACGGCCGTTATCGTGATCAGGCGATGCGTCTATCTAATTTATCGTCTGATATCAGGGTTATTATTTTGATCGAGGGTGATATTGCGCATCACAATTTAAATAATACAGTCATTTCATGTTTTGCCACATTTACGTGTTTAGGGTTATCTATAATTCCCACTTCTGATTTAACTGCAACCTGTTATTTTTTACAAAATCTCGACGTAAAATTACGTAGTGATAAACCTGAATATCACCGGAGTGGTGGGGATATATCGTCATGTGCGGGGAAAAATCGTGTATGCATCAAAGATGTAGCTGATACATACAAGGTTATTTTACAATCTATTCCGAAATTATCTAGGGGGGTGATTTCGAGTATTATGGCAAAGTACCCGACATTGTTTTCGTTGAAGCAAGTGTCTGTAGAAGATCTTGTAAAAATAAAACAAGTGGGGAAAACTACGGCAGAAAAGATTGTAGCTATTATAAAGGAGATATATAATGAAACGACATATAATGAAATGAAATGATATAATAAATTTTATATATTCTAGTATAATGAGTGCCGATGAGGTTGTTAAAGCGGATGCAGATACCGTTGTCAAGGCGGTAGTAGATGCAGTTGTCAAGGCAGACGAGGTGAGTGTAAATGTCGTATTAAACGACAAACAACGTATTCAATCATTAACATCGTGTTTAGTGAATATTAATACACAATTACAACTTGAATTAGGTATGTCTACTATGCATTTATTTCAATTAACTACGTTATTATGTAAATATGTTGATCAATTAGATTATTTATTATTTCACCGATCGTCTAAATATGTGGGATTATTATCGGATGGATATCAGACGGGTGAATATTCAGATATATTATTTTTAATTAGTACTTGGTGTATGGAAATATTGTTAAAATCTAAAACTGCCGATTTACAATTAGATCCCACACCTGATACAATTAGTAAAATTGCTCGTGCTGTTATGATTCAGATGGTGCTGTCAGTTGACAATTTATTAAGATTAGGTGAAGAAGATAAAAAAAGTGTGTTGATAGTCATTGGTATGAATGAAATTTTGAATGATTCAACCTTGTTACTATTTCCCCTCATCCAATCTATCACCGATAGTTTACAGGCATGTTGTATGTCGCGTATAAAACCAAACGTACGGAAAAATGCAAATGCATATAAAACATCAAGTCAATTTTTAGTCAAGCATCATCGTCATTAATTTAACATGTGCCTGCGGCTACGTGTAATATAACATGTGCCTGCGACTACGTGTAATAGGTCCGTTATAACCCGGATGTGTTGGTTGTTGTGCGGGTGGCGGCGGCGAATCGGCTGATTGAGGGTTATACACATATGACTCCTGTGGTTGCTGATAATCCAAGATGAAATATTCATCATCACGTCGTGATAATAAATGTTTCATCTTGATAATCCTTGCGAGAAACAAATCATTGCGTTTTGTTATGAAAATATCATAAAATATGTTGCATGATTGACGACACCACGGGCACTTGTCGTATTCCATTTGAATTGCACAATTATAATGAATACGATGACCGCATGGGAGTATATGCAATTCTTCGTCACCCTTGATTGAACAGAAACACTCGTTATCAAATGTCATTCTAATATATAAAAAATCATATTTTTTTATTTATTTATTTATTTTCACGTAGCCCACTCCATCCCCAAACAAAACAATTATATCAATGTAAATAGTAAGCTTATCAATCTTTTTAACGTTTGTAAACTATATTTTGACAAAAAAGTCCTTTTCCGTTTGAGAAAAATTGACGGAATATTTCGCAACCTTATGACCATACTTCTCCCAAAATTCAATGGGAAGTGATGGGTTCTGGTACAAATAATTCCAATTAACGCGGTCAATATACTTTTCCCAAAATTCAACCGGGAGTGATGGGTTTTGACACAAAGAATTCCAATTAACTCGGTCAATATACTTTTCCCAAAATTCAATGGGAAGTGATGGGTTCTGGCACAAAGCAAGCCAATGAACGCTATCAATATATTTCTCCCAAAATTCAACCGGGAGTGTTTGGTTATAGCACAAAGCATACAAATGAACCCAGTCAATATACTTCTCCCAAAATTCAATGGGGAGTGATTGGTTAGAGCACAAAACACCCCAATTAACCCGGTCAATATACTTCTCCCAAAATTCAATGGGGAGTGATTGGTTATAACACAATGCAAGCCAATCAACGCGATTGATATACTTCTCCCAAAATTCAACTGGGAGTGCTCGATGTTTGCACAAAGTGAACCAATCAACACGGGTTATATATTTCTCCCAGAATTCCATGGGTAGTGATTGGTTATAACACAATTGATACCAATCAACACGATTGATATACTTCTCCCAAAATTCAACTGGAAGTGCTTGATATCTGCTCAATGAGAACCAATCAACCCGGTCAATATATTTCTCCCAGAATTCAATGGGGAGTGATTTGTTCCTGCACAAAGTGGGCCAATTAATCCGGTCAATATACTTCTCCCAGAATTCAACGGGGATGGATGGGTTCAGGCACAACCAATACCATTCAATACGGTCAATATACTTATCCAAAAATTCAACTGAGAGGGATGGGTTCATGCCCAAATCTTTCCAATGAACCCGGTCAATATACTTTTCCCAAAATTCAACGGGGAGTGATTGGTACTGGCACAACACACGCCAATTACCTTTCTCTGGATTCTTATCCAGATGATTCATGATTGCCTCTGCGGTTTTCTTTTTGTAAATGGTGAGCTTGTCAATTGGTTTCTTACTAAAGAAATAATCAAGTCCACTCTGTAACTTTTTGATTCCCCGAAGGTCTCGAGAAGCATACAGCTCATCAAAAGAACTCTGAACCGTACCTTTGCACATTTTCTTCATCACATCCTCATACAGCTCCAACTCAACCACATCCTCCTTGTTCTCGAGAATGGGGTCGAAAAAGCCGTAATCCTCTGGGTTGGGCAGAAAATATGTTGCGTTCTTGTAGATGATTTTGATGCTCATTTTGCTTTTTTCATATAACCAATCATATTTTTATTTCCATCAAAAAAAATAAAAATATGATTGGTTATGAGTAATTACACGCATAAAGCCATGCAGTCACCAACCTCGCATCCCAACTCACCCAAGTCCAACTCATCGTCCCCCAAGTCCAAGACTCGCCGTGTGAGATTTAATGATTCCATTCAAATTCGCTTGTATACTTTTGAGCGTCTGGAAGTCATTGACAAACTGCGTCACTGGTATACAATCCATGACGACAAGCTCAAAAATATTCAAGAGGTTCACAACGAAATTTGGGCACTCATTGATGGCAACCGCACAAAATCATTTGAGCAGGCAAGTATCGTATGGCGCCGAACGCAATGTATGCATTTTGAACCAAGTATCCTCAATGGTAGATCATGCCATGTTGTTTATGGGGGGATATATGGGTGGGATCATGGGTATGTAATGTATGATTAACAGGGTGGGGGGTGGGGGATGTATGACATATAAATAAAAATCATACGTTTTATTCATTCACATGCGGATAAACAAACTATATAATATGACATCTGAAATGTTGTGCCCTATTGCTCTATTTGGCTCTAATGTCCGTATTAGTTTGCGCGCCAACTCGCTCGAAGCGTATCCCTTACAAGATGCAACGTATATGATTCATCATGGTAATACATATGAAATCGGTATTAAGAATAACAATAGCATATCAGTGTCAGCTCAGATCCAAATTGATGGCAAGACCGTGGGAACATTCGTTATCAAACCATATGATATGTCTTGGATTGAGAGACCAGTGAATGAACAACGTAAATTTACGTTTTATCGTCTGGATTCTCGCGAGGCAAATGATGCTAAGTTGGACAAAGTATCACATTCGGATTTGGGATTGATCAAGGTGATTGTCAAGCATGAACAACGTATCTATTATAATACTCTACCCACACGACCTACGATTCATTTTCACAATAATGCAATGCCATGTTCCGCAGGGGGCACTGGATTATCTGACACATCTGATCAGCATTTCAAGTCAGTTTCATTTTACGGACAGGATACATCGTATGAATTTAATTTACGTCTCGTGGTGAATAACACGCCGCAGCCCCTTGTGGATGTTACAAATAACTCTCCCTATTTCGCAACTCCTGTTCCCCCTCCCGTGTCTCCTCCTCATCACCACCCATCGGCTGCACCTGCTTGGGCTCCACGCCCCACTCCATTGACTAATGTATAATACTTTATAAACGTAGTTTTTATTAATCATCACATTTCCCCACCACGCCATACGATGCATTCATGAGTACCCAATTAGTAACCCCCAAATCTTGGTTTGTCAAAATGTAACGAGTTGACAATCTCACATATTCACGCGCATAGGGGGTTGAGGTCGTGAATGTATATGAGCCATCCAAATTACAAGATGCAAAATGCCACGTCAGACGAATCACATCATCCTCATCTGATGTCAGTTGTATGACATGGGTACGTGTTATTACCTCACACATGCGATCGCCAGGGGCAGTGACATGAAGAATAAAGTCGGGCATTTTATCATACTGAATCATATTTTTATTTTTTTAATGATGCCGTTGATGCTTATAATGCCCAAAACTCGTGTGAATGTTTACTGGCAAATCTTTCAAATGTCTGAGAACAGGTGTAATTAGAAAATAACATAGAATGATGGACACGAGGGGGTTGTTAATCATGAGGACATTCGCAACAAGAATACACAACAACAAAAAGTGAGTATGCATTGAAAACGTCATGGTATTATTTTTATATCATATATTTATTTTAACTAACTAACCTGAAATGTAAAAATCATGGCATCACGTGAGGTTATGGTTTTCCCCTGTAAATGCACCGAATGCAAGTCATTCGAATCAAATAATATCACCTTGTATGTCAGAGGAATGATTTTTTCCCCATCATGAAACACTAAACTTCCCCCGTTAAAATCGACACCTTGACTGGTCAAATACCATATGGCTGTAATTTGTGGACTTGGGCCGTCGTAAATTTTCAACCACAGCGAGTCGTTGCGGATACCGCGTTTATATAACATCATGTTAAATTGATAATAATCGCGATGCAATGTCATATGAAACCCCTCGTAAGTTTGGCGCGTATTGACATTGGAACGCGTGATAGTTAAATCATAACTATCCAATATACGCTTTATACTTGCCAAAACATCATCGCCCGTTTTTGCCTCGAAAACATGACGTTTAATTAGAAATTGTTGTTGTGCTGCCCACTGGCGTTTCCATTCATCAGGTGACATTTATCAAGAAAAAACATCATATATTTATTATGTTTAATCTATATAACAAGACAATCTGCGATTTTTTCTATAATGATCAACCGATATCTTATTCGGCACGTGAATCGACCATTGATAATATAAAAACATTTATCGTGTATGAAAATAAACACGATGAAAATTGTGCAATTTGTTCGGAAATATATCAGGTGCAAGATATAATCAAGGCGTTATCTTGTGGTCATGTGTTTCATTCCACATGTATAAATACATGGTTATTGAGTAATGATACATGTCCCCTATGCCGAAAGACATGTATTCGGACCACCTAAATAATCGTCGGATAATAAGTCCACCCCATTTCATCAACAATACATTTCCAAATGGGATCATACCGTATATTTGCGTCTTTTATAATACGCAAATTATCCAAAATATCTCCATCGATATTTAATATTTGGCAAAATTTATAAGCGATATAATCATAGGAAATCGAATTAACACGCTGTCCGGTATGTTTCTTATATACATCACCCATTTGTTGAAACATTGTAATCATTTGCATTTTTTGATAATTTGTGATAAACAATGGCTTGTTTTTAATAATACGAATGATATATGGTATATTACAATAATGACTCTGCCGATTTATATTTTTCAATATGGACTGTGTTATTTTATAATTGATGGATTTCACATTTACCACCGATTTACATATAATTTGAATAATATAATTCATATCTTGATCAGAAATTGGTTTAATCATCTGTCCCTGTAATTTGTTTAAAATGGGTATAAAATGCTTAAGTTTAATATGTGACTGTGGTTTATCCGAAATTTTAGATTCCATTTCGTGATTTGTTTGTTGTCCCATATAAATACTACAGTTTAGACATACGAAACGATCATCCCCCATCATTACATTTTTCATACCACACAGGGGACACATATTATCATCATATGCTTGTTTGGGGATAGTTTTAGGTACATACGACTTGTCTATTCTTCCCATTAACTTTTCAGAATCATCTGCAAATGTATGGCGTGTCACTGTGCCATATTTCAGCATACCGGAATGTTGACCACTTAATACGTATATATGTTCTGAACCAAGGCGGGCTTGTTCATATATACTCGTGATCGGATTCATGATAAGGATATATATTAAATATAACAAAATATATATTATTATGTTTGGTGTTCAATTACGTCGTCTAATAGATTCATATCAAATTACATCAATGGAACGCAAACAATTGCGTAAAATGTTAAAAATGAATGACGAAATATCCGAAGGATTGAAAATCTATGATGATATCCTGTTACGTATAAAAACATGTACCGCCATGGATGATGAGAATTTGAAATATAAATTATTAAAAGTTATTGAATTATACGACAAATTGATCCAAGATTATAATGATGAGAACCGCATTCAATATGACCATGTCGTTAAAATGACAAATGAACCTCATTATTATATTTTATTTATGCTTCATGTATGTAAAATTGTCAATACACTCGTGGAGCAACGTAACACAATTTTATCGGAAATTGTATGCCGTCACCAATAACGTAGTTTGTTTATTATCAATCACCACCACAACCCCGCCCGCATTAAATCTCATTACTTGAGATCATACTTGATGTTTTCCTGTACATATTCGTACCAGGTTGTGACCCCCGGTTCAGCGCATTCAGTTTGAAGTGTAGCAACATCAATCCCCAGACGTTCACAGTACTCTTCAGGGGTACAATTCACGGTTACACATGCCGCCTTTTGAAGCAGTAGCGACTCCAGTGAGTCAATTACCAAGTACGACAGCACTTGATGATAATGGAGTAGCTCAGTCGTGGGAATGTCATTGACCAAATCATAATCAAATGGATCCACGAGTTGTTTGAAATCATTGTGGGGCGGAGGTTCCGGAATGACGCGAGGTGGATGAATTGCATGATATTTCATGTAGTCAACTGCCATCTTCAAATAAGTAGATGGCATACTCACGGAAATCTCATAATTCTGCAAATCTTCACCGCCACATGCATGTGTCAGCATTTGGCTCAGTTTGATTTCATCCATGGTCAGCGTGAAAGTGACGTGATCAGTACTAATCACCGTCACAGTCTTGGTGTGTTGGGTAGGTTCGTCAAAGCCTTGAATGTCAGACATGGTTAGATGTTATTATAGGATCATATTTTTTTTTATTGATACCATGCCATAATTATGTCATAATACAATTATGACATCAATTCACATTACAGATGATGAATATATTTCTACGTTTTTACAATCGGCTACAAATATTTCGGCTCCCAATAAACAAAAATATATAAATAATATTCAAAAGATCCAAAAGATTTTAAATGAATTGTCTGTCATTGATGCCATAGCTCATCATCCCGAAGATTTGTTTACCGCGTTGCAAAAACAAAACTGGAAGGAAACCACAATAACTACATATGCTCGTAATATTTACACCATGATTAAATTTCATCCCCACATTGCAAATGATCATGACCTGTTACTACGATGGAGAACATGTCTGGACAAGTCAGATGCTGGGCGGAAAATAAAAGAATTAAACCATTATATGAATCAGCGTGAACTAGAAAAATTTGTGCATTATAATAAATGTATCGAGATTTTTAAAACGATTCCATCGGAATATAATCAAACACGTCTCTTATTTGCAATGTATTTATTAATCCCGCCCGTAAGAAATGATTATTGGAATTGTAAGATTTGTTATCATGATGCGGCAAATGCGGCAAATGCGACAATGGTGGAAGGTAATAATATAAATATCACACCAGATAAAATAGTAATTACAATCAATCGATACAAGACGGTAAAAATATATGGTCCGATTATAACTACATGTCCATTAGAATTAGATCAACTTATTCGCGAATCATTAACCCGTATGCCTCGTCATTATTTATTTACCCAATCCGACGGTTCTCCATACACAAGGGCGATTGATTTTTCGACATGGGCCGCTGGACGATTACAACAATTTTTACACGTGCCATTTGATATACTCACATTTCGTCATGTTTACTTATCACGGGATGAAATCAAACAAATGACGCCGGAACAGTTATTTCACTTGTCTAAACAAATGGGTCATAGTTTAATATCCCAACATCGATATATATGGAATGTGGAACCTAGTATAAATGATGATGTATGATATAATATGTCAGTTGGAATAACATTTGGTATAATTACACATGGCGATTTATCCACGCATTCTATATTAAAACAACAAGTGGATAGTATCCTGAATTTAAATATACCAATTCAAAATTGCCAAATTTTAATTATTGGTGGAGAGAATTGTTCGTTTACACACGCTTCTATAACGCATATTCCATTTGATGAAACAATCAAACCAATGTGGATTACACGAAAGAAGAATTTAATTACGCATTATGCCATTCATGATATTATAGTTTATACCCATGATTATATATCGTTTGATGGTGAATGGTATAATGGGCTTATTAAATATCTTGCAATCAATACAAATTGGGATATTTTATTAAATCCGGTCATTAACATAGATGGAACACGTTTTAGGGATTGGGTAATTTACCCAGATATTATATTAAAGGATGAACACAACTCGTTATTAAGCAAAAAAAAGAAATTATTACCATATAATACAAATTTATCAAAATGGCAATATATAAATGGAACATATTGGATTGCACGCAAACAAGTTATGATAAATAATCCACTACCTGAACATTTATGTTGGGGCGAGGCGGAAGATGTAACATGGTCATACATGTTAAAATTAGGTTCATCACATATATTGGCATTTAATATTCATTCAATCGCCCGAGTCATTAAACCAAATAAAGATTCAATTTTCATTCCAATACCAATTAGTGCACTTCGTCATATTAAACGTCGTATTTACAAAGTAGGATATAAATTTGATTTGTAATAATTTGGGGTTATTGTTTTATATGATATATCATAATCATGTCGTATTCTACCTTTAAACGCCAGTTTCAACAGGTTTGCAAGTTCAATCGCGTTTTCATGGCCACGCGATTAGATACCACCACAAACGCCATTCCAGATGAACTTTATAACTTTCGCGTTAGTTTAATTCAAGAAGAATTTGAAGAATTACAACATGCCATTCGAACACATGATACAATCGAGGTAATTGATGCACTGGCAGATCTCTTATATGTGTCTTATGGCATGTTAGATGTCATTACCACCCCCTCTGAAATTGATGAAGTATTGCGACAGTTTAATTCGGATGTAACGAGTTTACGAACCAATCAGTTATCCATGATTGACGATATTGGATTGGAAATCTATAAATTATCGTTACATGTTTATACTCACCCAGTGACACAAGCAAATCTAATATATCTCATCAAACTCTTATATTCGGCATGCCCCATCCAGGTAAATCTAGATCTTGCATTTGAGCTTGTTCATGAAAATAACATGACCAAGGCATGCATGACACGGGATGATGCCGAAAAAAGTGCACAAGTATTAGTTACGAGTGGCAAATGTGTGAAATGCAATGTGATTGAAAATGACAACTATTTCGTTATTGTAAATGCATTTACTGGCAAAGTATGTAAACCTTATCATTACAAGGCGGTTGATTTAAGTGTTTTTAATGATATTAATTTATTTGATTAGCGCGGTTTATAACTTGTTGAAAACATGGGCCGGAATAATCGGATTTGTCACTTCTAAACCACCATCCAATAGAATCGGGTCGGTGCGAGTACCATCAGAAAAACTTAATTCAACGGTCTGAGGTTTGTTTTGCTGTTCTACGTCTGCATGTTCGCGGCAATAAACCTTGGACTTGACACATTTTTTATTGCATACGTGTCCTTGTTTCTTACCACTCTTTATAATAGCAGAGCACTTACCCGTCCTCTCAATGTCAACACGGGTTTCTTCCGGCTTGGAATCCGCCTTGTCGCCCATTGCTTTCAAGGTGTCATCCACGTCGGCAGGTGTACCTTCAAATTGAGGTTTCACATCTAAATGTTCCGGAATCATGTCGGTTTTAATATCATGAATGACATCCACCCTCTCGCGCTCATCTTCTTCATCATCCTCCACGCCCTCGATGACACCTGCATTTCTACGCCCCATACCACCATGCATTATTAGGGTTTCAACCATGTCATCATCCTCTTCTGATAATACAATAGATCCAAATGCAGGAGTAGGTGCGGGCGCAGGGACAGGTGCTGGGACAGGTTTGAGATCTGTCAAGTCGGCAGAGAGAGGTGGTTTGGCAGTAGTATCCGATGTCAATAACTCATTTACACCCTTCATAATTAACTGATCATGGGTATTTAAGACCTGGATACGGTCATTATGATCCTTTAATTCCGCACGTAACATGAGCACCTGAGAATAAAATAATATACACGCGACGATAATTAATACCACACCTAAAATAAAGTGAAGCTCCATATTAAATATAATTGATATTTTTAATATAATAAACGCGCGGTTAATTTTTCACCTTGTATTTATCGTATTTTTGACGCATCTGCTGATATGATATACTTGGCTTATTTAACTTGTTATTGACATGCACATGTAATTTCCACACCCACCGATTTAGTGAATCATTATCCTTGAGTTCTATTCCAGTTAATGGATTGGCGCGGATATATGTACTATAAGTTGCGCGACAATAAATACATGGGAGAATATATTGTAAGGATTCTAAAAATGTCTTGATATGCTGTTGTTGTTCTTGGGTTGGATTGATTGGATAATTATATACCGTTGTGTGGATAAAAATCCACGCATGAGGGCCCCATTTTGATGTATTCATATTATATATTGTATATGACCAAATCTCACAAGGCTAAAAAGAATGATATTCCTCCACCCCCATTAATTATTCAACCCATTCGAGAGTCGGTTCCACCGTCAGATTTTGAAAGTCTATCCAAATTTTTAGATTCAAATCGCGATGATCCTTTACACA
>JACCDO011179727.1_pt1 | contig 13892 bp, 16 predicted proteins | sample 7446101 | NCBI WGS metagenome assembly JACCDO01 (sample SAMN15323440, study PRJNA562643) | freshwater metagenome | isolation source: river surface water | place: USA:Blue River Watershed | collected 2017-08-16
CATCAGTTTTACCAAAAGGTAAAAAAGTTTATATTTCAAATGTAATCAATATGCACAATGGAGCCAGAATATCTCGAATTCCTTTAGAAGATATTCCAGATGTAAATAAAGAATTATTTTTAAGAGTGAATCAAGCATTAGATATTAACTGTTCAGGTCTTGATTATTTGTCAGAAGATATAACAGTTCCTTTTAATCAGAATAGAGGAACCATTCTAGAAGTGAATGGAACTCCTGATACTGATATCCACCAAAAAATCGAGAACGAACATTTTTTCAAAGATATTGTTAATAATATTTTCTAGGTAAAATTTCTAATCAATAGATGTAAATAAAACAATATAAATTTTAGTATCCGCATATTTTTTCTGAAAATTATCAATCCATGTTAAGCAATATTTAGCATCATTATATGCCATTTCTTCTTCTTCTGTTATTGGTTTATCACTTTCAATAACTTTTTTTATGCTATTTATTATTTTTTCATCCCAAACACAATATCTCTCAGAACCATCGCTTAGCCTCATTTCCATCTTAAATAATTCATCATCACAAGAATGATAAACGAAATGATAAAGTGTAAAATCACCACCATCATATCTAAATTGTCCTAAATAAACTTCGTCAAGAAATTTCTTGTTTTCATCATAAACTTGTAAATAATATTCATCTCCAGCCATTTTTATATATAATAATTTGTTTTGTTGTTTTATATAGGTTTATTTGTATTTGTTTGGTTTGTTTTTTTTTGGATTTATAGGTTAAATACTTTTTTCAGAAATTAAACTTTCATAAAGGTCTTTAACATTTTTTTTTATATCAGTATAAGAAACGATTGTTGATAAATTCCATATAGATGTATTTAATACAAAAGGATTCGTACCATATTTACAAATTTGTTCATCTACTCTTTTGAGAATAGATTCATAGTTTTTTAAAAAAAGAGTTTTCATTACTGGTAGAAAGTATGTAAAATCAGTATTACATTTTTTAATCATTTCATAAATTGCAAATTGCACATTTGCAAATGTTAGAAAATCATTGTATGATTCAATCGAACTTCTTTCAGCACTTTCAAATCCAGGTTCATTGACTAATGGATTTTCATTTAGAACTAATGCTTGAATTGCAACTAAAACATTACAAATTGTATTTGTTGGAACCCATCCAGGACCTGACCAAGTGTTTAACATTGACAAACAAACTTTACCATTTGTATAAAGATTTGGATTAAAACGAACATATGTTAAATTTTTAGAATGTTGTGGATTATGATTTATGTCATTAACAAACGCACCAGATGTACAAAACTTTGCTATAGGTGGTTGCATAGGATAACTTGTTGGGTATTCAAACTCAAATAGATAATAGCCATTCTCGTATGGGGTATCCTTTGGACCAAGAATTAGAGCCTTAACAGTATTTGGTTTTTCTTCATTTACTGAGAAATATATTCCGGATATTTCTAAAATTTCTTTTGACTTTTCTAATTCTTTCCATTCATTATAAATGCGTTTCATTCTTTTTCCTTCACTCATTTTAGTAATTTTGATTATATTTTTTATTTAATTAATAATTTGTTCTAAATAACATATATCAGTTTAGGTATAATTGCTTTAAATTCTTTTTTTCTAATAATAAACTTTTTATACATTATAATTATTCATTATTTTTATAAAACATATATAAAGATAAGTTAAAATATACATTTATATCAATATGATGTACCGTCATAACAAAAGAAAGTTATCAGACTATTCATTTACTATATCTAAGAAAACAAAAAAGGGTTCTTCATCAGAAGATGATAAAAGTCCTCATTCCAAAAAAGATGAAGAAAAATTTGATTTAGAACAACTTTTAAACAAATCACATAAAGATGAAAAAATTGAAAAAGTAGATAATCACATTTATTTTTACAGTGAAGTTACAAGAGATTCTGTTTTTGAACTAAACCTTCTTTTAAAAGAGGCTGAAGAGGAAAATCTTTCTATCGCTAATCGTATGAATATTGAACCAATACCTATTTTTCTTCATATTCATTCTGATGGTGGATCAATCTTCTCTGCTTTTGATGCAATTGACTATATCCAAGAAAGCAAGGTCCCAGTTCATACGATTATTGAAGGAAGTGCTGCTTCAGCAGGAACCATTATGAGCATTGTTGGTGAAAAAAGATATATCAGACCTCACGCATATATGTTAATTCATCAATTGAGCAGTGGTTGTTGGGGTAAAATGAATGAAATTGAAGATGAATTTGCTAACTTACAAGAATTGATGGTTCAAATAAAAAAATTATATGAAGAGCATTCCAAAGTTCCAAAAAAGAAATTGTCTGAACTTTTAAAACATGATTTGTGGTGGAATGCAGAAAAATGTATTGAATACGGTCTTGTTGATGAAATTTGGACGAAAAAATAAAGATATAAATAAATTTTTATGATTCAATCAAACAAATTAAATATAAATAAACAAAAAACAAGCAAACAAACGAAAACAAGCAAACAAAATAAATAAAACAAGCAAAATAAACAAAATTAATATTTTTCGTTTCGCTTGAAAAAAAAATATTTTTTATATTTTTCTTTTATAAATGTTGTTTTTTTATGGCACAAAAGAAAACAATATAGATATAACAAATATTGTTAATATGCATTTTAAATATGGAACAAAATACTTTATTCCTGTTAATGATTCTTATCGTGCATCATTTTTTGGAGACCCTGTTCCAAATGTAGCAAAGAGTATTTTTATCCAGGATAAGAATGGTAATTCAAAACAATTTAGTGCAGATGAAGAAATCCAACTTTCAGAAAATACATTGTTTAAAACAGTTGATGATTTAAATGGTTACCATTTTTTTTATGGAAGTGATGAAAAAAAAATATTTATCAGTAAATTAGTTGCAACCAATTTTTTTGATGGAGATAAAGTTCTTATTCCAAAAAATGACCATTTTAGAGCATCTATTTTCTCAGATCCACATCCAGGAGTTGCAAAAAATATTTTTGTATTTGATAAAAATGGGGGTATTTTAAAATATACTTCTGAAGAAGATGTTTTTATATCTGTTTCTGGAAACCTACCTACCTTATCAGATTTAAATGAAAATACTTTTTATTATGGTATTGATGAAAATAAAAAAAATATTTCTGAAACTATTTTGAGAAGATGTTTTTTAAATTCAATCGTTAATATACCAAAAGGTGATTCTGCAAGAGCAGATTTATTTGGAGACCCTGTTCAAAACCAAGTTAAATCTATATTTGTTGAAGATAAATTTGGAAATTCAGAAGTTTATTCTTCAGAAGAAGAGGTATTAGTTGATGTAAGAGAACCGAGAACAAGAAATCCTCATGACAAATATATTTCAAATGGTATTATTAATATACAGAATACTGATGAAAAATTAAGAAGAATACACCAAATTATACAATTTAAACACGGTTCATTAAGAGATGAATATCCAGAACAAACATTAATTGTTAATAACATTAAAGGTGATGAAAAAATCCTTGAGATAGGTACTAATATTGGAAGATGTTCAATGATTATTGCAACTTTAATTAACAATCAAAAAAATTTCGTTACAATGGAATTTGACGAAGATGCAATTAGAAAATGCGAATACAATAAAAAAATTAATAATTTCCAGTTTATCATAGAAAAAAGTGCATTATCTAAAACTCGTTTAGAAAAAAAACCATTTGGTGTTTTTCATATGACTGTTCCATATTTTGGAAGCGATTTAAATAATCCAAACCTTATATCCACAATAGATTTTCATCATTTACAACAAAAACATAACATTCAATTTGATACATTAATTCTTGATTGTGAAGGAGCATTCTACTATATTTTATTGGATATGCCAGATATGTTAGAAAATATAAAGTGTGTTATTATTGAAAATGATTTTCAAGAATATAAACATAAAGAGTTTGTTGATGACTTAATGAGAAAAAGTGGTTTAAGATGTGTTTATACACAACCAGGTGGATGGGGATGTTGTCAACATTGTTTTTATGAAGTTTGGAAAAGGTAAAAAATAATCTAATAAATAATATAATATACGTTTAATTAAATAAAAAAATTTATATTTATAAAATAGTATAACCATGTCTGGAACACCTGAAAATCATACTATCGATTTAAATGAATTAAAAAAAATGATTCCTGAAAAAGAATTAGAAGAGTACCTTAAGGAAGCAGAGGCTTTAAAAGGAAGAAATATTATAGAAGAATCAAATTTATTACCATCTAATCCAAGTCTTTTTTCTAATACATTACAATCAAATAAAGATGAAGACCCTGAAAAAAAAAGAAAAGAACTCAGAGATAAACTTCGTAAAAAGACAAACCAGATGTCTCAAAGCCGTCAAAGTAAAGACCAACAAATGAAAAACCAATTGGAAATAATGAAAGAGAATCCTTTATTTAGCAATGCATTTCAAGGAACAGAAGAAGAAAAGAAAAAGGTTATTGATATGTATGCTAGTAGTGTTACCAAAGACTCTAAGCAAAAAAAGAATATCAAGAAACAATTAGAAAAAATTATGAATAATGCTGAACTTGTTGTTTAGATATATCAGAAATTATTATTATTATTAATTATTATTATTATTAATTTATTATTATTATTTTTTATAGTTTTCTATGGATTTTAAGATATTCGCGACCAAATAAATAAAATCCAAGAGCACAAGTTGCACCTATTAATTGGGCAACAACATAAGTGAAAAGACCTTGTAATGATAAATCTTTATTCAAATAAAACATAAAACTTACTGCTGGATTCAAGTGAGCACCTGAAATATATCCAACCAATAAAATTGAAATACCTAGACCAAGAGAAATACGAATCCACGCTTGGTCACTTGGATTAATTTTTCCAAAATTAACATTTGTTATAATCACACTTAAGAAAACAAAAGTACCGATTATTTCGGCTATAAACTCTCTTAATAATTCCATCTTTTATAATAAAGTAGATTTTTTTATTTCACATGAATAAAAAATTTATTTTTTAAACCCTTGAAGATCATCTTTCAATAAATCCTTGGAATAATACAACCTCGTCCTCATCATCATTTGATGATGCTTCTTTCAATGTATTTCTGCATATAGGACAAGAAGCATTTTTTTTTAACCATTTATCAATACATTTTTTATGAAAAAGATGCTTACAATTTGGTAAGCAACGTTTAAATTGTCCTGCTACAAATGTTTCCATACAAATATTGCAACATTCATTGTTATTTAGTAGTTCATCACCATCTTTTATTTTTTCAAATTTGCAAACTTTTTCATTAATTTCCTTACAGTTTTCAAATTTTGGTTCATCATCATTTATATTTATACCACCAACACCAGGAATCATCCATTCTAATTCTAATTGAAATTGAATATGATCCGCTGTTTCTGAAGTAATCCCAATATTTGATGTTTGAATACTCTCTAAAACTGATTGTATTACATGAACAATGTTTTCATTATCAATATCTTGAAAACCACTAAAGGATGATTGAAATTGTTCTCTAATCTGACTTTGCAATTGTTGTTCTAAATTTTCAATAATTGTATTGATATCAGGATTTTCCGACCTAATAAAATTATTATTATTTTGTGAATTTTGATTATTTGAGTTTTGATTATTATTATATGTATTATCATTCTGATTATTAGTATTTAAATCATTAAAGTTTTCAGACCCTAGATCATTTTTATCATAAGAAGAATTATTATCATTATTTTTCTCATCCATCTTACAATAAATGAAGATATGTTTTAATCGAATTTTACCGACTAAATATGTAAAATCTATATAGCATATATTTTGTAAAATATATATAGCATATATTTTGTAAAATATATATAGCATATATTTTGTAAAATCTATGTAGCATAAATTGTAGTCCAACTTTTTGCAGTTTCATAATACTGTGTTGGATTATTCTTTAATTGAGCAGCAATATCTGGTACAAGAGGGTCATTTGGATTTGGGTCAGATAATAATGAACATATTGATAAAAGAATTTTTGAAATTGATAGAGCAGGACTCCATTGATTTTTTAATATATCTAAACAAATATGCCCAGACGAATTAATATTTGGATGATAAATTTTTGTTTTGAATATAACAGATGGAGGTTTAAATGGATAGTTTGAAGGAATACTTATGGACAAAATAAATATTCCTCCTTCATAAGGAGTTTCAGTGGGACCAATGATGATTCCTTCCCATTCAAACAAATTATCTCCTACAGGTGCTGCAGATAAATTGGTTGTTCCTTCTTTTTGCATATTAGCATACTCTTTGTTTAATCTTTGAATAACAGACATTTCTTATTTTTTAATAGATAAAATAATGTTAAATGTTTTTATAATGTTTATTTTTCAATTAATTATAAAAAGATATTTATAACATATAGTAAGAATATGAGGTTCACAAATTTGCTTCAGTCAATATCAAATAAAATATTTGGATTTTTAGATGAATATTATTATTCATATCAAGAAAAAATAAACAACAACAATTTTCAAACTATTTGTGAAAAAAGGTATTTCTTCATAAAACCAGAAGTATTTTTATTCCTTCCATTTTATCAAATGTTTTTATATTTTCATTATTGGACTTATAATCAATGGCTATTAGGATTAATATCATTAAATTCTATTCCAATAACAAACCATTTATTAACAACTATTCAAAAAAAATATGAGTATCAATTTTCAACAAACCATCAGTTTATAAGAAACCTTCAGTTTCCTTTTTTGTATGTGTTTATTCTATCTAAAATTGCTTTTGGCAATTACTCTCCTTTTGAAAAAATAAGTTGGACATTTTTTCAATCAATGTTCTATTTTTTGTCTTTGGTTCATCATGTTCATCAAAAACGTCTAGATAGCTATATTAATAAGAAAAAATTATCTGAAAAAGAATTTTCTCACCCTCTTGATTTTTGTGTCGTTGATTCACGACCTAAAACAATTGAAAAAATATTGTTTTATATGCAACATTTTGATAAAGATAGTTATTATCTATATACAGCAATCTTATTGTTTATTTATCAATAAAAAATAAAAATATTTATTAAATCATAAAAAATAATTATATTTTGTTTGGTACTGGTGAATATCCGTGCATTATGCAAATAATATGTTGTTTTGTTGGCTTTCCTTTATATTTTCCTTCTGTATAAAAAAGTGGTGTTTTTCCTTTTTTTATTTGACCAGTTCTAGAATTAAGAAATGTTATTCTATATGACCAATAATCTTGTCCATTTGGTTTATTTTTTTTAACTGGTATATATTGTAATTTGTATGCTTTTCCTTTTACATCTTTCAGTTTTTTAAGAAATCCTTCGTCTGTTTTTGTTCCTTTCTTTATTCCACGAGCAACTTCAGAGACTCCATATTCTGCTGCTAAAGGTTCATATTCTAAAATTTTTGAATAGGGTAAGAAAGGATATGTTTTTTCTTCTTTTTTTCTCATACTTGGATATTTCTTTATCCAACTAGAAAATACCTTCATTGCTTCTTCCATATCTTTCGTTTTATGTGGATGAAATTTGGCTCTATTATACATTGTATTTATTACATCGAATTGATAACGAATACTTCTTTTTTTTACTAGGTCTATTGTTTTTTGTGCCGATTTTTTATCTTTGAAACCTGTTCCTTTTAAAGTTAAATTAGGACGAAGATTATTATATAAGTGAGATGATTTTTTATCCATATTTTTATAAGATATTAATATTTGTTTTCAAAAAGAGAATTTATTAAATATTTTTAAATATTTTTAAATATTTTTAAATAATTATTTGATTTGAACTATTTGGATTATAATGGAGTTTGCAACTTCCACCATAAATATCCTTACCATTATTTTTACAAAAACAATCTTTTTTTTTAAGTGGATGACCACATGTTTTTTTTTCTTGAATTACCTTAATTTTTTTATTTAGAGGTTCAACATCACTCTCTGATTTAAACGTGTCTTCTGTTTTTACTTCTTCTACTTTTTTCTGGTTATCAGATTTTAATAATTCTTCATTCGATTTAGATTTTTTCATTTTTTTAGAAGGAACCAAATAATGTATTCCGCGGATAAATCCAGATTGTTCTTGATGAGGTATTAAACCTCCATCTTCTCGACATATTGGACACATTCTTGGTTTATCATAATTTGAATTCATGTATTTGTTTTTTTTAATTACTGAATACCAGTCTGTAATACATTCTTTGCAAAAAGTATGTTTATTTGGATTACAAGAAAGTCCAATGGTTGAATCATTTGTTAATTCCTCTGAACAAATGCAACAAACAAAAGGAAATTCATAATCTAAATCATTCAAAAAAACTGCTTTTTTACGTAAATTATATTTTTTAGGAGAGGAAGATTCTTCAGACATTTTAATTATATAATATATTTATCCTAAATTTTAAATATACTATTTTTATATAATTTATAGAATTTATTGAAAAAAAATAAATTGTAAAAGTAAGATGCCCTCAAAAAAGAAATCTTTATTGGATAATAAAATAAATAATAAATCTACCAATAATACTTCTAATAAAAAAAAATCTGGTTGTAAATCTAAAATAAAATATAGTCCTGAAAGTATTTGTAAAAATAAATCTAAGACACCATTAAAGACAGCATTAAAGCCAACATTAAAGCCAACATTAAAGCCAACATTAAAGTCATCATCAAAGCCAAAAAATAAATCAAAATCTAAATTATCTAAAAAAATTATGTTTGGTGGAACAAATATTATATCTGCTTCAGTTGGAGTTATAACAAGTATGGTTGATTTAGGTAAAAGTGTTTTTAATGAAATGGGAGCAATTGCTATGATTGGACCTGATATGAATAAAGCAGTTTCAAGACCTTCAAGTATTCCATCAGCAAGTGACCCACCAACAACTTTTGAAGAAGCAGACTTAGATAGTATAAAAAAAAGATAAAAATAATTTTTTTATTCGGATAATTTATTTAAATATTTTATTTATTTAATTTAATTATTAAAAATGCCTTCTTATCATCATCGTTATATGTATATTTGGCACGATTCAAAAAATAATTTTCGTTCAAAAATGAGACTTATTTCAAGTGAAAACCCAATAAGAGTTGATTATCCTCCAAATTGGAATTATGATGGTTCAAGTACTGGACAAGCAGAAACTGCTAATTCTGAAATATTACTTATACCAGTTGCATCTTATCATGATAAGTATCAAACATATGTTTTATGTTCCTGTCATGAATATGATTCTGAGTTAAAACCAATCAAAGGAAATACTATTTATAATGTTACATCTCCTACTGTTCAAAATTTTTTAACCAATATTGGTTTAAGAATGGCATTTGAACAAGAATTTTGTATTTATAAAAAAGGAAATGAGACACCTCTAGATTATGAAAAATGGGTAACTTTAGGACAAGGAGAATATTACTGTTCAGTTGGAGCAGTCGGAAATGGTTTTATTGAAAAATATGTAAGAGAAGTTTTTGAAAAGGCTATTGAAATAGGAATTCACGTAACTGGATACAATTTAGAAGTTGCACCAGCCCAAGGAGAGATTCAAGTTGATTCATCTGCCATTAAAGCAGCACATGATTTAACCATGTTAAGATATTTGTTATACACAATTTTAGGAAAATATGATTTAGTTCCAAACTTTGATCCAAAACCTTATGGAGAAAAATATAATGGTTCTGGATTACATACAAATGTTAGTGTCGCAAGAACAATGATGAAAGGAGGTTTAGATACAATTCATTTAATTATGAAATTGTTGTCAGAAAAACATAAGGAATGGATGCCTTTATTAGGTGAAGGTAATGAAAAGAGATTAACTGGTATTCATGAAACATCATCAATTGATAACTTTACTTGGGGAGTCGGTTCAAGAAGTTCCTCTGTAAGAATACCAAATTCTACCAATTATGAAAAAAAAGGTTATTTTGAAGATAGAAGACCAGCGGCAAATGCAGACCCATATAAAATTGTTTGGTTATACACTCAACTTTTTATGCAAATGTCAAAAAGTGATAAGGCTTAAAAAAAAATTTGTATTATAAAATTTATGCTTTTACTTCAACACCAATATTTTTATTATGAAGTACTGTATCATATAATGCATCATAATTGAATTTTTCTTTCTCAAGAACTCTAATATCAGATTTGATTAAAGCAATAATTGCCAAAACATAATAGCAATGACAAGAGTTATATAAATCATCAATTAAACGTTTTACTTCAGTACTAATTAAATTTAAATCTGCATTGGAAATAATAACATTTTCTTGCAAGTTCTTCAAAATAACAATTAATGCTTTAAGAATTTCAAAGTATTTATCTTTTAATTTATCCATACATTCAATGTAGAATTCATTGAATTTAGTTGCAGGATTCATTTTATCATCAACACTTCTTCTACTAATCAAAGCCTCTTTTTGAGCATTATTTAATTCCAAAAAGTATCCTTGACTGGCTTTACAACTTTCTTTATCCAGGTACTCTGCATGATTAATTATTTGATTGACCATATCATAAACATCAGACCTAACTAATTGTTCATAATTGTATGGAACACAAACTTTACAATCAATTAAATTGAGGTATTTTCGATAACAAATACCACCTTCATATTCACCTTTTTCATTTTTGTACGGAATAGTTGTAAGTATAGCAGCAACAATGTTCATACGAACAATAATATTTTCAGTAATGCTTTGACATATTTGTTTTTTTGTCATTTTACAAACTTTTTCACCTTTACAAAAATCAGATGGTTCTACATAAGACCTCGGAACAAAGTATTTTAGTCTTTTATCAACTTTAAAAACAACATTTTCTTTGTTAGAAGTGTTTTTGTTTTTGTTCAAAGTGTTTTTGTTTTTGTTAAAAGTATTTTTATTTTTGTTCAAAGCGTTTTTGTTTTTGTTCAAAGAGTTTTTATTTTTGTTCAAAGTATTTTTATTATTAATTTTATTTAGAACTGAATTATTTTTTACAATATTATTTTTAGAAATATTGTTATTTTTTCTTTCATTTTTATTAATTAAATTTTTAGGCATATTAGCAGGTACATTGTTTTTACCTAGTCTTCTCATTAAATTTTCATTAACATTTCTGGCTATACTTGAATTGGAAATTTTATTTTTGTTTCTATTATTTTTACCAAATTTTTGTCTTTGTAAATCTCTTTGAATAAGTTTTACCGCATTTTCACTATTAAAATTTTTATTTTTATTGTTTTCTAAAAATTTCTTTCTTCCTTCTGAAATATTTTTTTGATAATTACCAACAGAATTGTTTCTATAACTTTGATTCTCAGATTCATTTTCATATTCATTGTTTGAATAATTTGCATTATTGTTGTTATTATTATTTTCATTATTAGAATTATTATTATTCATTAATAGTTCATTAATAGTTTTATTTACTTCTCTTGAATTATTTTGTCCACCTTTTTGTAACTTCGAAACTTTTTTAATTCGAAAAACAACTCTTTTGACCTTCCTTTTCTTTCCTCCGCCTCCTTGAACGACTGGTTCAACTAAAGTATTCATACCTTCAAGAACTTCTTGTTTAGCATTAGCATTTCCTTTGTTAGAATTGTTTTTAGGTTCTCCTAATAATTTATTGACATGTTTAAAGTCAATAACATAATTTGGATTTTTAACAATATCTCCTTTAATCTTTATGTTTTGAATGGCTTCTAACTTTTCTTTTGAATAAGAAACATTTTGTTTCCAAAAGTAATCTTTTAACTTTTCTTGGAAAATATCTATCTGAAATGTATCATCTGTTTTTGGTAAGTACTGAAGAACCATCATTAATTTTTCATCATGTTCATTGGAATTAACCTTGTTATTCATTGATTTCAATAATTGAAGATTGATGTGAGAAAGTTTGTCTTGAAAAACAAGTGCTAATTGATCGCAAAAATCTTCTTGTAAAAATCTTGAACGATAGTCATTTAATAATCCATTTCCTAATTGTAATATTTCTTGAAACACATCATCATCATTAACTAAAATTGCTTCTGTAATATTCTCTTTTTTGGTATTATTTGTAGAAACAGATTTAGATTGATTATTTGATGAAGGTTGTTGAATTTGTGATGCTTGATTTCCCATATCTTTTAGGTAGAAAAATTTTTATTGAGTTCATTACAAAATTTATTTAGAGCAGGTAAAAAAGTATTTCTTTCAAAAAATGCATTTTTCTTTTTTGATTTAACATAATTAATTGCATTACTCGGGAAAACTTTACCATACATTATAAAATATGCAGCAGCAAAAACATCAGGGTCTTGTCTTCCTTCTAAACCCAATACTAAAATATTTTTTTGTGCATTCATTTTTTCATGGATAAAATGACAAAAATCAAATAAACATTCGTAAATATTTTTATTCATTACTTCTAAACTAGAATTATCATCATAATCAACTGGTATTCTTAACTCTTCAATATCGCTTTTGGCAAAAAAAGGATGATTTTTTGATATATGAAAAATAATATGAATTTTTTTTTTTCTTAACCAAGATAAATCCTCTAACGCTGAATAATCAGCAATCCATAAATGAGGTAAAATAGGAATAATTTCACTCATATTTTATAAACCTAAAAAAAAATTATTTTACTAACCTATTGCTCTATAATATAATATTGATAACCCGATAAATAAAACTGCTGTAACTATAGTTAAGCATAACATACCATATGCTGTCATTCCCATATTAGATAAACCTCCTATAGAAAATCCTTGATTACCAATAAAATAAATTAAAAGTCCCAATATTAATGCTATAATTAACAACTTCATAGGACTTATTTTACGAGTTTGTGTTGTTTCAACAGCACCCTCTTCTTCCTCTTCTTCTTGTAACCCACTTGATAATTCAACGGATGTGATTGTATCATTTACACATACTTTCTCTGGTTTATTTGAAAGCATGTATTGAATTCCAAAATAAGAAATACTACTTACAAACACACCTAATAAAACACCAAATAAAAATAAATATAAAAATTTATATTCCATATCTGCAGGTTCATATGTAAATAAAAACAACATAATCCAAATAACAAATGGCATAGTTGCATTAATTGATTGTTTAGAAACAATAATTTTTCCATCTTCTTTAAAAGTACATCTTTCTCCCTTGTTATAGAAATATTTTGCTGTTACATTCGTTTCATTTTCATTTTTTGCAATAAATACTCCATAGAAAAATAAAACAATAATGAGAAAATAAACAAAATAATTTGTTTTTTGTTGTTTCGTAGCAACCCCTGAACTATAATTTAACGCAACAATTAAAGCAACATTTCCTAAAACAATAAATAAATAAATATATCGAATTGCTTCAACACTTGTTGTTTTTTCATACATTTTACCCATATTTTCATATAGAACTGGATAACCTAAACCTAGTATATAACCGAATAAAGCGGCTGAATGAATTGTACCATTCTCTTTTATTACACTTGTCATAACACCACTGCAAAAAATAAATGCTACAAAAGACATTACTAAACAAGTTACAAAATCTGTTATTTCAGTATTCCACATACCTGGTACATAAGCATTTATAGTAAGACTTCTCGACCTTGGAGATGAACCGTCTTCATTAAATTCTTCTTCCGTTAAAGTCGGATCTGCTGGTATTTCAACATTACGATAATAATATTTGTCTGGATAGAATTTAAAAAATAGTTGATAAATAATTTTTACACCAAAATAGCCTGAAATAACCATAACAATAAAAGTTTGTAATCTTTTTCCTATATCAATATTTAGAGTAGTTGAACTTTGTTCATTTCCACCTTTTAAAAAATGTTTCATATTTATAAACCCTAATTATAAATACG
>JACCDO011732489.1_pt1 | contig 13891 bp, 11 predicted proteins | sample 7446101 | NCBI WGS metagenome assembly JACCDO01 (sample SAMN15323440, study PRJNA562643) | freshwater metagenome | isolation source: river surface water | place: USA:Blue River Watershed | collected 2017-08-16
AAGTGCCCGCCTGAAGTCTTAACTGTGTGGGACCTCTGCGAGGAGTGGGAAAAGAAAACCGGCGGTTACTTCAAGTCCTTCACCCCACAGAACACCTTTGATCCGAGCGGACTGGTAAAGACCTGGGCGGCCCAGAAAGCGATCGACGTACTGCTCATTTCGGGGGTGACCGATTTCAGCCTCAATGCCGGCGGCGATATCTGGCTGAGCGATGACTTATCCAGCGACACCGACTGGAAGGTCGGTATCTCTAAGCCTGTCTCGATTGCGGACCAAGGTGCTGGCGTCTTGGCGGTATTGAACTTGAAAGAAACTAACTACCGTGCCGTCTGTACCTCTGGCACTGCCGAGCGCGGCAACCACATTTGGCAGGGTGGCGAGCACGACCTGGTTCAGGTGACCGTGATCGCCAATGATTTGGTTACCGCCGATGTTTGGGCAACCGCTGCATTTGCGGAGGGGCCACGCTGCGTCGAGCGCATCGAAAAGGAAGACGGCGTCGACGTCCTAGTTATTTACTCGGACGGACGAATCGACGGATCGAATGGATTCGCCGAAGTACTGAAGGCCTCCGCCTAATCCCAGTTGCTTGGAGCCGGTTCTTTGCCCTTAGGTAAAACCGTCGAAGCGTTCCAGTCGTGAATCCACTTAGGGAGTACCGGCTCTTTACCTGGCCAACCGCCAAGCTGTTCCAGTAGTTCGGCAGGGGTAACGATTCCGCGAGGTCGCTTTAGCCAACGAAGCTTGACGATGGCTTTGGTGTAGATCTCACCATCGCGGGTGAAACGCTGCTCTGCATAAACCGCCTCGCTGTCCCAGCCGATGATCTTGGTTTCGATGTCGAACAACACCCAAGGGGCGAGCGACTTGCGGAACACGATGCTCACCGAGACCACGACCGGATACCAGCCCAGCTTCTTTAGTTCTTGCCACTTACCGGCACGAAGCATTAGGTCGAAACGGCCAAGGTCCATCAGGGTTAGGTAGACACCGTTGTTCATGTGGTTGAAGGCATCGATGTCGGTTGGCCAAACGCGGAAGGTGCGCTTTCCTACATCGGCAATCGACAACTTGGATTTGAAGCGCCAACCGTTGAACGCCCAAATCATGCGAAGCCAAAGCTTCACCAGATGCTCACTCGGGATTCAGGCGCAAGCCAAGACTTGTCGGTTTCCTTCACATCGAACGCCTCGTAGTAAGCGTTGATGTTTCGAACGATCTGGTTGCAACGGAACTCGTCTGGCGAGTGTGGGTCGGTGGCCAAACGCTGGATCATGATCTCGTCTCGGCCCTTGGTGCGCCAAGCCTGACCCCACGAGAGGAATAGACGCTGAGCTCCGGTCAGTCCATCGATCACCGGAGGTTCTTCACCCTTTAGTGAGAGGAAGTAGGCCTTGTAGGCAATCTCCAGACCGCTTAGGTCGCCGATGTTTTCACCGATGGTCAGGGCTCCGTTCACACGGTGTTCGTCTGAAAGCTGGGCCGGTGAAAGCTGGTCATACTGGTAAATCAGTTCCTTGGTCAGCTTCTCAAAAGCCTCGCGGTCGGCATCCGTCCACCAGCTAACCAGTGCCCCATCGCCGTCATACTTCGAACCCTGGTCGTCGAAGCCGTGACCAATCTCGTGACCAATCACACCGCCGATAGCACCAAAGTTCACAGCGGCATCGGCCTCAGGGGAGAAGAACGGAGGCTGCAGGATTGCTGCTGGGAATACGATCTCGTTGAAGCCAGGGTTGTAGTAGGCGTTCACGGTCTGAGGGGTCATGAACCACTCTTCGCGGTCAATCTTCGAACCGATCTTGGCAATCTCGCGGTCGGTCTGGAGGCTGGAGGCGCGGCGAACGTTTCCAACCAAGTCGTCCTTGCGGATTACCAGACTCGAGTAGTCCTTCCACTTGGTTGGGTAACCAATCTTCGGGGTGAACTTGTCCAGCTTGATCAGAGCCTTCTGCTTGGTCTCTTCGGTCATCCAGCTAAGACCCTTGATGCTCTGACGGTAGGCCTCGATAAGCCAACCGACCAGCTCGTCCATCTGTGCCTTAGCCGCTGGAGGGAAGTGCTTCTGAACATAAATTTCACCGACGGCTTCGCCGAGCGAGCCTTCGACCAAACCAACCGCACGCTTCCAACGCGCACGCATCTCTGGCTGACCGGTGAGCTTGGTTCCGTAGAACGCGAAACGAGTGGTGATGAATTCGTGCGACAGGTAAGGAGCCATTGAGTTGATGACTTGCCACTGCAGCCAAACCTTGATGGTGCTCAGGTTTTCGTCATTGAAAAGCTTCGGTAGAGCCTCAAAGAAGCTCGGCATCATGACCGATACTTCTGCGAGCGCGTCGGCACTGATTTCAAGCCCGTAGGTCCACTGGTTCCAGTCGATGCCAGGGGTTAGTTCCTGCAGCGAAGTCAGCGAGTAGAGATTGTATGTCTTCTCGGCATCTCGAGAGTCAACCACGTTCCAGTGATGGCTGGCCAGGGCAGTCTCGAACTCCATGATTGCGCGGGCGTTCTTCTCTGCGGTCACCTGGTCTGTTCCGGCGTGCTGGAACATGTCGATGATGAACGGCACGTAGGCGTCGCGGATTTCCTGGTACTTCTCTTCGCGGTAGTAGGCCTCGTCTGGAAGCCCAAGACCACTTTGGGCTAGGTGTGGCAGGTAACGCTCAGGGTTGCCTGGGTCGGAATCGATGTAAAGCCCGAAGAAACCGCCGATTCCCTGGCGCGAAAGCTCACCCATCAGGCGCATCAGATCGTCCATGTGCTCGGCGTCTGCGATGCGCTGAAGGTCTCCGGCAATCGGAGCCGCACCAAGTTCGTTTGCAAGCTCCTCATTTAGGAACGAGTTGTAAAGATCGCCGATCTGCTGGCTGACACCTGGCTGTGGGTTAGCCGAGGCCTCCTCGAGGATCTCCTTCACCGCCTCTTCAGAAGCGTCACGAAGCATGTGGAACGAGCCGTGCATCGCCTGATCCGCCGGGATTTCGGTTTCACGCTTCCACTTACCGTTGGTGTGTAGGAATAGGTCGTCCTGGGGACGGATGCTCTTGTCGAAGTTTTCCAGATCAAGGCCGGGTTTGATACTCATTATTGGAGACTACAATTCTTTTCGTGGACCTACAGAAAATTATCCTTTACTACGGCTTCGCTCCAATCGAAGACCCTGAAGCCGTCAAGCTTTGGCAGAAGACCCTTTGCGAGTCTCTAGGGCTCAAGGGACGCATCCTGATTTCGAAGCACGGCATCAACGGAACCCTCGGCGGCGACATGGCTGCCCTAAAGAAGTACGTTCGTCAGACCAAGGAATACCCTGGCTTCCGCAAGATCGACTTCAAGTGGTCGGATGGCACCGGCGACGACTTCCCACGTCTCCGTGTGCGCGTTCGTCCAGAGTTGGTGGCATTCGGTGCCCCAGACGAACTAAAGGTAGACGTCAACGGAGTGGTCGGTGGCGGTAAGCACCTGAAGCCTCGCGAGGTTGACCAGCTGGTTGCCGAACGCGGAGACGAAGTGCTGTTCTTCGACGGACGTAACGCCTACGAAGCCAAGATCGGTAAGTTCAAGAACGCCATCGTGCCTGATGTTGACACCAGCCACGACTTCATCCGCGACCTTGAAAGCGGCAAGTACGACGACATCAAGGACAAGCCGATCGTGACCTACTGCACCGGAGGAATCCGCTGCGAGGTGCTTTCGGCCATCATGATCAACCGCGGTTTCAAAGAGGTTTACCAGATCGAGGGCGGCATCGTTCGCTACGGCGAATCCCAGGGCGATGAAAGCCTCTGGGAGGGTTCGCTCTACGTATTCGACGACCGCATGAACGTCAACTTCACCGACAAGGCCAAAACCATCGGCGAATGTGAAGCCTGTGGCGGCGCCACTAGCAAGTTCCGCAACTGCACGAACCTGGCCTGCAAAGACCTGGTTCTGCTCTGTGACAACTGTGCAGATGTTCCAGCCAACATCGAGTGCAAGCCGGAACACACCCGTGGCCGCCGCACCGAAACTGTTGGCTAAACGAATCCCAACTTAGAACAGAAGGCCTCCCCGTTTGGGGAGGCCTTCTGCCATCAAGGGAGGAGGGTAATGAGATTGTTGAAGCTAGTTGCTGGTTCCAGTTGTTGCTGGAGCAGTAACGGTTACATCCTGAGTCGAAGCAACCTTCACTAGTACAGCGGTGTAACTTCCTGGGTGTAGCCCTGGAACAGTTACGGTTACGTTGCCGGTGCCGGTCACATCAACAACGATGGTCTTTTTCTTGTCTAGGCCTAGAGCCTGGCTGTTGGTGGTGGTTGAGTTGGTTGCTGCCGCAGTCTGGACCTGGGTAACCAAAAGCTTGTAGGTTCCACCGTCGTCTGGAACGCTGACGGTGATGTCCTGGCTGACGTGAACGTCATTTGCTTTAGGTGCAACGTGAGACGAATTGCCCTTGCCCTTACCGTGACCCTTCTTTCCGATCTGTTCGGCAGAAATGCTGGTGTCTGCCTTTGGCTGAGCTGCGAGCGATGGTGCCGCGAATGCAAGTCCTGCTGCAACCGAAGCTGCTAGTGCGATACCTGCGGTCTTTGCGATCTTCTTCTTGTCCATGTCATGTCCTTTCATAGCTGACAAATTCAGACTAGGAAAGTGGTTTTGGATTTTGAAGCAAACTCAGGTTGCTCCTAGGTTGCTGCCAGAGAACTCACAGGAACTAGAAAAGTATTAGTGCGCAAGGCGGGACTTGAACCCGCACGCCCGTGAAGGCACTGACACCTGAAGCCAGCGCGTCTGCCATTTCGCCACTTGCGCTCGTTATGCCGTAAGCGATAACAACCAGAGATTAGCAGAGGTGGCGGTTAAACTTAAAGCCCGCTAACGATAGGTAGTGCCTTGGGCTTTCTAGACAAACTTGAGAAGGGTATTGAACGCGTTGTAACCGGCGCATTCAGCAAAACCTTCAAGAGTGAACTGCAGCCTATCGAGATTGCTGCCGCGATTCGCGCACACATGGACGCCAACGCGTCGGTGGTTAGCCGCGACCGTATTCTCGTTCCGAACAAATTTGAGATCTTCCTTTCGTCTGCAGATTTTGGTCGGCTGAAGTTGATCTCCGACCGGTTGAAAATCGAACTCGCTAACCAGGCGAACGAACACGCCAAGAAGCAGGGGTACCAGTTCGCTGGGAACCTCAGCCTTGAGCTCAAGGAGTCTGGTCAGCTGCACGTTGGCCAGGTCCAGATCCTGGCCTCGAGTCCGGTCTCGGAACCTGGCGAGGTTGAGTGGTTGCCAATGATTGAGGTGGTTGGCGATGGCCTGCAGTTCAACCTGCACAAGCAGCGAACCAAGGTTGGTCGCGATGGCACCTCAGACATTCAGATCAACGACTCAAGCCTTTCCCGCCAGCACTTTGAGTTGATCTGGGACGGCAAGCGCGCTGGCATTCGCGACCTCGGTTCAACCAATGGAACCTACGTTGGCGGTGTGCGGATCTCAGAGCAGGCGCTGGCTTCGGATTCGACCATCAAGGCTGGCAACAAATACTTCAACTTCAAGATCGTCGCCAAGGCGGTGAACGAGAGTGAGTGAATTAGCTCTATTTCTACTTCGCATCGGCCTGGTCGCGGTGCTTTGGATCTTCATCTTCAGCATCATCTCGGTGATTCGCTCCGACCTCTTCGGCCAGAAGGTTGCTGGCAAGGCTGTAGCCAAGGGAGCCCAGCAGGTGGTTTCCCAGGCGACCATCCCGAACCCGCCAACCGGACCGATTCGCGTGCTTCAGGAATCGAGCGAGCCGAGCAGCAAGCTCGCGACCAAACTTGTAATCACCGAAGGTGAGAGCGCAGGACGTGAGATTCCCCTGACTGGTCGTGAACTACACATCGGCCGAGCCGTAAACAGTGACCTTGTAATCACCGACGAATTCGCTTCGACCCAGCACGCCAAGTTGGTGCTGATCAACGACGAATGGTTGGTTCAGGATCTGAACTCGACCAACGGAACCTTCCTAGGCGGCGTCCGTGTTGGTATCCCAGCGGTAGTGAAGTTGAACACCCCGGTTCGCGTTGGCAAAACCGTATTCGAGCTGAGGTCCTAGAGTGACTTTCGCACTGATCAGTGCCGCCGATTCGAACATCGGCAAGATTCGCTCATCCAATCAAGATTCCGGTTATGCCGGCTATCAGCTGTTCTTCGTAGCAGATGGCATGGGTGGTCATGCCGGAGGCGACATCGCATCGGCAATCACCGCACAGCGAATGGCTCAACTCGATGCCGAATACGCTTCGGCGGATGACGCCGGGGCAGCAATCCTGGCGAGCATGCTCGAGACCAACCAGCTACTTACCGAAACTGTGGCTAACCACAGTGAACTGGCTGGCATGGGAACCACGTTCTCATCGGTTGTGTTTGTTGGTAGCAAAGCAGTGGTCAGCCACATCGGTGACTCCCGCGTTTACCTGAGCCGTGGCGGCGAGACCGTGCAGGTCACCCACGACCACACGTTTGTTCAGCGTCTGGTTGAGATGGGTCGCATCACCGCGGAGGAAGCACTGACTCACCCGCGCAGAAATGTCTTGCTTCGAGTAATCGGAGATAGCAACGAACCTCCGCAGCTGGATTTCCAAGTGCTCGAAACTCAGCCAGGCGATCGCTGGATGATGTGCTCAGATGGATTGAACGGTTATGTCTCGGATGCCATCATCGGCAGAAACATGCAGAGCGAGCAGACCCCAGCCGAAGTAGTTGAAGTTTTGATCGGTGAAGCCCTAGAGGCTGGTGCTCCAGACAACGTGACTTGCGTGGTCGTGGACGTGGTTCCGGAAGCGCTTCGTGCCGAGATTGAGCGCACACCTAAATTTGTTGGTTCTTCTGCGAACGACGTTGTGATTCAGGAGAGCAAGGGTAAGTCGATCGTTGGTTTGTTCAACCCGAAGTTGCTCACCGACGCCATCACCGGTGACTCGCTTGACCGCCAGTTCATCTCCGAGTCGAGCGAGGCGTTCCTCAAGATACAGAACGAGACCCAGAAGAGTCTTCGTTTCCGCAAGCTTCGTCAGTTGGCAATGATTGTGGCGATCATCGGAGCCGTGCTCTTGGCGGGTTGGGGAGCTTACTCATACACCCAGACCAAGTACTACGTTTCCGAGTCTGGTGGGCACATCGCCATCTACAAGGGAATCAAGGAAGAGCTGGCTGGATTCAAGTTCTCCGAAGTTTACGAGGAGACCGACGTTCCGGTTGCCGCACTTCCGGAATATCAGCAGCAGTTGGTTGAGAACGCTATCTACGCGACCGACCTCCAGGATGCCTATCGAATCCTTCAGCGACTGAGAGCGTCGGTGACCGTTGAGCAGTAACGTCACCGAGCGCATCTCCAAGATTGTTCGAGTGGTTCCACGTAATCGAAACACCGAACTGGTTTTGCTGCTGTTCGCAATTGGTTTGAATGCCTTTGAATTACTTCAGGTCGAGCTCAGCACCATGCAGAAGGTGACCCCAGATTTCTGGCTTTACTTCGGGCCGTTGGCACTTTCGGCTCTGGCACTTCACCTGGTGTTACGCCTGCGAGCGCGAGAGGCAGATCCACTGATTCTGCCAATCGTGGTGACCCTGAACGGTCTTGGACTAGCCGAAATCTATCGCCTCGACATCGCCGCAATCGCCAACAAGCAGACCGAACTCTTCGCCGAAAAGCAGGTCACCTGGACCGTGGTTGCCATGGCCTTGGCCGCTGCGGTAATCATGTACGTACCGAACCACTTATTTCTTCGCCGCTACGTTTACATCAGCGGTGTTCTGGGTCTCGGTTTGCTCTTGGCACCGATGCTGCCGTTCATCGGTAAGACCATCAACGGTGCGAGCCTCTGGCTTTCGATTGGCGGCCTCACCTTCCAGCCAGGTGAACTCGCCAAGATTGCACTCTGTGTGTTCTTCGCCGGCTACCTGGTTCAGCGCAAGGATTCGCTGGCCATGACCGGCCGAACCATCCTCGGAATCCAGATCCCTAAGGCTCGTGAACTAGGTCCGATCCTGGCGATCTGGATCATCAGCCTGCTCGTCCTAGTGGTTCAACACGACCTCGGTACCTCGCTACTGTTCTTCGGGTTGTTCTTGGTGATGATTTACACCGCGACCGGTCGCGCCATCTACACCGTGGTTGGCTTCGGCATGTTTGTGACTGGTGCGCTGGTTGCCTCGCGTTCGATTGACTACGTGACCAAGCGCTTCGACGCGTGGTTAAACCCGTTTGATGAGGCGCACTACAACGCCATCGGCGGTAGCTACCAGCTGGTTCAGGGGCTCTTCGGCTTTGCCCACGGAGGCTTGCTCGGTGCCGGTCTTGGCGGTGGTGTTCCACAGTTGGTTCCGCTGGCTGAGAGCGACTTCATCATTGCTTCGCTTGCCGAGGAACTCGGTCTCGCCGGAATCTTCGTGGTCTTCACTCTCTATGTGCTACTGGTTGCCAGAGGCATGCGTATCGCCTTCAACCACAGCGACGAATTCAGCAAGCTGCTTTCGATCGGCCTTTCGTTCGTAGTGGCACTTCAGTGCTTCATCGTTATCGGTGGCGTGACTCGCATCGTGCCACTCACCGGTCTGACCACGCCGTTCCTAGCCGCCGGTGGTTCATCGCTGGTTGCCAACTGGATCATCGTCGGGTTGATTTTGCGTATCTCTGACACCGCACGAAGGGAGGCCGCGTGAATCGTGAACTGAAACGAATAGCCATCGTGGTCGGTGCGATGTTCCTGACCCTGTTCCTTTCGGCAACTAACCTGCAGGTGCTCTCGGCAGACACGCTTGCCAAGGACCCTCGCAACGTGCGAGCCATCTACGACGGTTACCAAACCAAGCGCGGTGCGATTCTCGTGGACGGGCAGCCGATTGCTAGCTCTGAAGAAGTGGCAGACGCCTTCCACTACGACCGCAAGTATGCCGACCCGATGTATTCGTCGGTTACCGGTTTCTACAGCTACTACCAAGGCGCAACAGGTCTCGAGTCTTCTGCCAACGATTACCTCAGCGGTAAAAACAGTGCCCAGTTCTTCGAGCAGCTGAACGCATTATTCACCGGCAACCCGGTCAGCGGGGCATCGATCGAACTAACCATTGACCCAAAGATTCAGAAGGCTGCTTGGGACGCACTGGGCAATAAGACGGGTGCCGTCGTGGCTATTGAGCCTGCGACCGGCAACATCCTGGCCATGGTTTCTACCCCAGGCTTCGACGGCAACAAGCTTTCAACTCACAGCGGCTCGAAGGCGCAGGCAAATTACCAGGGTCTTCTCGATGCCAATGGAGATCCGCTCATCAATAAGGCCATCGGTGGTTCGCTGTACACCCCTGGTTCGGTGTTCAAGCTCGTGGTCGCTGCCGCAGCCCTTGAGACCGGTGAGTTCACCGTGGACAGTCAGCTGCCAAACCCGAGCAGCTACACCCTGCCTGGAACCAGCACCAAGATTCGTAACGCGGGTGGCAGCAACTGCGGTGGTAAGCCAACCGTTTCGCTCCTTGATGCCATACGACTCAGCTGTAACATCCCGATGGCACAGCTTGGAGTATCGCTCGGCCAGGGCAAGATTCGAGCCATGGCAAACGCCTTCGGGTTCGGTAAGTCATTCAAACTGCCAACCGTGGCCACCGCGAGTGTTTACCCGGAGAACATGGACGACGCCCAAACCGCGCTTTCATCATTCGGTCAGTTCGACGTGCGCGTAACTCCGCTGCAGATGGCTCTCATTACTGCCGCGATTGCCAACGGCGGTAAGGAAATGAACCCGCAGCTAATCGAAAACGTTCAGTCTTCGAACCTCGCTCTACTGAGTCAGACCACTCCGTCAGAGTTTGGTACCCCAATCAAGAAAACAACTGCGGACGGTCTAAAGCAGATGATGATTGCTGCTGTGAAAAACGGTGTGAGCACCAACGGAGCCGTCTCCGGAACCGTAGTTGCCGGAAAGACCGGTACCGCCCAAAACGGCGCGAAGGCTCCATACACTCTGTGGTTCGCTGGTTTCGCTCCGGCCGATGCACCGAAGGTCGCCGTCGTGGTGATGGTCGCCGACGGCGGTGGCATGGGCCAGTCCGGAAGTGGAAACATTCTGGCTGCTCCAATTGCTCGCAAGGTTATCAAGGCGGTGTTAGGCAAGTGAATCCAGAGGAAGGTCAGATCTACGGCGGACGCTATCGCCTAATCAGCCGCATCGCGGTTGGCGGCATGGGTGAGGTTTGGCGCGCGCACGACCCAATCATCCTGCGTGACGTTGCCATCAAGATTTTGAAGCCGGAATACATGGGCGACCCTGGCTTCCTCGAGCGCTTCCGCACCGAGGCTAAGCACGCCGCCAAGGTGAACCACGAGGGAATCGCGAACGTCTACGACTACGGCGAAGACAGTGGTAGCGCGTATCTGGTCATGGAATTGGTGCCGGGTGAATCGCTGGCGAAGATCTTGGAGACCCGAAAGTTCTTGCCGGCTAATGAGGTTCTCGAGATCATCGCCCAAACTGCAAGGGCACTGCACGAAGCTCACGAGCAGGGTCTGGTGCACCGCGACGTAAAGCCGGGTAATCTGCTGATCACCCCGGACAGCCAAGTGAAGATCACCGACTTCGGTATTGCCAGAGTTGCCGATCAGGTTTCACTAACCGCAACCGGTCAGGTCATGGGTACTGTTCAGTACCTCTCTCCGGAACAGGCCACGGGAAAGCCGGCCACACCGTCCACCGATATTTACTCGCTCGGAATCGTTGCCTACGAAGCGCTGGCCGGAAAGCGCCCGTTCACCGGCGATAACCAGATGGCGATTGCGATGTCACAAATTCGCGATACGCCTCCACCACTCAGCGAAGACTTTGAGCCAGGAATCCGCGAACTAATCATGGACTGCCTCGCTAAGAAAGCAATCATGCGCCCAGCCACTGCACTCGAGCTCGCCCAGCGTGCCGAGAAGTTACTGGGCAAGACACCGCGCGGGCAGTTCAACACCGTGATGATCGATACCGTGAAGCCGGCTCTGACCGAGACCGCGGCTATCCCCGAAATCAACGAGAAGGCCGAGAAGCCTGCCATCATCTGGCCATGGGTTTCGGTAATAGTGATTCTGGTTCTGACCTTGGCTGGCTTCATCTTCGCGATGCTGGCATCTCCTGCGCCTACCCCGACTCCAACCGAGACGACCACTACCACCCCGACCGAAACACCAACCGAGACTCCGACAGAAACACCAACTGAAACTCCTTCAACGGCAACCGTCTTCTCCAGCGATGTAATGGGTCAGAACGTCGACGCCGTTGAGAAGTTGCTGACCGACAAGGGGCTCAAGGTGGTACGAGTACCAGGAACCGAACTTCCAACCGGAGACCCAAAGATAAACACCGTATATGAAGCCAGCCCGCTTGGCACCATGCCGGTTGGAACCACCGTAAATCTCACCTATTACATTGAAGGCGCGGCACAGCCCGCTCCCAGCAACTAACGGAACAATCGAAAACTAGACTTATGAAGAACCTATGGGAGTGGAAGCTTGTCTGATCAGAAACGTTTGATTGCAGATCGCTACGAAGTTGGCGAACTGATTGGCCGCGGGGGCATGGCCGACGTCTACGAGGGTACCGACACCCGACTCGGACGCAAGGTAGCGATCAAGCTCCTCAAAGCAGACCTGGCTAGCGACCCTAGCTTCGAGGTCAAATTCCGTCAGGAAGCGCAGAACTCTGCACGCATGACTCACCCAACCATCGTCCGTGTCTACGACACCGGCGAAGAGGAGAGCGTCGACGCCAACGGCAACCAGCGCCGCACCCCGTTCATCATCATGGAATTCGTCAAGGGAACCGTGCTTCGCGATCTGATGTTTGCTCGCAGGCTCACCATCCCAGAATCGGTTGGTTACGCCGAGGGTATCCTGACCGCGCTAGAGTTTTCACACCGCGCCGGCATCATTCACCGCGACATTAAGTCGGCCAACATCATGATCACCGACACCGGTGCCGTGAAAGTGATGGACTTCGGTATCGCCCGCGCCATGAGTGACTCCTCGGCAACCCAAAGCCACACCCAGGGCATCGTTGGCACCGCCCAATACTTTTCGCCAGAGCAGGCACGTGGTGAAACCGTAGATGCCAGAACCGATCTTTACTCAACCGGTGTTCTTCTTTACGAGATGCTCGCTGGTCGTCCTCCGTTCTCCGGTGAGACCGCGGTTTCGGTTGCCTACCAGCACGTGAACGAACTGGTAACTCCACCTTCTGCCCACAACTCCGAGATTTCTGCAAGCCTGGACGAAGTGGTTCTCCACTCGCTAGCCAAGGATCGTAATGAGCGGTACCAGAGCGCCGAAAGTTTCCGCGAACACCTGTTGGCTGCAGCCCTTGCTCCGGCTAGCAGTGAACCAGCCGCTCCGGTTTCATTCACCGAACTCCTGGATGGCGTCCCTGAGGAAGCCGTGGTTCACGAGCCCCTTCCAACCACGGTTCTAGAAACTCCAGAAGAGGTTGATCCGTTTGCAGAGCTTCTTGGAACTGCTGTAGTCGAGGCAGTTACCGAGGAACCTAAGCCGAAGAAGACCTCAAAGCGTGCCGCCAAGAAGACTGTTGAACCGGAAACCAACCCGTTCAAGTCGCTAGGCGTAGACTTCGAAGCCGAAATCGTCGACGTTCGCGACAAAACCGTTCAAACCGCACAGACCAAGAAGGCAGCCGGCTGGTTCTGGGGTATCGGTTCCGCGTTTGTTGTGTTCGTGGTCGGTCTGCTCGTTTACGTTCTAGCTTTCGGCAAGATCGACGTGATTCTTCCACAGAACCCGAACGTTGCAATCGCCGACGTAACCAACCAGACCCTGGAAGATGGTTCGCAGGCACTCAGTGACCTCGGATTTGTCGTAATTCAAGAAGAAGCAACCAGCGACACCATTCCGGCTGGAAACATCATCTCTACTGACCCGAAGGCAGGCATCGAGGCTCCTAAGGGAACTCAGGTGAAGGTGGTTGTCTCCACCGGTCCGTCCGAGGTTGCCGTACCGTCACTTTTGGGTCTAACCGAAGAGGAAGCCAAGGCAGCACTTGCCAAGGCAGGTCTAGAACTTGGAACCATCACTTCTGGCACCAGCCCGACCGCGCCTGCCGGAAAGGTCATTGAGAGCAGCCCAGAGGTTGGAACATATACCGCCAGTGGTTCGACCGTTGACCTGATCGTTTCCAACGGCAAGGTCGAGGTTCCAGATGTGTCGAGCATGTCGCTGCAGGACGCAATCCGCCAGCTCACCAGCACCAGCATTGGTTTGAAGGTAAAGATTGCCACTCAGGAAGCCGGCTGTGTAAACAACCCACCTCAGGGAACCACGGTTCTTGGTCAGTCGATCAAGCCTGGCAAAGCAGCGCAGGGGTCGACCATCACCCTTTACGTTGCATGTAACGGCTAAGGCTAGTTTGTAATTAGTGGGCTTAGGCTCTTCGCGCGCGTTGCCGCACCGCTTAGGCCGATCGACTCCAGCCAGTTGCCCAGCATCTGGTAGCCGCCCTCGGTAAGCACGCTCTCCGGGTGGAACTGCACCCCGTAAATCGGCAAAGTTGCGTGACGAACACCCATAATCACTCCACCGGCGGAAGTTTCACTCTTGATGGTCTCGGCGGTTACCAGTAGATCGGCAGGGAGCGTTTCGCGCACAATTGCGAGTGAGTGGTAGCGGGTAGCCGTGAACGGGTGGTTCAGGCCCTCGAAAACTAACGAGTCATCGTGGTCAACTAGCGAAGTCTTGCCGTGCATGAGTTCATCGGCCTGGCGAACGGTAGCGCCCATGGCCTCGGCAATGGCCTGATGACCTAGGCAAACGCCAAAAACCGGCACCTTGTGCTCGATTGCGTAGCGAACCATTGGGATCGAGAGGCCGGCCTCGGCTGGAGTACCAGGC
>JACCDO010293324.1_pt1 | contig 13890 bp, 15 predicted proteins | sample 7446101 | NCBI WGS metagenome assembly JACCDO01 (sample SAMN15323440, study PRJNA562643) | freshwater metagenome | isolation source: river surface water | place: USA:Blue River Watershed | collected 2017-08-16
CGACAGCCTCGCCGCACCGGCCCCCACGCCGCTGGGCCGCCCGCTGCGCCGCGCGCTGGACGGGGCCTGGGCATGAGCGCCCACCGCTTCGCGCAGGCGTCGCTGGTGCTGCTGTGGTGGGGCACGGTCGCGGCCAGCCTGCACGACGGCGGCGCCGCAGGGGTCAAGCTGCTGCAGGACGCCACCGGCATGGGCGCCGGCCCCGCCCTGGCCCTGGTGCTGCTGGGCTGCGCCTGGGATGCCGCCCTCGGGCTGCTCCTCCTGCTGCGCCCCGGCGCCGCCAGCTACCGGCTCGCCGCGGTGGGCGTGCTGGGCATGACGGCCCTGGCCACGCTGCTCGTACCAACGCTGTGGCTGGACCCGTTCGGCGCCCTGCTGAAAAACCTGCCGGTGCTGGCGCTGCTGGCCGTGCTGGCCAACAAGGACGCGAAACCATGACAACCTATCTGCTCGTCAAATGGCTGCACGTCGTCTCCAGCGTGCTGCTCGTCGGCACCGGCTTCGGCTCGGCCTTCTACCTGTTCTTCGCCAACCGCTGCGCCAGCCTGGAGGCCCGCGCCGTCGTGGCCCGCCTGGTGGTACGGGCCGACTGGTGGTTCACGACGCCGGCCGTCATCGTGCAGCCGCTCAGCGGCGCCTGGCTCGCCCACACAGCCGGCTGGCCGCTCGGCACGCCGTGGCTGGCCGCGTCGCTGGCGCTGTACCTGCTGGCCGGCGCCTGCTGGCTGCCGGTGCTGGTGCTGCAGTTACGAATGGCACGGGAGCTGGAAGCGGCGCTGCACGAAGGCCGCCCGCTGTCGCCGCACTACCGCCGCTGGCAGCGCGGCTGGGAGGCACTGGGCTACCCCGCCTTCGCCGCCATGCTGCTGGTGTTCTACCTCATGGTCGCCAAGCCGATGCCCGGCTGAATACGCCGGCCCAGCCGTTGCAAGACGTCAGCACGGGCCGGCAATCCCGGGCATTTGTTTCGTGATGCGTCAGCCCACGGCAGCGTTGAAGCATCACGATACAGATGGCAGTAGCGCGCGCCGCGATGGCGGCCCACACTGCATCCATGGACCTCCAGATCGACTCCCAACTGCCCGCCCTGACGCAAGACCAGGCCCTCACCGGCTGGCGACGCGAGTTCTGCATCGAGCTCCTCGGGGCCGGGCAGGCGCGCGTGTTCACGCGTCTGGTCTTGACCCCCTCGCACAAGGCGGCCGAGCTGCAAAACGGCGTGCTCTTCTACCGTGTGGGTGCTGCCTTCGGCGATCTGAACAGCTTCCTGAAGCTGGCGGCCGAGCCGATGCGGCAGCTGGTGGAGTCCGCGACGCGGCAGCAACCCCGCCGGGACAACCTGTTCGCAGCCGTGGTCTACGACAACCGCGCCTGGGAGCGCGTGACGGACGCGCTGGACCAGTGGCAGCGCCGCCCGCACGCCTCGGCCCGCATCGTCATGGCGCCGCAAGGCCTGCGGGCCACACCGCGCCAGCTGTCGGTGCTGACCCGCCGCTCAGCCCATATGCAGGCCGCCGTTGCACGAGAAATCAGCGCCCGTCGTGAAGCCGCTGTCCTCGCCGGCCAGCCAGGTCACCACTGAGCCGATTTCCTCCGGCGTGCCCAGGCGCCGCACGGGGATGGTCGCCACGATCTTCTCCAGGATCTCGGGCTTGATGGCCTTGACCATGTCGGTGCCGATGTAGCCGGGGCTGACGGTGTTGACCGTCACGCCCTTGCTCGCGAGCTCCTGCGCCAGCGCCATCGTGAAGCCGTGCATGCCGGCCTTGGCGGCGGAATAGTTGGTCTGCCCGGCCTGGCCCTTCTCGCCGTTGACCGACGAGATCTGGATGATGCGGCCCCAGCCCTTCTCCACCATGCCCGGCACGACCTGCTTGGTCACGTTGAACATGGAGTTCAGGTTGGTGTCGATGACGGCCTTCCAGTCGTCGGGCGTCATCTTCAGGAACATGCGGTCGCGCGTGATGCCCGCGTTGTTCACCAGCACGTCGATGTCGCCATGCTCGCGGATGGCCTTGGCGAAGGCCTCTACCGTGGAGTCCCAGTCCGCCACGTTGCCCACCGAGGCGTGGAACGCGAAGCCCAACGCCTTCTGCTCGTCCAGCCACTTCTGGTAGTCGCGGCTCGGGCCGCAGCCCGCGATGACCTTGAAACCCGCCTTGGCGAGCTTCTGACAGATGGCGGTGCCGATGCCGCCCATGCCGCCCGTGACGTAAGCAATCTTCTGGCTCATGGATGTCTCCTTGTCGTGGTTGCAGGTTGGGGAAAGTGGTTCAACGCTCGATGGTCAGGGCCACGCCCATGCCGCCGCCGATGCACAGCGAGGCGATGCCCTTCTTGGCACCGCGCCGCGCCATCTCGTGCAGCAGCGTGACGAGCACGCGGCAGCCGCTGGCGCCGATGGGGTGGCCCAGCGCGATGGCGCCGCCATTGACGTTGACCTTGCTCGTGTCCCAGCCCATCTCGTTGTGCACGGCACAGGCCTGGGCCGCAAAGGCCTCGTTGATTTCCAGCAGATCGAGGTCGGCGGCCTTCCAGCCCGCACGCGCCAACGCCTTCTGCGCGGCCGGCACGGGGCCCATGCCCATCAGCGCCGGGTCCAGGCCCGCCGAAGCGTAGGACGCGATGCGGCCCAGCGGCGTGAGGCCCAGCGCCGCCGCCCGCGCCGCCGTCATGACGACCACACCCGCCGCGCCATCGTTCAAGCCCGAGGCGTTGCCCGCCGTCACGGTGCCCGCCTTGTCGAAGGCCGGCCGCAGCCCGGCCAGCGCCTCGGCGTTGGACTTGCGGTTGATGAACTCGTCAGCGGCAAACACGACGGGATCGCCCTTCTTCTGCGGCAGGCTGATCGGCACGATCTCGTCCTTGAAGCGGCCGGCGTCCTGCGCGGCGGCGGCCTTTTGCTGGCTGCCCAGCGCCAGCGCGTCCTGCTGCTCGCGCGTGATGCCGTACTTCTTGGCGACGTTCTCGGCCGTGATGCCCATGTGGTACTGGTTGTACACGTCCCACAGGCCGTCGACGATCATCGAATCGATCATCTTCCAGTCGCCCATGCGCTGGCCGTCGCGCGAGTTCGGCAGCACGTGGGGGCTCAGGCTCATGCTCTCCTGGCCGCCGGCGATGACGATGTCGCTGTCACCGTCGCGAATGGCCTGCGCGGCCAGCATGACCGCCTTCAGCCCCGAGCCGCAGACCTTGTTGATGGTCATGGCCGGCACCACCTGCGGCAGGCCGGCCTTGATGACCGCCTGGCGCGCCGGGTTCTGCCCCACGCCGGCCGTCAGCACCTGGCCCAGGATCACTTCGCTGACCTGGTCACCCACCAGCCCGCTGCGGCGCAGCAGGTCCTGGATGACGGCCGCGCCCAGCTCGCTGGCGGGCGTCTTGGCGAGCGTGCCGCCGAACTTGCCGATGGCGGTGCGCGCCGCGGCGACGATGACGATGTCTTGCTGGCTCATGCTTGCGTCTCCTTCAGTGATTGAATATCAGGCGGGAATTTCCACGGGCCGATCGCCGGGCTGCGCCCGAGCCGCCACGGCGGGGCTGGCGCGCGTTCGACGCGGCAAGACCGGGCGAGGAGCTGTCCATGTCAGCCATCCATGGCGCAGCGCGCCACACGCGATGCATGAAAGTGTTTTCGGGCCGAGCGCCGGGCCGCCCCAAGCCGGCCCGTCGGGCGATGTGCTTGCGGCTCGATGCCGCAAGCATCGCCGTCCCCTCGGGGGACCGACTGGGCTTGCCCGCGTACAGCGCGGCGAGACCGGGCGAGGGGCTGTCCATGTCAGGCCTTCACCTTGACATAGCGGCCCGGCGCGGGCTCGATCGCCTTGAACTTGCGGTTGCCGGGCGCCTTGGGTGCCGGCTTCAGCGCCCCGGCGTGCGCGGACAGCCAGGTGGACCAGTCCGTCCACCAGCTGCCCGGGTGTTCCGTCGCACCGCGCAGCCAGGCCTCGGGCTCGGCGGGCAGGGCCGGGCTCTTGGCGATCCAGTGGCTGCGCTTGCCCTTGGCGGGCGGGTTGATGACACCCGCGATATGGCCCGAGGCGCCCATGACGAAGCGCGAGCGACCCGCGAAGAGCTGCGTGCTGCGGTAGGCCGCCTGCCAGGGCACGATGTGGTCCTCGCGCGAGCCGTAGACGTAGACCGGTGCGTCGATGGCGGTCAGGTCCAGCTTCTCGCCGCAGACGGTGAGCCGGCCCGGCAGCTTCAGCTCGTTTTGCAGATAGGTGTGGCGCAGGTACCAGCAGTACATGGGCCCGGGCAGGTTGGTCGAGTCGCCGTTCCAGTACAGCAGGTCGAACGCCGGCGGCGCCTCGCCGCGCAGGTAGTTGCCGACGACATAGTTCCAGACCAGGTCGTTCGGGCGCAGGAAGCTGAAGGTCGTGGCCAGCTCCTGCCCGTGCAGCAGTTGCGGCCCCTTGGGCGAGTCCAGCCCCAGCGTGGCCTCGCGCAGCCGCACGCTGGCCTCGTCGACGAAGAGATCCAGCACGCCGTTGTCGGCGAAGTCCAGCAGCGTGGTCAGCAGCGTGAGGCTGGCCGCCGCCTGCTCGCCACGCGCTGCCAGCACCGCCAGCGCGCAGGCGAGCAGCGTGCCGCCGACGCAGAAGCCCAGCGTGTTGATCCTGTCCTCGCCCGAAATGGACTGCGCGACGCGGATGGCCTGGATCACGCCGCTCTCGACGTAGTCGTCCCAGGTGAGATGACGCACCGACGCGTCGGGGTTGCGCCAGGACACAACGAACACCCGGTGCCCCTGCGTCACGGCGTAGCGGATCAGCGAGTTGTCGGGCTGCAGGTCGAGGATGTAGAACTTGTTGATGCAGGGCGGCACCAGCAGGAAGGGCCGTGCATGCACTTGCGGCGTCAGCGGCGCGTACTCGATGAGCTGGAACAGCTCGTTCTCGAACACGACGCTGCCGGCGGTCGTGGCGACGTTGCGGCCCACCTCGAACGCGCTCTCATCGGTCTGCGACACATGGCCGCGCTGCACATCGGCCCACAGGTGCTGCAGGCCGCGCGCCAGCGTTTCACCGTGGCTGTCGAGCGCGAGTTGCTGGGCCTCGGGGTTGAGCGCCAGGAAGTTGCTCGGCGAGGCCGCGTCCACGAACTGCTGCACGGCGAAGCGGATGCGCGCCTTGGTCTTGTCGTCGGCCTCGATGGCCGCTGCCATCTGCTGCAGCGTGCGGCCATTGAGCAGGTAGAGCTGCGTCATGAAGCTGGCCGCCGGGTTGGCGCGCCAGGCCGGCGCCGCGAAACGCCGGTCGCTGACGGCCGGCGCCTCGCCCTGGCCCAGCGCCGAGTTCCACAGCGCGGTGGCCTGCTTGAGGTAGTCGGACTGCAGATCGGCCAGCGCCGTGGGCGAGATCTGCGGCAGGTGCGCCATCTGCTGCATCAGCTCGGCAAACGGCGCGCTCTCCGTCGCCGGCGGCGCCTCGGTCTTCTTGCGGGTGGCCATCGATCTCCTTCGAATGCGGTCGTCTGCGTGGACCTGCCTAACCGTTGCAATAAGCTTGCCACAACCCGCCGTCCCGGGCTTCTACCTTCGGGCGTTGACGCGCCTATGACATACCCCAAGCACGCCCATGTACCTCATCGCCATCGCCTGGGCCTACGTCGCGCTGATGATGGCCGCCGCTGAAGCCACGAGCCCCCAGGGCTCGCTGCTCGGCGCCGCCATCACGCTGCTGCTCTACGGCATCCTGCCCCTGGGCCTGCTGCTCTACATCCTCGGCACGCCGGGCCGCCGCCGCAGGCAGCGCGCCGCAGCCCTAACGGCCGAGGCTGATGCAGGCAGCCATGCGCCCGCGGGGCCGGCCCAGGGCCTCGCCCCGGAACGAGAAGAAGCGTGAATCATCCGTCAGCGTGCACCAGCCGCCACCGCTGATCTGCGAGACCTTGATCGACATCAAGCGTTCGCGCGCCAGCCAGGCCAGGTCGGCACGCCAGCGTGGCGCCGGGTTGGGCCGGTAGAGAAACCCCGGCTGGTCCGCCGTCAACGGCTCGCGGCCGAAGGCGGCCACCACCTCCGGCCCCACCTCGAAGGCCTGGGGCCCGATGCAGGCCCCCAGCCAGGCCTGCACGTCGCCCGGCGCGCAGCCCGTGGCCCGGCACAGCTCGGCCACCGTGTTCTCCAGCACCCCGGCCGCCAGGCCGCGCCAGCCGGCATGCGCGCCGGCCACGCCGCCCGGCGCCCTGAACAGCACGGGCAGGCAGTCGGCCACCAGGATGGCGACGGCCAGGCCCGGGTCGGTCGACACGGCCGCGTCCGCCTGCGGCGCGTTGTCGTCATGCCAGTCGGGGCGCAGCCGCACGACCGTGGCGCCATGCACCTGGTCCAGGAAGATGGGCCGCGCGCCGAGCCGTTCGGCCAGGTCGGCGCGGTTGGCCTGCACCTGGGCCGCGTCACCGGCCTTGCGGCCGAAGTTGGGGCCGCGCGTCGTCATGAAAGCCGTCACGCCCGGCCAGGCGGGCGTCAGCCAGGTCTCGTCAGGCAGCATCGGGGCAGGCGCTCGGGTGGGTTTGGGCGAAGGCCGGGTGGGCCAGGCAAGCGGCATTGATGCGCATGACGGTGGGGTACTCGTCCATCGGGCATTCGAAGCGCTGGGCGTTGTAGACCTGCGGCACCAGCAGGCAATCGGCCAGGCCGGGCGTGTCGCCGACGCAGAACACACCCGCCGTGGCCGCCAGCCGCTGCTCGACGATGGCCAGGCCGGTCGCGATCCAGTGCCGGTACCAGCGGTCCACGGTGTCCTGGCCCTGCCCGAGGTCGTTCTTCAGGTAGCGCAGCACGCGCAGGTTGTTCAGCGGGTGGATGTCGCAGCCGATGTCCTGCGCCAGCGCGCGCACCTGGGCCCGCGCCAGCGGGTCGCGCGGCAGTAGGGGCGGCTCGGGGTGGACCTCCTCCAGATACTCCAGGATGGCCATGGACTGGCTCAGCCAGCGGCCGTCGTCCAGCACCAGCGCCGGCACCAGGTGCGAGACCTGCTGGTTGGCGAAGGGCTCGGCGAACTGCTCGTTCTTCGCGAGGTGCACCGCCGCATAGTCGTAGTCCAGCCCCTTGAGGGCCAGGCCGATGCGCACGCGCCAGGAGGCCGACGAGCGGAAGTAGTTGTAGAGCTTCATGGGCCGGATTCTGACCCTCTATAAACTGCCCCGCATGCCCTTCCCCAGCCGCTTCAAGCATTGCCCCCACTGTGGCGCCGCCGTGGACTACCGCGTCCCGCCCGACGACAACCGCGAACGGGCTGTCTGCACGGCCTGCGACAGCATCCATTACCAGAACCCGCTGAACGTGGTCGGCACGCTGCCGGTGTGGGAGGCGGATGGCCGCGTGCTGCTGTGCCGCCGGGCCATCGAGCCGCGCCTGGGCCTGTGGACGCTGCCGGCCGGCTTCATGGAGCTGGGCGAGACCACCGCCGAAGGCGCGCTGCGCGAGACGCACGAGGAAGCCGGCGCCCAGATCGAGCTGCTGGGCCTGTACTCGCTGCTGAACGTCGTGAAGGTGGGGCAGGTTCACTTCTTCTACCGCGCCTGTCTGCTGTCGCCACGCTTCGAGCCGGGCCCGGAGTCGCTGGAGGCGCGGCTGTTCGCCGAGCACGAGATTCCCTGGGACGAGATCGCGTTCCAGACCACCCGCGAGACGCTGACCCGGTATTTCGACGACCGCCGCCACGGCCGCGCCTTCGCGCTGTTCAGCGCTGACCTGCACTGAGGCTCAATAGGCCGTCAGCGGCTGGGTATCGCCGGCCACGCGCAGCGGCAGCCGGATGCGGAACACCGCACCGCCGCCATGGCGGTTCTCGGCGGAGATCTGGCCGCCATGCACCTCCACGATCTTGCGGCTGATGGCCAGGCCCAGGCCCGTGCCGCCGGAGCCGTCCTTGGTCTGGCTGGACTGCACGAAGGCTTCGAAGATGGACTCCAGCTCCGCCGGCGGAATGCCGGGGCCGCGGTCGCGCACGCTGAGCGTGAACTCCTCGGGCGAGGTCGCCACCGCCTCGATCTCCAGCGGCGCGCCCTCGGGGGAAAACTTGATCGCGTTGGCGATGACGTTGCGGATGGCCTGGTGAATGCGGCGCGGATCGACCCGCGCGGTCAGCGGCTCCTCGGCGATGCGCAGCACCAGCCGCAGGTCGCGCTTGGCGAGCAGCGGGTCCAGCTCGCGCAGCACGGCCTGCACCAGCACGCGCAGGTCGCAGCGCTCCAGGTCGAAGGTGCCGACGGTGCTCTCGATCTTGGAGACATCCAGCAGGTCGTTCACCAGCGCCAGCATGCGCTGCCCCGAGCGGTGGATGTCGGCGAACATCGCCGCCAGCTTGGGCCGTTCGCTGCCGCGCGCCACACCCAGCTCCGAGAAGCCGATGATGGCCTGCAGCGGCGTGCGCAGCTCGTGGCTGATGTTGGCGACGAACTCCGACTTGGCGCGCGAGGCCTCCTCGGCCGCATCGCGCGCCTCCCGCGTGGCGCGCTCGGCATTGCGGAACTCGCTGACGTCCACCAGCGTGCACAGGATGCCCGCCGGCCCGCCCTGCCGGTCGGGCACCAGCACCTTGATGACGACCATGTCGCGGCGCGAGCCGTCACGGTGCGTGACCTGGGCCTCGTAGCGCAGCCGGCCGCCATGGGCCATCAGCCGGGCGTCCTGGTCGGCATGCAGCTGGGCATCGGCCAGCGACAGGAAATGCCCCACCGGCTCGCCGATGACCTGCGCGCGCGGCCGGCCGACGAAGTCTTCCCAGGCCTGGTTGACCAGCACGTAGCGCCCCTGCGCGTCGAACATGGACACCGGCTGCGGGCTGATCTCCAGCAGCAGGCCCGAAAACGCGAGCTGGTGCTGCAGCTGCTGGTCGGCCGCGACGCGCTCGCTGACGTCCACCGCGCTGCCGGCGAAGCCCACGATGCGCCCGTCGCCATGCAGCGGCACCACCGCCAGCTGGAAGTGCCGCGGCCGGCCGTCGGCCGCGGGGATGCAGACCTGGGCCTGGCGCACGCCGGCCCGGTCGTCGAGCCGGAACAGCGCCGCCGTGCGCTCGCGGTCGGCCGGTGCCGCCATGTCGACGAAGCGCCGCCCGCGCGCCCGCTCCGGGCCCTCGTCGCTGATGGCCACCCAGCGCGCATTGACGAAGGTGATGGCGCCATCGGCGTCGGTGCGGAAGATCAGCTCCTGCACGCTCTTGAGCAGCACGCTGAGCTCGCGCTCGCGCTGCGCCACCTGGTCGTGCGCGCCGTCGAGTTCGTGGCGGGCCTGCTCGCGCGCATTCATCTCGCGCAGCAGCGCGACCAGGCCGCCACCGATGGCCAGCAGCGCAAGCACGCCCAAGCCGACCAGCCAGCGCAGCCGCTCGGACCAGGCCCGCAGCACGCTGGCCTCGGTCAGCTCCACGACGACCACCAGCGGCCGCGTGCGCGACACCCGGAACGCCACCACATGGCGCCCGGGCCGCGCCCCCGTGCCGATGTAGCCGCCATGCTCGCGGGCCGGCAGCCAGGCGTCGAACACCGGGTGGCCCGCGAGCGGGCTGCCGGGGGGCAACGCCAGTTCGTCGTTGGCGGCCACCAGGCGACCGTCCAGGCTGGCGAGCAAGGCCACGCCACCTTCGTCGGACAGCGCGACCTGCTGGAAATTGGCCAGCGCGCCGGGGTTGATGAGGGCCACGAGCAGCAGCGGCTGGCCGCCGGGGCCGCGCAGCATGCGCAGCAGCGGCAGCATGCCGACGCCGGCGGCCTGCGGGCGCATGACGGGGTCGGCCAGATCGCGCAAGGTGCGGCCGGGCATCAGCGGCAGCAGCGCATCGCGGCCCTCGCGGGGCAGCGCGCCCAGCCGCTGCAGCGGCACACGCAGGCCCTGCTCCTCGGCAATGCTGCTCGCCAGCACGCGCCCCCGCTCATCCAGCACGGCGGCGCCGCGCAGGAAGGGCAGGCTGGTCAGCAGGCTCTGCGCCAGCAGCGGCTGCAGCCGCTCCGGGTCGGCCGAGGCCTGGCGCGTGATGCCCTCGCCCAGCGTCTGCAGGATGAGCGCGGCCGACTCGACGGTGCGGGTGACATGGTCTTCCAGTGTGCGTGCAATCAGCTCGGTGCGGTCCTGGGCCGTCTCCAGCGACTCGCGCCGCTCGAAGCCGGCCAGTGCCGACAGGGCCGCCACCACCGCCAGCGACAGCAGCGCCGCCAGCAGCCGCGCCAGCAGGCGGGCACGGCCCAGCAGGCCCCCCGGCTGCCAGGGCTGAGCGGAGCGGCCGTCGTGCGACATGACATCAGCGCGTGACGACGATGTCGGCCAGCCCGTGCCGGCGCGCGGCGGCCACCAGCCGGCCGTCACGCTTGATGGCGGCGACGAACTCGTCCAGGCGGGCCAGCCAGCGCGCATCGCCGCGCTTGACCGCATAGCCATAAGGCAGCACGAAGAACGGCCGCTGCGGCGCGACGAGGCGGGCCCAGTCGGCGTTGTCGAGCAGGCGCCGGCTGTAGGGGTAATCGGTCATGAAGACGTCCACGCGGCCTGCTTCGAGTTCCTGCTCGCGCGTGGCGGGCGGGCGGATGACGACCATCTGCGCCTGCTTGAGCGCCTCGCGCATGACCGGCTCCATGAAGGTGCCGGCCTGCACGGCCACGACGACGCCGGGCTGGTCGATGTCGGCCCACTGCCGCACGGTGCGGCTGGCGCGGGTGGTCACGCCGTAGATGTCGCTCTGCAGATAGGGCTCGGTGAAGGCCAGCTGCTCCTTGCGGCTGGCCAGCATGCCCACGGCGAACATCGCCACGTCGCAACGCCCGCCGTTCACGTCGGCCACCAGTTGCGGGAAGGACGACTCCACGTACTCCAGCCTGACGCCCAGTTCCTGCGCCAGCTCGCCGGCCAGGTCGATGTCGATGCCGCCGAGCACGCCGGTGCGCGGGTTGCGGTAGGTGATGCCGTAGTAGTCGGGCCAGATGCACACGCGCAGCGTGCTGCTCCCGCGCACGCGCTCCAGCGTCTGCGCCGCAGTGGCAACCGACGCCAGCCCGAGAGCCAGGCCGGCCAGGGCAGCGGTGAATCGGCGCGGCCAGGGCTGGCGAAGCAGAGGTCTGCGAAACAGGGTCATGGTGTTCTCCCGAAGTTCGCGGTGGTCATTCCAGGGCCGCCAGTTCCTCGAACGTGGGCGGATGACGGTTGATGCGCTCGCGCAGCTCGATGAGCGCGGCGAGGTTGCCGACGAAGGCGTCGACGATGACGGGGTCGAAGGCAGCGCCGCGCTGCTCGATGAGCATGGCCAGCGCCACGTCGTCGGCGAAGGCCTTGCGGTAGCAGCGGTCCATCGTCAGCGCATCGAAGAAATCGACGACCGCCACGATGCGGCCCGAGATCGGGATGCCCTCGCCCGCCAGCCGGCGCGGATAGCCGGAGCCGTCCCAGCGCTCATGGTGGGTCCAGGCCACCTCGGCGGCCAGCTGGAACAGCGGCACACGCGAGCGCCCCAGGATGTCGGCGCCGATCTCGGCATGCCGGTTCATCTGCTCGCGTTCCTCGGGCGTGTAGGCGCCCGGCTTCTTGAGCACCGCGTCGGCCACGCCGATCTTGCCCACGTCGTGCATGGGCGCGGCGCGGCGCAACATGGCCGCGAACGCCACCGGCTGGCCCAGCGCCAGCGCCAGCGCCTCTGCCAGGTAGCCGATGCGCACCATGTGCACACCGGTGTCGTCATCCCGGAAATCGGCCGCCATGGCCAGGCGCAGCAACACCTCGTGGTGGGCGCGCGTGACCTCGCGCAGCGCCTCGTTGCGCTCGTGGTACATGCGACCCAGGTCGTGCACGAAGCACTCCATCTGCGCCGTGGCGGCGGCGTCGAAGCGGTGGTCGGTGCTGGTGGGTGCGGCGCGCCGGGGCATGGCCCGCTCCTCAGGCCGCTGCCCAGAGACCCGAGATGCAATCGATCAACTGCAGCGGGCTGAACGGCTTGACGAGATAGACATCGGCCCCCGCTTGCAGCCCCGCCTCGCGGTCGCTGGCCTGGCCGCGGGCGCTGAGCATGATGATCCGCGGCGGCTGCCCGGCCGGCACGCCCTGGCGCAGGCGCTGGCAGACGTCCAGCCCGTTGAGCTGCCCCGGCATCATGACGTCCAGCAGCACCAGATCCGGCCGGAACTCCTCGGCGATCGCCAGCGCGGTCTCGCCGTCGGACGCCTCGCGGATGTCGTATTCCTCGAACTCGAGGGTCAGGCGGATCAGCCGGCGGATGTCGGCATGGTCGTCGACGATCAGGATGGATTTCATTGTTTCAGGCCCCGTGAAGTCGGGTATCGACAATGAAATTATCATTTATATCGAATAAGAACTCCAGCGGCGCGGGCCGGCTGCAACGGCCGGGCAGGCAAAAGTTCTCGCTCGCAGCGGCGGAACGCGCCCAGGCGGCGCCAGCAGCGGCGACGCCTGCCGCGAACACCCGGCACAAGGCCTCAGCGTTCGCGGCATATCAAAAATATCATCTGAATTCGATCAAGATGCTGAGCGTTTGATAATCGCTCACCACCTTGTGCGGCGCGGCTACCGCCCGCCCAGCAGCCGCGCAGGCAGCATGACGATGGCCCGCAGCAACGCAAAGACGCCCTCCACGGCGATGCCCAGCACGCGAAAAGGCAGCGTCACCAGCCACACCAGCGGCCAGAGCAACAAGGCCAGCAGCGCCAGCGGCCAGCAGACGATGAACAGGGCGACCCAGAACAGGAAGGCGAGCATGGCGGGCTCCGTTGAGCGATGCCGCCACCTTAGGCGCCGCCGCCGCGCGTCGCCCGCGCCATGCGACGGAGCGGCGTTCGGCCGGGATGAAGCGTCGCCGCCGCGTCAGACGTGCTGGCGCCCCGCCACGTAGCAGGCCGCCAGGTTGCGCTCGTCGGCCAGCGTCATCCAGGCGAACACGCGTTCGTGCAGCTCGCGGGCCACGGCATCGCGCGCTTCGGCCACGCCGCCATGCGCCCAGTCCCACACGCAGATGTCGGCGGCCTGGCCCACCGACAGCCCGCCGATCTCGCTGCCCAGCCGCAGCGCCTCGGCCGCGCCGCGCGTGGCCGCATGCAGCGCCACCCAGGCGGTGAGGCGCTCGCCACGCAGCGCCTGCACCTTGTAGGCGTCCAGCATGTTGCGCGGCAGGTTCAGCGACGTGCCCCCGCCGACGTCCGACGCCAGGCTGACATTGAAGCCCGCACCCGCCCAGTCGAACAGCCCGCTACCCAGGAACAGATTGCTCGACGGGCTGTGCGCCACCTGCGCGCCCCGCGCGGCGATGAGCTGGCGGTCGTGTTCGTCGAGGTAGATGCCGTGGGCCAGCACGGCGCGCTCGTGCACGAGGCCGACACGCTCGTAGACATCCAGGTAGCTGCGCGCCTCGGGAAAGAGCTGCGCCACCCAGGCCACCTCGGCGCGGTTCTCGGCCACGTGGGTCTGCATGTAGAGGCTGGCGTCGGCCCGGCACAGCGCGCCGGCCATGGCCAGTTGCTCCGGCGTGCTGGTGGGCGCGAACCGCACCGTCACCGCGTAGGCCAGGCGGTCACGGCCATGGAAGCGCCGGATCAGGTCCAGGCAGTCCTGCTCGGCCTGCACGACGTCGTCGCGCAGGCCGTCGGGCGCATGCCGGTCCATCAACACCTTGCCGGTGATGAGCCGCATGCCGCGCGCCGCCGCGCCCTCGAACAAGGCCTCGGCCGAGGTCTTGTGCACTGTGGCGAAGACGACGGCCGACGTCGTGCCGCTGGCCAGCAGCGCATCCAGGAAGACTTCCGCACCGGCCCGGCTACGCGCCGGATCGGCAAAAGCGCATTCGCTCGGGAAGGTGTAGCGCTCCAGCCAGTCCAGCAGCTCGGTGCCATAGGAGCCGATGACCTCCAGCTGCGGGCAGTGGACATGCGTGTCGATGAAGCCCG
>JACCDO011680135.1_pt1 | contig 13890 bp, 8 predicted proteins | sample 7446101 | NCBI WGS metagenome assembly JACCDO01 (sample SAMN15323440, study PRJNA562643) | freshwater metagenome | isolation source: river surface water | place: USA:Blue River Watershed | collected 2017-08-16
GCACCAACTAGGTTTCCACCACTAAAATCGTCATCTCTAACATCAACAATTATATAATCTGATTTGCATGGAGCGCATTCCTTGTCATTGCAATCGACTCCCATAATACTCAATAGTTCAATAGGTTCCACAAAAGTTAGTGGTATATCATCTGACATTTTGACGATTTGTATTTGTATCTGCGCGTGAAACACTAACTCCGCTGCTCATGAAACGCGACTTAACAAAACTCAGGAATTTTCTCGAAAACTGAATTCCTGGAAATTTCAATGGTACCGGTACTCTGACTGAAATACAGACTGATCCTGTAATTGCACACTTATTCACGATGCTGGTGATTTTCAGTTATTTACCTGATGACAGTACTCTGATGAGACTAACTTTTACTAGCAGGTGCAATCAGCATGTCTGAAGGAAGATAATCTCGACAAATCAATTCACTGGATACAATATTTAAGTTCAGCAATACAGGGAGGGGATTAGAGGGAAATCGCATGAATCCCAGGAATCTTGATGATTTGATGTGTGTAGCTAATTATATCGATGTTGGAATGATTTTTCTTCACATACATGTATGGTCCACACCCATCAAAGGTACCGGTGCCGCCTCGAATTTTCCAACAAATTTTGAACAAAACCAGGGAATTACCAGTGAAGAGGTTTCACTCAACAAGTGTTGCTGCTTAACGCATTGTTACAACTACAGCAAGGCTAGGTGCAGGAGGAGTGTCCAAAGAAGTGTTTCAAATACAGAATATAACAATATAATACTGTATTTCTGAAAGGTGTGTTAATAGCAATTTCAACCACGCACAGAGTGCAATGTCAGCTCCCATTGATCACACAATTGATTGGGTCAAGGACAAGGTGGCGGTAGTTGCATCAGTTGCATTATTTTGCACTTTTATTGTATATGGAGCGAGTGCGGCATCATTGGGTGCTGCAATACCAAGTATGAACCAACAGTTTCATACCACAAATAGTGCCATGGGGTTGTCTTTTACCTTGCGCGGTATAGGATATCTCATTGGGACATTAACTTCCGCATGGTATACGGAGAGTAAGACAATAACACACAAGCTTTCTAAAGAATTGTTAGTTTGTCTTGCCACAATAGGAACTGGTTTAACTCTGGCAGCAATTCAAGGTATTCAATCCTATGCTGGCTGCATGGTTCTGTATTTTTTTCAAGGAATTGGATTTGGTTTTATTGATACTTTGGCCAATTGTTTGATGCCTGAATTATGGAAACTACGTGTTGGTCCATGGATGCAGTGTTTACACTCATGCTTTGGTATTGGTGCTATTATTGGACCAGTATTAGTAGGTTCATTAAATTTTAATAAAGCATTTATAATTATTTGCATTATTTCCATTGTTCCAACTGCATTTCTATTGATTGCACAGTTAATAAATACGAAAAAAGTTGAAGTTAATAGCGATGGTAACAACGTTGAGCTTGCTGGTATTTACGGCAGTAGCAATGATGTTGAGAAAAGCGATAAAGATAGCATGGAACAAATGAATTCCACTCTTATAGTAGAAGAAACGAAAATAAGTGATGAGTTAGTAAGGAAACCTCCAGCTTTGAGTATTAAGATATTGATGTTCTTCTTTTTCTTCCTGTATGTTGGATGCGAATGTGCATATGGTGGTTGGATACCGACGTATTTGTTAGAAAAAGGAACTACTACTAGTTATAGTGCCGCGGCATACGCAGCTGCGATATATTGGGCGCTTCTCACAACTGGAAGGGTTTTAGCCATACCAATTGCCCTCAAAGCTAGTGCAACGACAATGTTAAGAACGCAGTTAGTGTTGTGTGTACTCGGCGTAGTACTGATCGCAGCCATTGCGGCGAGGACGTACATGGATGCATTAGTTGCAAGTGGTGTTTTTGGGTTTGCATTGTCTTCAATTTTCCCACTTGGAATGGTAATAATGAATGATTATGGCTTCCTAATGGATACTGCAACGACTACAATATTTGTTGTTGGTTCTACTTTTGGTGAAGCGTTAGTGCCCGTGGTTGTGGGGATTGCCATGAATGAAGGTGAAGCAAGTACACCAAATGCACTGCCTCTGGCTCTCATCATCTCCATCGCCGTAATTATTACAATATACATCGCTGTCCATAATTTAGCCAAGAAAACCGTGTAAAAAGTTATATATAAAAGTATTTATTTAGAATTTATATTGTTTACTTGTAAAAGCTACTATTAATTATCATCATCTTCACTGTCCGTGTTAGATAGTATCATGCTTTGTCGAGGAGGTATCATACGTCGACCACGTGGTGTTTTTGTATAACTAGAATATGTTGAAGTTATTCTTTCTGTGGTTGATGGGTGATGTCCCGTCTCTCGGTACTGTTCAATAGCATTGCGTAATGCATGGTTTGGAATTAAATTCTTATGAGCTAAGCGTAAATTGGTGATAGGTGACGTATCATTTGACTGTAACCAACGTTCAATTTCGGTGCGTTCATAAGAATGACCATCTGCTGCGATTACTGGGTCGTTCATTATAGCCATAGAGATTGGGCACTTGAAGCCTTGTATGTCAATAGAATCATCAACCGCCTGGTTAAATTGACGTTTATATTTGAATAAAATTCCTTGCAGTTCATCTAATTCCAGTTGGATTATTTGGCACAGTGTTTGGAGAATATTCTGGTTGTTGGTAGAGAGACTGATGTCATTTACCGCTGCTAATTCATCTAATAATGACTGTTTTAAATGGTAAAATCGTTTAATTGTCATTATTTTGGTAACAACCGATGCAGGAGTCCCTTCTGGTAATAGGGACATTTGGTCGTTTAATAAGAATGATAATTCGGTGATTTTTAATGAGACTAAAGCATCATAAACTGCCTTATCACACGTCGCTGATGACGTACTGTTTACTAAGTCATTCGAACCTGTTACATAGCTTGTTAACTCGTCAACATAGTCCTTTAATGCAATTGCTTTGCGTAATCCGGTATCGCATCCAGGTGTAAATTTTTCTCCAGGCATTAATTCAGAGGGTAATTGAAACGATACGTCAGTTGACAAATGATTGCCTGCTGGATCATCCCATTCCACGCGCATGTATGGTGCATTACCATTAAAGTTATCTGTAAGAAGCTCAATGAGATACACTCCTCCATCACTTTGTCTTAAGCTATCAAGTGGAACAGGAAACTCACTGCTTATAGTAGCCGTATTCGTATTTCTTACGTCATTGAGCTCTGAACTGCCATAAAACTGTTTGAATGCCAATCCGGATGATACTTGCATCGTAATATTGAATGCAAGTGGAGTGGTGTCATAGTAGAATGAATCGGCTACACTTGAACTGAATTCAGCGGCATTTAATATTGATATGTATTTAGCTCCGTGGATTTTGGATAAATGAGAAACCGCATTAGCTGATAAATCAACACCGATACCAACAACAGTTGTGTAACACGGTTTATTGTGTGCTGCTTGTAACTGTGACATGGATAATGCACCACTGGAACCATTAGATATACCAAATGCAGACTTTATCCATTGAAACAAGCCGGGATTTTCAGGTTCTGATACATTGATTTCTGGTTCCCTGGGAGTAAGTATACTGCTCCTACCAGTAGCTACTGCTTCATGAATCCCTTTCGCCTCTTTCATTGCAGTTTCAAGTACTTTATTTTCATCTGCTTGATCGGATTCCATATCGGTTAAAAAGAATACTCTTAATTGTCTATTACTGTAGTCACTAGAGCCAGATGTTGGCTTTCGTACTGTATCAAATCCTGCATGTAAACCCTCATATAGTCTAGTTCCACCACCAGCTCGTAGTTGAGAAAGACTGGCGTTAATTGAATGCTTAGTTGATGTATTATTTAATGGTTTTAATTCTGATAATATTGTCGGCTGTTCAGTAAATGATACTAATCCGACTCGGTCATTTGTATCAAGTTGATCAATCAATTTCATTAAACAATCTTTGGCAACATCTAATTTTGATCTTCTATCAGGGTCGTCAGGAAAGGATTCTTCCATTGATCCGGATGTATCTATAACAAATACGACATCTAAAGGTGGTTTTTTACTTTTATTCATTGCACCATCTAAACATGATGCAAAATCTAGTCTAATAAATGTTCCTTGACTACGTATTGTATTGCACTTAGTTAATGTTACTATTGGTTGAAAGAGTTGATCAGTATTAGGACGAATAAACTTAAATTGGTCAAAAGTATTATCGCATTTCACATATGAATTCTTTTCTGTTGCATTAGAGCCTCCACTGCGCTGTTGGGAGACAAAATAATGTTTGAATGAACGACTTGTTGCAGTGTTCACTTGGCCTCTACTCGCTGCTCCGCCAATCGACTTGCGTGCTGTCTGTTTCGTTCGCGCCATTCTCGGTGTTTCTTTCTTCTTTTTCTATTTTCTATTTGGTTTGCTCTTTTTTTCTATATTTTCTTTCCATCGAAAATTTTTTGGAAATAGAATTCTATGAAAAAAGGAACCTTCTATAAGAGCTCGAATGGACGGTTAAGAGTAGAATCGCGTCGGAATTAACAAGTTCTCACTATCTTAACGTGTTGTAAAAGCAGCCAAAGAGCAGTTGGTCTAGTACATCTCCTTCATAACATCATTATCTCTTCGCCATTTGTCTGCTTTGAAACATCAAATATTATCGGTTTGGGACAATTATGAGGATTTGAGGTGATAAGTTTTGTTTTACATATTCTATTGCTCTTAAAAATATTATATAATCCCTATCCTCTCTTCACAAAGTCGTCCACACCCTCTTTCCGGTTTGAAAAAAGAGAAATTCCCCTTCTGCGTAATAAAGTGGAGCATGACGTCGCCTATGAATGTACGCCGTTTGTTGCACGATTTGCCCAAAGAAAGGATTGCAGACATACAAGTTTTGAGTGGAACCATGCTCTTTGGAGTTGGTTTTCTTGGGCAGAGAGAACTGTTCATGGAAGGCATGAGTATATTCTATTGTAATGCTGCAAGATTTTTTCTTTCATTCATACTACTTGCTCTATTATTACCATTGGTGCCTAAGAAAATAAATGAAAGAAAAGATGATCTAGAGGCGATTGCGTTATTATCCGCAAGTGACGGTGTATTAGTGGAAGAGAAGCAATCATGGATTAAATTTATACCATGTCGTGATCATAAAATCTTGATTTGGTCATCGATACTCGGAACTATTAATTTCACAGCTTCGGCAGTACAGCAAGATGCTGTATCTAATACTACAGCGGGTAAAGTTGCTTTTATATCAGGTTTTAGTGTTATTCTAGTGCCAGTATTTCAATATTTTATATCGCGACACCATGCAAATAGCGAAATTGAAAATAATAAGTTTATTTCACCAGTATCTAAGTCTCTATCTCCAATAACACAAACGAACTCGGAGCCGAAAGAGCAAATTAATAAAGCGATGGTAATTGCAATAATTATGTCAGTCCTAGGTTTATACTTTATGTCAGGGACTAATATACACGAGATTGAACCTGGTTTAGGTGAATTGTTATCATTAATCGCTTGTTTATTTTGGACGTTTCACATCATATACACCGATGTATCCACAGTACATGTCGACATTTTTCCAATGGTAATGTTACAATTTTTAATTGTTGCAGTTTTATCATTTATAACCGCATTGATATTCGAAAGAGGGAAGTATTCGTGGGACCATTTGTTTCTTTACTTTCCGTGGTTATTGTTTCTATCAACTACGGAAGGTTTGGGATTCTTGCTAATTGCAATGGGGCAAAAGCATTGTAGTCCTACGTCAGTCGCACTTTTCACAACTCTCGAAGGAGTATTTGCTTCTATTGCACAGTACATATTTTTGAATGAGCAATTAAGCAGAAATGAGTGCATTGGCGCTGTACTGATGGTAGCTGCCACTTATGTATCAAAAAGTACTGCAATAAATTCATGGTTGAGCAAAGATCGGGAAAGCACATTCCTCAGTACTCCCAATAAAAATTCTATCAAATAATGTATACATTGTTATTCTTGCTGTCTAATTGTAACTTAAAAGCTATTATTTCAAAAAAAAGTTCACAAATAATGATAACTGACTCTTTGAAGTTTAATAAACAAGGTACCGGTTCTGTACCGGTGTTGAAAAAAACCGCAACAAATTTGTTGAACAAAATTCCCTCTATTAGCGAGCTAGTGAAAGATGTTGAGCGATAATGTGTCGATTGACTCCAAGCGCTCGGAATCGACGACTGGCACTGGTATTCACTGGTTGCTGGACACCTTTTCTGCCCAATATACGAGTCAAGGAGGAGGCTCGTCGATAGCAACCAAGGACAATTCATTGAATCGCTTCGATGCTAATATTTCGCTAGAAGCATTAGATCATCCGGGAGGCGTGCCATCGATTGCTGGTGGCTTGGTGAATGAAGCGATGAAAATTCCAAGAAAAAGTTCGGTGAAGTATTATCAAGAATTATCACCCATGCAGAAAGCATTACTTACATCTCCTTACACAAAACATAAAAGAATAAAAGCATTTCAGAAGAAAAAATTAGCAAAGCAAATTGAAGACAATGTTATCATTGAAGCTAATACCAACCCAGTCTCTCCCCCTGTTATATCAAGTCCATCTAAGAAAAGTCCGAATAAATATAATGATCCAGAGATAATCAAACAATTTTTTCATATTGATCCTGTTGAATGGAGTTCAGCTCCTCCTAAAAGCGACATATTTGATAATGTAAGAATGAGTACAGCTAGTGATCGTATGGTTGAGAAGATCACTAAACGTGCTGTCGCTACTGCATTAGCGAAAAATAGGGAATCAATAAGTAATTTAAGTGTCGAACTAGAGCAAAGTATAATAAACTCTAAGAGAAATACGAGTCCCACCAACAAAATGGCTATCAACAGTGTTGATATCACTGATAATGCTATGAACAAGGCTGGTAACACGTCATTGGTGACCATCAAAGGATTGAACATGGGTAGCGCTGTCGAAAGCAGTATTTTCAATGATAGTCAAGTGTTTAATAAAAATAGTGACGACTTTTTCCTGAAAACTCAGTCCGAAAGTGACCCATTATATCGCATAATGTGCGAGGAAAACGAAAGAGTTGCATATATAAATCGATTAAATCAAAATATTGACACATCTAGACCACTAGCATCATCTCCTAATGCCCGTAAAACATTGTTGTTAATTGAATCGTTGTCGTCGAATATGATCAAACCTCATGAGTGTAAGCAAGCGGCAGGCTTTCAAGTGTTGCCGTCACAATTATGGCCGACAGCAAAAATTATCTATTTTTTCCTTGTGTATTACTATGATCTACTGCTTAAAGAACGGGTAAAGATGCGACTAACGGCATCATTAGAAGCCGAAGGCGGTGGTGGTAAAGCGGGGGATGACAAGGACGACATCACTGCGAATAGTGGGGAAATGAAAGTGAATGATGATAACATATTCGACGCGGCATACATCAGCAAAGCTATTGATGCGGATGTACTGAAGTATCTTGGTTGTGTAGTCGACATTGAAAGTTTTTGGCATGATTTCAGCATGCAAATAAGAGAGGATGGTGTTAATTTATCCAACATTAATCAGGCCTTCAATTGGAAATGGCTGAAACTGCTATTGTCTCGTCCAATTGAGTGTTCGTATGTCTTGCATTGTATTGAAATAGGCGGTGTGAGTGAAAATAGGGCACAGGATATTGATGATTTTTATACTTTGTTCCCGGAGTCGTTATTAGTCGAACTGCAGTCTATGGCATCCCCGCAAACGTTTCATCCTGCTTACTTATCATCCACATCACTTCCATTGGCTCGCCTATGTTCATGGGCCAGACGAATAGTAGTTGGTATATACACCGTAAAAATTGCTAATATGAGAGTACCATTGCCTATTAATAATGACAACATCCTATTGCACCCTATGATTAGCAAGGCAGACGGTGGAGATAGCCTGGCTAATGGAGACAATGATAGCATGACTAATTTGACATACATCACCGCCAGTGCAACCACCTCCGGTTCATTATTGAACTATTTAAACGTCAACGAATCTACTCCACAGCAGCGAGTAGAGCATTTGATCACGTATAGACCTGTAACCAGCACTCTAGTCAACATGAAGAACAACGTAAGCTTTGTAGTTCACGTTGATGGCAGCGAGATGTCGCAAGCCGCATATATCACTTCCATGTCATTAGTGCGACCATTTGATGATATAAATATTATTGTGAATCGTAAACCAGTCGATGTTCGATATCCAACGGCTATGTCAAGCTCGGACATCGCATTAGATACCTTGAAAGCTCATTACGATAAAATGACATCATGCTTTTCGAACTCTCCTGTTCACCGCGTTTTGTTGGCGACGGAATTGTATAACGAGAAATCCAAAAGCGTGAAGGCGTTAGAGAAGCTAGCAATAACTACAAATCTACTAAATCCGGAAGCTGCAAATAGTGAGAAAAAGGCACAATACGATTTGAGTAATGGAGTGGTTGTGGTACCCGACGACGTGCAAGCTATCTCGATAGCGTTCACTACCAATAACGGCAATAAAAAGGAAGAAATAAATGTAAAAGAAGATGATAATCGATTGCCTACGATAGAAAACGGTGTGGATAAATCGGATAAATCGAGTTCGAGTGTTATTGCTGATTTACTGGAGTACTCGTTCAAGCACCAGGTGGACTTTTGCACTGTTGCTTATGGATGTGGTCGACAAGAGTATTTCAACAGTCAGTCATTGCACCAGTCCTACCAGAAACATGTAAAAAAACCATTTTCCGTGATTGTTGGGTCACCGAATATAAGCAACCGACTCAATACATATTCCATGAAGAACCCTGGCTTGCTCTTCCTACCCTCCCGCTTTGTCGTGTGTATTAAGAATGACGCGGAGTCAAAGGCGGCATTTTTACTGACCCGTAAGTTAGCACGTCCTTGCGACTTGATATTCCTTGTTCACTTGTCTATCAATACGGTTAGCAACACCAATAGTAGTGAAATAGCCAATAACTTAGTCATTGAATATCGTAATTTAGGTCATAACTTGCATGTGGAGCCTGTGTCCATACCTGTCATGGTGCCCAAAGAGGAGATGATGAGAATTGTTGCTGCGCAGTTACGTCGCACAGCAGAAGTGTTCGATCCATCATTTGTGGTTGTTGGTGCTAACTATGAGGACATTGAATATATATGCTGTGGTAGTGGCAAGAGTTTGAACAACTCAACCAATGCAAAAGGTAATGTATTGCGTGCGTCGTATCTAGAGGACGATGAATTTGAAAACCAACGTGTACCGACTGGGTTTAACTCACTCACTCAAGGAATATTGGATATTGATAATGATAATCCGAATACTTTTCCTTATTATTCTTACATTTTAGTGAGCGTGCCAGACGCAAAGAAGAGTGACAAGTAAGAATGTATATTGTTTATTGTGTATTATTCATTAATTACTGTTTATTATTGATCCAACTGAAGACATTTTTGGCAATATCAGCTTTCAATGCTGGCGATACAACCTTCTTACCGGAATAGATAGATACAAATGCAGAGCAAAGAGTTGGTGAATTGATTTCTCCTGCTTTTTTATCATTTATGGTGACAATCATTTTGCCTTGCAAGTGAGTAAGTAAGCAAGTAAGCAAGTAAGCAAGTAAGCAAGTAAGTAAGTAAGTAAGTAAGTAAGTAAGTAAGTAAGTAAGTAAGTAAGTAAGTAAGTAAGTAAGTGAGTAAGTGAGTGAGTCGTTTAGGATGTATACTCGGTATGCACATACCTGATGATGATTTAAATTTAAAGACCATTCCGTTCTTTGCCCCAGTATCTTTTAATGAATTCAATAAAATTCCTTCAAATTGTTTTAATTTTGTACTGTCTTTACCACCCATTGCAGGCTTGACTGAATCAGCAAGTGCAGCAACCATAGTTTCTGCTCCAACTGTCCTCGCCATTTTTAGAATTATATTTTTATTCTTAGGATCTGTTACAGCATTATGAAATGTGGATGATGATGCTAATTCGCTCGAAGTTTTGCAAGTAGATCCGCTGCATGCAGACTTGACAGAATTTTTATCGACATAAAATCCAGCTGAGTATGTAAGTGAGTCTGTATGTATATCACAAAAAGTAAATCGGCTTAATACCTGCATATACTTTAGCTTTAATTGGTCCAATTTGTTTGACTCTAACGCCGACACCAGCCAATGCTAATCCGGAATCATTATCTGAGAATGAATGCTTTGTTTGTGGCTCTACAATCGAACCTCCGAAGACAAGCGATAGCACGCACAAAAGCAATATTAATTGCAACAATAATGGCATTTTAAACAAGACAGAATATGCGGGAATGGAAAGGGTGGCAAAGGCGCAAATATATCTCTCAGTGGTCGACACAGCAAGCTTGAGATGGTATGTTATTTTTACTTTGTACATGCCACCTCACCTGGTGTGGAAAACATGAAGGGAGATAGAAATAAAAGTTTTTACAGTGACTCGATTAGTTACAGGTTAAATGCAGTGTCTTTCGTGGACAATCCGATCCAGAACCGATTTTTCTTCGCAATAGTTGAAAATGGTATCATGCTTTGACTTAACTGTGTTTGGATGGGTCCTTTACAAAATGCGGGAAATAATTTAAACAAAATACCGCTCAAAGCTTGTGTAATTGTATAAAGAAGTCCGAAGAACTTGTTCTTGGGTGGTAATTGTAACAGTTTCCATAAAGCAAGCCCCTCTGGAACCGCGCTTGATGAAAATTCCTCTAATGATTTCGCAATATCATCATTGTTTTCTTGTAAAATTCGATCTGGTTGAGTGAGTGAGTGAGTGAGTGAGTAAGTAAGTCAGTAAGTCAGTCAGTCAGTCAGTCAGTATAAAAAGGGTTACCTAAATTTACTACATCGAGTAATCCACTGTTCGCGCCTTGCCCTAATGTCCCACCTGTTGAGTGAGCAGAATCACCGAGCATCAAGACACCATTAGTTGGAGACGCATAACTATTCGCCCGAATCGTCAATGCAACCGAAGGAGTTTGCTTTTGCAAAATTTCAACAGACTCTTTGCTTGGTCGCCCGAATAAAGGAAAGTCCTTTTCAATACTGTCTTGGATCTTTGAAATATCGTCATCCTTGGTGCCTTTGAAATAGGAAGGCACCGTTGATTCATTTCTCCAATTAATCAATACACATGTTTCATTTTGCGGGGAAGGAATTAAAAATAATCCAATATTTGATTTCTCTTTGTTTGTGCATTCCATCGCATGAATACTGTCGGGCTCTAGTGACGCGGGCAGCTTTGTCTGCATCACCTTGTACTGTCCAGGTAAAATTGTTTCTTCTACTTTAATACCAAGCTGATTTTCCATTGATTTGCGAACTTGTGAGTTAACGCCATCGGCACCGATTAATAAGTCGTAATCTTTCGTTGTACCATCAGAGAAATATATCTTCTTCTTTAATAAATCGATGTCCACGGCTTTTGTATTGTACTTAACCTTAAATCGATCTCCATAACATTGAATACCTGACTGCTCCAAAGCACCAACTAGCTTATTTCTAGATATCATTAGAGTTGGAGGTGGACTTACCGCTTTATTATTATTATTATTATTATTATTATTATTATTTGGTTTCCTAATTTGTAGTTTTAATTTTCCTATGTGTAGATAAAATGATTCACTCAATACACCATATTGTGAAATCGCCTTATACAGTCCTAAAGAGCGATTATTGACATCAAAATGCTTAATAGCTGTTTGCCCTCTGATATTTAATCCTAATGAGTAGCTTCTTGGTCCCTGTATCTCCATATTTGGCGAGTCTCTTGCTTCATAAACTTCTACATCATATATTTGAGAAGTTTTCGATAGCAAAGCATGGCTTGTCAAAAGACCAACTGATAATCAGTGAGTAAGGAAGTAAGTAAGTGTATAATCGAGCAGAAATGGGGAATATTTCAAAACCTGGTCCTCCTCCTATTATCACTGTTTTGATCCCATTTGCGCAGATGAAACAAACGAAAAGGAGCACAAGATGAACGTATGGCATCACTTTGATTAATTTCGCTTAAATTGTCTAATAAAATTTCCTTCTTTCTTCTATGTCGACGTTTCTTATTCTCTTTTTTCATTCACGAATGACTCAGTCGTAAAATGTATTTTCCACACCCAAAAAATATTTTTGCAAACCAAATGAGACACATTTAAGAGTCGCAGAGTGTGAGATTTGACCTAATTATGACCACAAATTTAGAAGTCACCACTCACCTTGCAGTACAGGAGTGCAATCTCTGTTGAACTCACAAGTGAGGACTCCTTGCAACGTTGTTGTATGGTCGTACCATGTCAGATGGAACTAGCACAAAACGAGCAAAATTGGATGATGTAGACACACCTCGGCAGCTTATGCCTATTTACTTGATATCATTTGACTCATTCCAGTATTGGGGCAGTTTCCCTCGCAATCCAGAATGTGTTGAATTATGCATCGACTCCAATAGAATTGATTATGATAACAGTTTAATTATTTTTATATCGCATTGTTGGTTGCGTGGAAGAGATGTCCGTCCACATCCAGATAACGAGGAGAACAGTAAATATAAATTAATTGTTTCTGCAGTCAATAAAATATGGAAAGCATTTGCTCCTACTATGAAACATTTGTATCTATGGATAGATTTTAGTTGTATAAATCAAGATAGTAATCCAGCTGCAGAGTTGAAACAGTTAGATGCAATAGTGCAGTTGAGTGATATTGTTCTTACTGTAATTCACGACGAGAATCATGATAAATGGGAATTAGTAACAAGTGAGGAATCTAATTTAAAAGACTACAAGGCACCTGCATGGCAACATGGTGATCATGCATATTTGAACCGTAGTTGGTGCCGAATAGAAATGTTTTACTCGTGCCATGTTCCGACGATTGCTAATAAATCACGTGCCCAAAAGTTTGTCGCGGGATTGAAATTAGCAGCAAGCAAAGGACGTCGTCCCCATTTATTATACGGTACAAAGGAGTATGAGACATATAGGCAACCAATAACACTTCCACCGTTACAGTATTCATTTCTTGACATTTATCACCCTTTAAAAGGAAATCTATCAGTACCAAGTGATAGAGATAAAATCGCTCAGCTAATGTCCGAGTTAGAACAGTACGTCGTACCATTGCAAGTTGGATATGTTGGTGAAACATTGAACAATGACGGGGTAACGAAGCATGGGAATGGATATGAAACAATGCCTAATGGTAACACATATAAAGGTCAATATTTAAATAATAAAAAGCATGGTTTTGGTCGGTTTGAATGGTCAAGTGGGCGGTTTTATGAAGGAGAATTCTCAGATGATGTTCGATCTGGTTTCGGTCAATATTTTTACATGAATGGGAATGTTTATAGCGGGAATTTTCTTAATGACAAACGTAACGGCCACGGAAAATGTTCTTATTTGGTCGATTGCTGCATTTATGAGGGCAATTGGGTGAATTCCAAGAGAGATGGACAAGGGACAATCGTTTATTCCAATGAAAGTCCCTTGAACAGAGATGTCATCAATCAGACTTCCAAGTACGTTGGTAACTTCAATAAGGATCTGATGGACGGTCCCGGAGAGTATACTATTTACAGCAGTGAGAGTCGGGTGGATGGTAGTATTGTCGCTGTGTTCAAGGGGATTTTCCATCAAAATATTCATGGAAAATGCACCTTTTTCGACCCAAACACTGAAAAAACGTGCACTGGCAGTCTGGATATTTGTGTATCCAAGTGGATTGAAGATACCGAGATACATACCGAGTGAAGGGCTGCATTTTAGCAGAAAGGTCCAGTAGATTATATATTTTTGTGAAAAATGTACTTCAAAAATTATTATTCCACACCTGGTGCATA
>JACCDO010364393.1_pt1 | contig 13889 bp, 3 predicted proteins | sample 7446101 | NCBI WGS metagenome assembly JACCDO01 (sample SAMN15323440, study PRJNA562643) | freshwater metagenome | isolation source: river surface water | place: USA:Blue River Watershed | collected 2017-08-16
ACCCTCGCATCACCATCACTCCGTCGGAAGGATCCTTGAAAGGGGGCAAGAAGGAGGTGCTTTGCATCGAATTCATGCCTTCTGATGAGCGAAAATACACGGTTGAAACCGTTATGAAGATAGAAAACAACAAGAACACCAAATCCCTAACAATCATCGGATCCGGCTTCGCAACGCCGTTGAAATTTGAACCACAAGTGGTTGAGTTAGGTCCTATAATCCCATATAGTGACGGCGATGAGAAGGTGATCACGGTCCACAACACCTCGCAGTTACCGATCGAGTTTTATTCGCTAGACTTCGATACCACCTATAAGATGGAAGAGGAGATCCTAACGCACGTGAGTAGCTTGTATGACACCGCAGGTATCTTGCGCACGGTCGTGCGTCAACCAGGTGATGGGTTATCGAAAGAAATTATGGATTTTTATCAAACAACCTTGAATACCGAGTCGACTGACGCAGCAGCGCAAGCTGAGACCTCCGGTATTGCTTCTTCTCTCTTGTATAACGCGGTTATTGGGTCGACGGGATCGTCGGACACACCAAGAGATCGAGGTTTACACCAGGATATCCTAGTCGTGGGCCCACCATTAGTAGGTACATCTTCCGTGTGTAATTTCTTGAGTAAGAAGCTGTCGTTAGTAACTAAAGGTTTCGATGAGATACTCAGTGAAGTAGCTCGCACTGACAGCGACGTTGGACAACTAACTAGAAGGATGTTGAATTGTTGTATTGATAGTGAACTAGCCGTTATAAATGGTAAACGTGCAAGTCTTCAAGAAGCAGCAGAGAAAGCAAAATTTGATGTTGAAGATGCATTCCGCAAAGACAAGAAGAATAAAGGAAAGGAACCAGGTCCTGAGCTAACGGACACCCTTCCTGAGGTGTTGGCTTTGAAGGAGTTCGATGAGGAATCCGCGTTGACAAGTAGTAACCTAGCCAAGGCGATTCAGTACCGTTTATCATGGCAAGACGCATCATATGGCTTCATCTTTGACTCCTTTGTGTCCTCTTTCACTGCGGATCAATCCGTTGTGTTGAAGGCCATTGAACTATGCTGTCCAAAGCTGATTCTAGCAAATATCACCGTGAATTGTGATGAAACAACGTACTCATTGCGACTATCCAAGCTGTACGAAGAGACGCTGCTAGAGATCCAACGACTCACGAAGAGCATCGAGAACAACATGAAGTTGAAGGAGCCAAAGAAGGTAAAAAGCAATACCAAGTCTAGTACTGCATTACTTGAAGCGGATATGAGCGCTACTACCTCTACACCACTTCCTAGTTACCCAGAAGGTGACGAGCCTTGGCTCACTGAGTCTGGCTTGGTTACAGAGTTAGATGCGCAGGATTTCAAGGCGTTAGAAAGCGATCAGAAAGCCGTGTATCTAGCGCAACTGCTATATCAACAACATTCTTTGTTGGAGAAAAGTAAGCAAGTTATTGAGAATTTGTCTACTATATGGAGTGCAACGGATGGATTGTTGACCGTTAGAAACACAGTCAATACTACGGAAGAGACCAAGGCGGTTGAAGAGCCAGTTGCAGCAGAGGAACCTGTTGTGCAGAGTGAAGTCGCTGCAGAGAATGTCCCTGCTGACACAGTAGGTGGTGATGCTGAAGTAGCCGTTGATCCTGTTCCAGTCAATCCTTTTGCTAAGCTCGACAGCTTGAAGCACGTCACTCTTTTATTCCAGGAGTACGTTGATAACATCAAGAACCTAGTCCCAACGTATTCATTTTATGTTGATCCTCCAGTGCAAGTTGAAGCCACGGAGGAGGCCGCTACCGAGCCACCAGTTCAGAGTGAAGAGGTCACTGAAACCCCTGCGGATGTTGAAGCTACTGCAGCAGTCGAACCAGTCCCTACCAAACCTAAAGAGTTCGGACTCTTCGAGATTACTCTGGATGGCGAAGAAGACGAGGATGCCGAGTGTAACTTGGCTCTGACCCTGCTTCCACCTCCTCAAGTCCCGCCAGCCGACAAGTTTGCTATACCAAAAGCAGAAGTATTCCAAGTATTCAAACGATCTTATCCTCGTCTTGAAAACCGTAAAGTCAAACCTAACTTCACTGTTTCTCGTGATGACGATGTAGCCGTTGAAGGTGAAGAAGTTCCTCCAAGTGATAAGCCCGTGTACCGTTGGATAATCAATGCCAATAGCTCGGTTAGGTTCAAGGTGAAGTACTTGTCTACCGTTGAAGGTAAATTTGACTCTACTCTCGCCTTTGAAGTCATGGGAACACAGCAGGTCTTCATGTTGCCTTGCGTTGGTGTCTGTGAAATGCCCAAGATAAACAGCGACTCGCGCAACATATTCATGAAGCGAGTCAAGGCGGTAGGAGCTGGTGAATTACCACCTCAAAAGAAATTTATTATCAACGACGACACCTACTCCTTCGGTCCTATTCTAGTGCTGAAGAAGCCAGAATGGAAGTCGTTACCATCTGATAATCCTGAGAATGTTACTAAACTTGCTATGTTGAAGACCAACCACGACGTGATTCGGTTGACCAACACGGGTAGGTATAGTTGCCAGGTTGATCTGGGATTTGAGGACGACAGCGCAGAGGTCAAGAACATATTCACGCTGGATCCACCGCAGGTTATGCTTGAAGAAGGAGAGTCTAAAGACGTCAAGTTATGGGCATTTCCTTCTGCTGTGCAAGAATACAAGAACACATTAGTTGCTTGTGTAACCAATAATCCTGTGCCAATCAAGTACAAAGTAAGTTGTTGGGGTGTTGAGCCAACCATTGATATCCAAGGGCCTTGGGATGAAAGCTTGAAGGCGGCGGAGGCAGCAGTAGCTGCATGCACAGATAAGAAGTTAATCAAAGACTTGGAGGTGAAAGTACAGCAGTTGAAGGAGAATTTAACTATGGAATTCGATCGCATTCTAATCGGAAAGAATACCGTTAGAACCTTTGAAGTCAAGAATACCTCGTTGTTACCTGTCGCCTTTGAAGTGGGACTTGGAGACTTCCAAAATAGTTCCAACATAAGTATCTCGCCTTCATCCGGCGTGATCCCACCTAACGTGACACTCACTATCAGCGTCACCTTCACAAGTGAAGAGCCAATATTATTAGATGGTAAGTTCACTTTCCGTTACTCGGATAGTGAAGGCGGTCTTGTTTCCAACAATCCCGCACGTATTGGAGTGCGCAACATGAGATGTGTAGCAGAAGCATACAAGATTCAAATCGCTTCTCTCTCAGCTGATGGAGTGGGTGAAACAGACGAGATAGACTTCGGTCTCCTACGTGTCGGTGACTTCGCGTCCCAAGTTATCAAGATCAGCAACAAAGGCAAGTACAAGATCTCTTACAAAATCAACGTACTCAAGCAGTCGATGAGTGACGTGTTGCGAGTGGAGCCTGACGAGGGTGTTATTGAAGCAGGAACCGCGTTAGCTGAGGTGAAAGTTGTCTTTTGTATGAAGAAAGGTGAAGCCAACTTCAAACGGTCAAAAGAGTTACAAATATGCATCTCTGAGCCGTTAACTGGTGAGTTAGTTGAGTCCAACCCTATCTACTTGTCTGCTGTTGCCAAGTACAACAAGTATCGCATGCAACCAGGTAAAGGTGTCTCCTTTGGTGCAATCCGCTTTGATTCCGAGGTGAAGTCCAAGCGAGTTGAGCTGAGAAACGAAGGTCAGTTTGATTTCACTTACTTGATCTGCGGCTCAACCAGTGAACAAGATGAGTTAGATAGCCTTGACAACACCTTATTCGGTGCATATGCATATGGCACAGCTCCTGCACTTCGTGAGATTGAACTTGGTAAGTCATACATGGATAGACTAGGTGCAGGTGCAGCTGTGGACCCTAAAGCGAAGGGTAAAGATACCAAGCCACCTGCTAAAGGAAAAGGTGCCGCGCCAGAACCAAGTAGTACCAACAAGAATAACTTTGTTTATGATCCCGATAACCTACCAGTTGTTGCAATCCCTGAAGATCCGTTGGTTATATCTGCATTCAAGGTGTATCCACGGGTTGGAGTAGTTCAACCAGGTCAATCAGTCCCAATTGATATCAAGTTTGATCCCTCGGGATGTGCTGTTGTCAAGGAAACCTTGCGGATCTGCATCACCGGTATCGATCCAAAAGACGGTAATAATTATCAATTACGTAACTTCGACGTGACAGGTGAGTCCTGCATCCCAGGGATTAACATCTCTGATTTCCGTGCAATATTTGAAGAGCAAGATGTTGTTAACTCTGTTAGTGAGTTGGCTACAAATGGGGACTCAACTGTTGGTAAGGTTGCATATTCTACCAGTGAGAAAACCTTCACCTTTGGCCCTGTTATGTGCGGAGGACAAGGATCCCGCGGTGTTACAGAGCGAATCCGAATAATGAATCCAACTAAAATTGATACCAAGGTAAAGTTTTTAATAGTTCCAGCTGGCAGTAATCCCACGGACTATGTAGGAGGAGCAACGGATACCTCTAAGGATGCGAAAGGAAAGGATGCTAAGGGTAAGGATGCCAAGGGTAAGGAAGCAGCAGCACCAGTTGTTGATGCTAATCCTATCTTCACCGTGCAACCTGAGACATGGGACATCCCGCCTCACGAGTCCCGTTTCATCAACATTTACTTCAATCCCACCGAGATCAAGTCCTACAAAGCCATGTTCCTTGCATGTGTTGACTTGGAAACAACACCTAAAGCAACATCTAACGACAAGGAAACCGGTAAGTTGTTACAGTTTGACTTGGGCGGATCCGGCACCTTGCCGTGCATCGTCATCGATCAACCACAAGCAAGTCAACCAGATGGCACATTACCTCTTGATTTTGGGAAAATTCTAGTGAATAAATCCGTTAAAAGAAAAGTTGTTATCCGCAATGACGGTATTCTTGCCGCAACTTGTTTATTCCAAATGAGCTCTTCCGACTCCAGCTTGGGCGCGTTCGCTTTCCCTTATTCCAACGCAAGTCTAACGATTGAACCACATAGTTGTAAAGAAATTTTTATAATTTATCAACCAAAAGAAAAAAATTTAGAAAATAACGGTATAAACGAGACAAAAGTGAAGATAACGGTGTTGAATAACCAGTACGACAACTACACGCTGTCGTTGAAGGGTAGTACGTACAAGTGTGATGCTAACTTGACTATTGTGAAAGATCCGTTGGCGGAAGAAGCTGCAATTGCTATATCTATGCAAAGAGATGCATTAGGTGAAGAAGAAGAAGAGGATTTGTTGAAGTTTAATGAAATTAATTTAAGTGAAGCAGGTGTGGATGGTGAAGCAGTACCGCCTGTTGCTACCCGGTCCCTTCTATTGACATCAATATCAGATAAACCGTTAAAATTCAAGTTAAAACATTTGAATGAAGAAGAGAAAGAAATAGTGAAGATCTCACCCTCATGCGGGCATCTAGGGCCACGTGGTAAGCGTGAGATCAAGCTGACGGTGTCCACGACCCAACCGATTGACTTGAAGTCATCCGTGTCGTGTTTGATGAATAGAATTGAGTACACGGAAGCAAGTGAGTTGTGTGGTTTATGGGACGATTCTATGAAGGTAACACGCGAGGCAACAAGTGAGGACCTGAATGAACTCAAGGCATATGATGCCGCGGTAGTTGCATATAACACGCAAGTTGAAGCAGAGAAAAAGAAGGGAGCAAAAGGAAAACCAGTGGGACCTGCACCAGAGCCATGCCGGTTACAGCTTCTCCCAATAGGTGAAGACGGAGTACAATATGTGAATATTATAGCCGTTGAGCCACCATTTAACCCCGTCCCTGACTTCGTTGAACAGACTCTTGCCATGAACTACAGCGCCATTGCCGACGTAGTCAAGTACCGATGCGAAGGTAACGGTGAGAATATTCCTTTTTCATCAACGTATTTATTCCAATCAGCGCAGCATTCCTTCACGTTTTACAACGACTCCAAGATCAAGTTGCCAGTCAAGTGGTCGTTTGATGACATCAGTAGAAAGGGGACAACACGTGGTCAAACAAGGCAAGGTACAGCTCGTATTGGCACCGCCGGTACCCGCGGTCAAGAAGCCGTTATCCCGAACCCATTTTCCATAGAACCAGAAGAGTGTGACGTGCCACCTAACTCATCCAAACAGTTTCATTTGAAGTTCTTACCACTTGATTGCGATAATTTTGTTTATTTATTAAAAGGTGAAACATTATCCACAGCTATTTCATCGACCGGTACCAATGGTTCCGCTGTTGAAGCTGCTACAAGTGACTCCTCAGCTATTCGAATGGTTGTAAGAGGAAGTGCCAAGCGCCCTATCTGTCACTTTGACATGGTTGAAAGCCTGCAATACCTAAGCACAAGACCGTTGAATTTAAAAAATGAAAACGGTATTTTTTCCCCTATTGAATGCGGGGATTTGCGTGTAGTAAGCATGGAATCCGTTGGCTTGAGGACCCGCAACACCTACCGCTTCCAGATCATCAATCCAACAAGTGACAACTTTGAATTCCTATTCGAGGCTATCGGGGATCCATCACCTGCTTGGCGCTGCGTCCATCAATCAGGTATGTTGTTTGCCGGTAAGCGAATAGAAATCATATTCGAGTACCTTCCCGAGGACATCAACATTGCCGAGTCCTTCTACCGCTTCCGGATCCCCTCCGCGGGTCTCTCCCAGCTGTTCCTGTTCGCTGGTAAAGTCATCGAGCCAAAGGTTTCCTTCTCCTCATCCCGCGTTGACTTCCACTCGGTTATGCTCGGTGGTGAAGGCGGTGTCAACACAATTTACATTGAGAATCAAGAGCATTTACCGTTTAATTTTGCATTTGATCGCACTTCGTTACTGTCGAGTGACGATCACGGCAAGCCAATCCTTGCGATATCCCCGTTGACCGGAAGCGTCCCACCTTACGGAAAAACAGCCGTTACAATTACCTTTCAACCAGCAGAAGAAACTATTTATAATTTCAATATCTCATGTGACATCAAGCGGAAACCTAACAAGTTGTCGTTGAACATCAAAGGTGAGGGTTACGCCGTTCATCCATGTGTTCAGCTTGAAAACACCGAGAGTGCGAGTCTAACGGATAGATTAGTGACGTTAAAACCCGCGCCAAGTTTGAATTATATTGATTTTGGCTCAGTTCAAGTCTATGACAACCTATCCAAGAACATAACGGTCTCGAATACCGGTAAGTATAACTTTGACTACGTGTGGGAGACCGACAAGATGAACAACGGGATCCTGTCGTTGAGTGGCGGCAAGATCCGGGGAACCCTGCACAAGGGTGAAGAAATGAGTTACAAGGTTACTTTTGCACCACAAAATGAGATTAACTTAGGGGATTCTATTATTACCTTCAATGTAGCCGGTAAATACATCTACAACCTTGTTCCGAAGGGATCCGGAGTCAAACCCGCGCTGCAATTCTCCTTTATGCAGTTCGACTTCGGACCTTGTTTTGTCACGTCACCTGGTGGTCAAACGATCGTGGAAGAAACCGTTTTATCGCTTGTCAATAGGGATTCCGTCAATAATATCTCGATTGACTGTGGATTCCAAAAGACACGTGCGCTGTGGATTGACTGCCCTCCAACTGTCCTCGAACCAGGTGCTGTGTTGAATATCCCCATCAGATTTGCACCTCGGGATGTCAAGGACTACACTTTCATACTCCCATTCGTTGTCAACGGCACCAGTAAGATCCCTGTTACCATCACTGGATCAGGTATTCAAGCACGCATTGAACTTGCAGATCCATCGCAACGTCGTATTAATTTCGGTGTAGTGAATGTAGGTGATGAAGTAAGAAAGAATGTGACGTTGATCAACAGAAGTAAGAAGGCGTTACCGGTGCAACTAGTAGAGAACGACGTGTATAGCGGCAACGCCTTTGAAGAGCGCTGTGTCCTGTTCCACCCCAAGAACGAGGTCGTAATCCCTCCCAAGAAAACCCTGAATATTGCCTTGATATTCTCACCTACCAAACGTGTAAGTCAGTTTAGTGATGACCTACTCATTCGTTATGCAGGTATAACAACCAAGTTAATAAATATCTCCGGCAAAGCACAAGGGATTGACGTGGCACTTGACACGGATTCGTTACCATTCGGTAACGTGGTGCAAGGTTCAATGATCACCAAAACAGTTGCACTTGAGAACAATGGCGACATAAGCATCTCATTCAACTGGTTAGAGTCGTCGTTAGGCAACAATTTCACCATCAAACCAATGGCAGGAAAGGTTGCACCTCTATCACAGATAACATTTGAGTTAACATTCCATCCCGCAGTGCCAGAGCCAGATATACGACAGAATATGTTGTTGGCAATCCCTGGTGTGTCACCGCTCTCCCTCTCCTGCAGTGGCGCATGTGTTGTGCAACCAGAAGGTGCCGTGCAAACCTTGAACTTTAACTCATTAGTTAGAAAATTAGAGTCAAAAGTAATCAAAATAACAAATCCCATCGATAAAGAGTGCTATATCTCGCCTTCTTTATCGGGTGACAACTGGAAGGTTCCTGCAGAGTTGAAGTTACCGGCAAAAGGTGCTGCAGATCTAACGGTTTCATACTTCCCGGTAACAATGACATCAACAGAGAATTCACATCAAGGAAAGCTATTCATTGCATTACCCGACGGTACTGCACAAGCTTATCAACTGGTTGGTGTCGCTGGTAAACCCGAGTGTTCAGGTGATATTACCATTGAAACACCAGCCAAGAAAGTTGGCTCAAGTAGCATCAAATTAAATAATTGGTTAGGTGAATCACAACGGTTTAAAGTGGATGTGGAATTGACTGATAAGCCAACTCCTGCCACGTTCGTCATTATTGCCAACGTGATTGACGTGGCGCCTTATGCAACGAAAGAGGTGCCAATTCGCTTCAATTCTTATGTGGAAGGCAACACCAAAGGTAAAATTACCTTCACCAACACCAGTACCGGCGAGTATTGCTTCTATAATTTCATTGGCAAGTCGGTGATGGCGGAAGTGATCGAGACAATCAAGATTGAAGCGCCTGTTAGACAGTCAGCTAGATATATTGTTGGTATTGAAAATCCGTTAGCTATTAGTCGACCTGATATTCCAATTGAAATGGGTAGTAGTAGTAAGCCAGATGAATGGTGGACATGCGATAGTAAGTACGTGCGATTGAAGGAGTTGACACCATTCACACCTGGTTCAACAGAAGCGACGTTTGAAATTGAATATCGTCCTCTATTACCAACCAAAGCACCTACTGAACACCTTGTCACAATTATTACTAAGAATTTAGGTATCTTCAAGTACAAGGTAGTGTTGACAGCAGTGCAGTCGTCATCGCTTCCTTCCTTGAAGTTCAACGTACCGCTTGGCTCTACCCAGACTGAAACCTTCACCTTTAAAGCATACAATGCAGCCAAATGTGACTATACATGTGTATTGAAACGGTCCGATGTATTCTCGGTACCAAAATCAGTTGCTGTTGATGCTATTACCGACTGGTATGGCAACGATATTAAGGTGGCAATAACATATGAACCAATGGAAGTAGGTGAAGTAAGAGACATTATTACATTAGCTCATCCAGAAGGTGGTGAGTATGTGTGTGAGTTAGTAGCCAACTGTATTGCTCCTACTCCACAGGGCCCATTTTACGTTAACAGAGGGAAATCCGTTGATATCCCATTTAGAAATATATTCGCAAGTGCAACGTCGTTTACTTATAGTATTGACTCACCTGCATTTAAAATTAATTCACCATCTGCAACAGTACCACCTAAGTCGCAAGGTACTTGCGCTGTTACATTTGATCCTCAAGGGGATTTGTTGTATACTCCTGGTGGGGTTATTGGTGCGAAACTGTTTATTAAATGCGCAACCAAACCAGATTTATCGTGGATTATGTACCTATCCGGTGCCATCGGCGATCCATCTGCGGCTGTAGAAGCAGCTGGCGCAGGAAAAAAGAAATAAATTTATTTGTAAATAAAATAGTTTGATTTAAACCTTAGTGTCACACTTATTAATCTGTTCAATAAGAACCTCCTGCTCCCTTCGCACACGCGCAGTGTAGACGGCTCTGAGACGGCTCTCACATGCCGGTACGCATTCAGAAAATCAAAAAAACATACAAGTAGATCGAAAGAGAAATGCGTTCCATTCTTTTGTCACTCTGTCTATTTGCGCTTGTAATCTCCCCAATAGTGTCATATAGCATTGAACTTGCCGCGGGGAAAACAGAATGCTTCTATCTAACGTCTTATGATGTAAAATCAACTATTTATGGCAGTTTTGAGGTGATTTCAACAGATCCAAAGCCAATAGTTGTTATTGTTAAAGGTCCTAAAATGATTCATTTCCAATCTGAATACAAGGATACTGGGGAAACTTTAACGGAGGAGGAACAAGAGGCCTTGGATAAAAGCTTATCGGAAGGTTCGTTTTCATTTGATTCTGAAGTAGAAGGTGATTTTAGTTTATGTTTATCTAATGGTAATTCAGAGAATAATGATGGTTTATCAAGAATTGTAGCTTTTAATTACAGAATATCGACCGTTATTAAAAATAAAGATTATGAGTATTCAGGTATTGAAAGTGAATTAAGTGATTTAAAAGAAGGCTTGAATAGGTTGAAAGATCATCAATCATACATGAACCAGCGCGAAGATGTGCACAAGGTAGTCATTATTTAGTGCTTTAATCCATCATAACTTATTACGTATTCACTTACAGGTGTCACTAGACAATATTAATACTAAGATATTATGCTGGACAGTGTTGGAGGTAGTTATACTAATAAGTATGGCATTCTGGCAGATAACATATATAAGTAGCTTCTTCGAGAGAACAAGAAAGCTCTAAATATAATATCGGCAATATTGTGGTACCTAGCTAACATATTCTGTATAATCTGTGTTCATAATGAAAAATAAAAGTATCTATATTATTGAGTATGACAGGTTTATTTCATTAGAATAACACTTGGTTCGCTACATACAGAGTTATCTCCGATGTTGAAAGCATCACGAGGGGATAAATATTTCACTCCAAATAGATATACTTTGTGATTTAAAGACACATGGACACCGGTATGGCAAAATAAATCCGACGAGAATCGGATCGGAGTACATCGAGTCCTCAGTCAGTCTGTCTGTCAGACAGTCAGATATAGATTATGGAGACTTCATTATCTCCTAAAGCCATTAATGTGTCATCGGCAATACAATGGGAACAATCATTGCATGACTTTTGCAAGGTATCAGATGATCATATCGAAAATTTGAAAGCTTTACGAGCTGATGCAAGTATCAGCGACCGTAGTTTGCTGTCGATACATCCTATTAACAGTTCAGCGGTGCCCAGTACAGCTGCTAATACATCCTTTACTGGTGGAAGTATTAATACTAATTTAGAAAAGAAAATAGACATAATGCTGCGACGAGTAAAATTTATGGAAGAACGAATCAAAGGTTACGAAGAATCTAATGATAAAATGGGTGATGAAATAAAGAATCAGGCGCGTGTTATTGAGCATTTGTTAGATTCTAAAAGCAATAATGAAAAATATATTCAAAAACTACATGAAGAAATAAAAAAATTAATGAAAATGAACTCAACATCATCAATCGATGAGAACGTGATAAATTCTTTGCTTGACAGTAAGATTGAGGACAGATTAAATACTCTTGCGTCTAAATCAAAAGTTGAAAGCATGCAGAGTGTGTTACAAGAGAATATAGATACTGCTATGACTAAAATAGCTAATGAACAACAATCAATACTACTGAAATGGACCGAGAGATACAATGCTAATGCGCGTTTTCCTTTAGCAGTTGAGAAAGAAATCGATATTATAAAGTCTAAAGTGCACACGTTTCAAGACTTAACTTCAAACATGGACAAGAAATGCGCGGATATATTGAATGCATATAGGGATGAGCTCAAGAGCAGTATAGATACGATGAGGCACGGAATAGACGACAAATTAAATAATTTTATAGAAAATAACAAGATAGTAAGCAAAAGCAATGATAATAAGGCGCGAGATGCGGCTGTTGAAGCAAAGATAGAGTCAAAATTGTCGCCGTTAAATATGAAAATGTTACAATTTGAATCGGAAATAGAAAGTCTTTATAAAAGAGTCGACCAAATCTCTTCATCGTCTTTGTTGGTATCCTCGCAAGCAGCGGAGATGGAGCTGTCGTACAAGCGGAATATGGACTCGATTAGTATGAAATTAGAGCAATATAGTAATATAAATGATGAGAACACTGAATACATGAAGAGCAACCTATCTAGGGTGCACTCGATGGTTGAGGAATCAGAGGCGGCGTCGCGAGCAGCGATAGAATCGATAGTAGAAAATTTAGAGCTTTACAAAAGTGTTACTGATAACTTGATTCAAACTATCAGTGACACGTTGAACAGCTATATCCAGTCATCTGCTAGTACTATGGACAACGTGAAGCAGAACCTTATGGAGCAATCACACTTCATTGTAACCATGCAAACTGATTTAGATAACAAGTTGTTAGCATCTAACCAGTCCCTTGATGCGTACAAACTAGAGCTAGGAAAGACGTTGCAGAATTTGTACGAATGTGACAGAAAAACAAGATCAAAAGTAGTTGATATTCATGAAAAATTTACAGTTTTTAGTAAAACAAGAGTTATAATAGAGAAAATTATAGCTGAATTTGACTTGCGGGCACAAGAGAATATTGCTTGGCCGCAGCACCTTAAAAGTGTGACGGAAGCACTGGATCAAAGAATAACATCATTTGAAAAGACAATTCCCACGATGTTGAGCTCATTTCAAGAAAGATTAGCTCAAGTAGAAAATAATAATAATAATAATAATAATAATTTGTTGTCACTAGCAAATCAACCATTAGAGGATGTAAGTTCCGTGGCAATAGATGCGCTCAAGAGTAATGCTAGTCAAAGTTATGTTTCAATTGATGAAATTAATCGTAAAAAGAAATTACATCGTGAAGAATTTTTAAAAACTGTTCATAAATAATTGTACAAAATATACACCATATTATATACCTATTATAGTTCTTCTGCACTGACACATGCCACCGCTCTATTTTTGAATATTATCTTTTTCTTTGCAACTCCTTGAATTACTAAATTTTTTTTGTTACTATCACTTCCTGTTTCTGAACTCTTCTCAAGTACTAAAAGAGGCGATTTGAGATCCACTACACGTCCTTCCAATTTATGCTGACCAACTAGTATATTTACAGATTTATCTTCATTAACTTTTATTGTACCTAATTTACTTCCTTCTAATTCACCTGTTATCTCGCCTTGAAACTCGAGAATACATAGTTCATCCTCAGAACCTGGACCTTGATCGAGCCGAACGATCATCTCAATTATCTAATATATAAACTATGTCTATAGCTTGCTTAATAAGATGATGATGTAGACTATACTATGCTTGGAATTTTAAAAATACAATTAGTAGGGATTAGTTTCACGAAGTAAAACAAAAAGATGTAGTTGTTAAAAATGTAATACATCCTTATGATGATTCAAGCTTAAAGCCTTTATTATTCTTTCTACATTGGCTAATTATTTAAACCATAAATTAATGTCATCAATAATTCTAAAATTATTTTTAACTTCCATAAGATTACTTAAAATAAGTATTACACTAATACTACTTCCTTAAGTAAATAATACTAAACAAATTTTAGCATGCAAGTATCATCTATTATAATACTACCTTAAAATATATAGAAGTAATTTTTTTGCCCTAACCTTTCAAGGGCCGATTTACGGCGCCATGAAAACAAAAAGTAAGTAGCATAGTTTTGTTCTACTTTTTTACAATGGACGACAAGACAGATGTGATGACGGCTACGACGTTTGAAGAGGAAAAGAATTCTCTTCTACGCTGTCGTTTTTATGAGAATCAATATCCTGAACCAG
>JACCDO011102721.1_pt1 | contig 13889 bp, 10 predicted proteins | sample 7446101 | NCBI WGS metagenome assembly JACCDO01 (sample SAMN15323440, study PRJNA562643) | freshwater metagenome | isolation source: river surface water | place: USA:Blue River Watershed | collected 2017-08-16
GTAAGCCTAGAATTGAGCCATCAAGTAGACCAACAAGTCGTCCAACTTCGCAACCTACTAGTAAGCCTACAATTGAGCCATCAAGTAGACCAACAAGTCGTCCTACAAGTGAGCCATCAAGTAGACCAGCAAGTCGCCCAACTTCGCAACCTACTAGTAAGCCTACAATTGAGCCATCAAGTAGACCAACAAGTCGTCCAACTTCGCAACCAACAAGTCGTCCAACTTCGCAACCTACTAGTAAGCCTACGAGTAAGCCCTCGAAGAAACCAACAGCTCAACCAACAGCTCATCCAACATTCGCACCAACTCTACAACCCACATACTCACCAACTTATGCTCCAACTTACGTACCATCGACTGCAACACCGTCGACTGCATCACCAACTACTGAAACACCAACTACAGAAACACCAACTACAGCAACACCATCGACAGCAACACCATCGACATTAACACCATCGACATTAACACCAACCACAGCAACACCATCGACTGCAACGCCATCTTATTCACCAACCAGAAGTCCAAGTACTGCAACACCAACTATATCACCAACCGTTATTCCAACAGTGAAACCTGGTGATCCTACTAGAGCTCCCACATTCCGTCCAAGTGAAACACCTAGCAAAATTCCTACTGTCATTCCAACCGTTTCTCCTACCGCAATACCAACATACAATCCAACCTCACAACCATCATCGCGGCCATCATCTAAACCATCATCTAAACCTAGTTCACGTCCAACTTCCCAACCAACTTATGGCTTTCCTCCTCAGTTCAAAGACTTGAATGTCTCAGTATCCTCCTCGTCACCAAGTACGCAAATAGATATCTCCGTTTTATTATCAGAACAAGAAGAAGCTTTCGTCTATTGCAATGCATATGCAAGTAGTTTAGCCTACGAACCTTCCATTGTTGACGTTTTCCTTGACGGTGTATCGATCCTGTACAGTACCACCGCGGCAACCAACTCTATTACCATCAAAGATTTATCTCCGTCAACTGCTTATGACGTATACTGTCTGACGAAGTCCATGAAGAACAAGTACATGCCGTTCAACACCATGGTACAATCATTACAGAAGATAACTACTGACTGCTGCAAGAGTGTAGTAGCTGACTTGGTTGTGTCATCACTCTTCGAGTCCTCGTACTCTGTTGACTCTATGTTTTTAACACTAGATACACTACCATCTGACTCCATAACGGTAACTATCAGTGCGAATGTGAACGGCACCTCGACTCCTACTAGCAACCTCAAGTTTTTCCCGTCGTCAGTCACCTTCTCAGACACTATTTCAACCAAAAAAGTTACTTTTGTATCAAAAAATGCTGGAGAATACAAGATTATTCTCACTATTTCTGGTGCATCGTCTGCTGAGTTCAGTCCCGAATTCACCCACAATAACGACGTGGTCACGGTTATTGCTGATGGCTCAGAGCCTCCAACACCTAAAGTAGTATCTGCCATATTCAGTAATGATGGCTCGTATATAACTGTTGCGTTTGACTCTTCTACTGACAAGGCGGAATATAGTGGTAAATTCACGTGTAGCGAATTATTAACATTCACGGATAGTAATAAGGCGTCGTGCTACTGGTCTACGGATGGAAGAGAGATCGCTATCTATCAACCATCCTCGTCAACACTGTTAGTTCCAGGTGATACAGTGACCGTTGTCCCGAATAAAATCAAGGCTAAATGTACCACTGATGACTGTTCAAGTTGGACTCACATTGGCGCATCAAGCGTGTCAATAGTGACTGCCTTGTCACCTGAGACACCCACGATCATCTTCACTGCTCCATCTTATATCGGTGTATGCGACTCCTTCAATTTAGATTTTTCCTCTTCAATTGGTAATGGTGGAAGAGAGTGGGAAAGCGTCAATATAACCGTTACAAATGTGACATCAACAGATATGACACGGCTTGCGGAGCTACAAGCTTTCATAGCAAATTCAACCTACTCTTACTCACCAGCAAGCACCATCACCTCGGGTTACTTTTACACCGATACAACCTACTCATTTGCAGTAAAAGTTTGTAATTTCTTAGATTCTTGCAGTGAAAGTGTTCATATTTTGAAAATATCTGGTTCAAATGCGTTGCGACCACAAGTTCGCATACTAGGAAGTAGCACGCAGTACTCCTATGTATACAACGCCATCACATTGCAGTCCTCCGCTGCAGTTACAAAATGTGATGGTACCAAGCTATATAGTGGTATTACTTACACTTGGAGTGTGTACGACGTGAATGACAATCTCTTGGCTATTGATAATCAAGCAAAATCCGACTCCAAGTTTGTGCGAGAGGCTTACACTTTTGATCCAAATACCAAGTACTATGTGAAAGTAACTGCCACCTACACGTCTGCAGGTACATCTGCTTCAACCAAGATAGTTCTATCCACTCTCACTGGTGATATAATGCCGGTTATTGCTGGTGGAAGCTATCAAACAGTGCGTCTGGGACATGAGTTGACCATTGATGGCTCAGGTAGTTACGACATTGATTTAGCGGACAAAACGCTGTCAAATCTCAACTATACGTGGTCTTGTGTCACTATCTCACCTGAGTATAGTGAAAATTGTTCCGTGTCAATTGTTGACTCGACCCAAAATGGCTACTTAACTATCGCCGCACTTGATGATACCTATAAAGATTATGTGTCGCGAGTAACCATGATAGTAAGTGACCTAAGTCGTGAGTCCTCGGCTTATGTTGATGTCAAGGTTGTTGCCTCGGACTCACCTGTAATAGCCATGATAACCTCGGATATCTCTTCATTTGATACCGGTAAAATCTTGAGTCTCACCGGATCTGTCAGTACAACATACTCATGTACTGCAGCGTGGACCGTGGATGATGTCAACATCGTCCTCTCGCAGTCTGCACTATCAGTCACATCAACCAAGGTGGCGTCGTATAAAGAAATGACATTGAAGCTAGATTACAACACTCTTGCTGAGCGGTCAACTTATGTATTTACCTTGGGTTGCTCCACAGCAGAGGCCGTTGTCAAGGTGGTCACGAATGGACCTCCAATATCTGGTAGTTTCACTGTATCACCTTCCTCAGGAACAGAATTGTCAACTTTATTTCAATTTTATTCCTCTTATTGGGTTGATTCAGACCTCCCAATATCGTATCAATATTCATTCATATCACCAACAGATGGGACAGTTAACGTCGTCCTAACCAAGAGTTTAAGCAGCTCAGGCACCTCCTTATTACCTGCGGGTTCATCAAGTAGTAGTTACCAAGTAATCTTAGTCGCGCGTATATACGATGCTTATGATGCTTACACAGAGACAGATAGTACTGTTGAGGTGGTCGAATACGTTGCAAATGTAGCTAACATGACGGGTCTCCTCTCCAGCACCCTCTCATCAGCAAGTGGTAGTGACAGTGCAATGCAAGCATCCATATCTGTCATTAGCTCCGTGTTGAATCGGGTTAACTGCACTCTAGCTCCTAACTGCACTCAGCTGAGACGTGCTGGTTGTGCTGCGGTGGACCACACATGTGGCGAGTGTTACGATAACTATGCAGGTGATACAGGTTATGCTAACTCTAAGTGTTACACCGAAGCAGAGTTAGTAACGAAACTTGCTACTTCCAGTGTGACTGCATTGAAATCTTGTGCTAGTCCTACTTGTAGTGACGTTGGCATCTGCACATACTTCAACACTGATAGTAGATCCACATTGTTGGAGTGTTATGACGATGACACGTCATGCGAGGCGCAATGTGTGTGTAATGATGGATATGGTGGCTCAGTTTGCCAGTTTACAACAGCTGAATTGACTGCTAAACAAGATATTCGTGACAATTTGTTGAGTGCTTTAACAGCTTTGACTGCTTCGGATGATGCGACCGAGACGACTCTCACAACCTGGTCATCGTCACTGTCTTCATTAGCTGCCAACTCTTACGAGTTGTCGACCAATGCATCCCAGAATATTTTGAATATCTCATTGAGCTTGTTGACGTCGTCATCGGATATAAGTATTGATTACAGTAACGGTATTTTCACCAACATACTCGCATCAGTCGACAAATCCTCGTCTGCAACCAAGTATTCCTCTTCCAAGACCGACACAGATTCTGTTATGGCCGTAGTTTCAGGGTATACCGATGTGGTAAGCAGTCAACTAGTGGAAGGTCAGAGTAGTGTTGACCTGATTTACACGAACTTCAGGTCGTCGATATCATCACTCTCCTATAGTGACGACACGAGCTATCTCAGCATGTCTGCGCCCCTAACAGCGTATGAGAAATTGATGGGTTATGTCGCGTTGAACGCATCAATCCCCATGTCCAGCTCATCATCCGAGGACGAGTCAGTCTCTGCAAGCTTGGTGGTCATGAGCGAGGCATTGTTTGATTCTGACGAGATGAAGTCCAATCCAATGCGCTTATCTATCTCCGACACCACCAACATCGCAGGTGAAATCGTCTTCACCCTACAGAATGTGGTGACTATGGACTATCCCGTCAACGAGACCGTGATATTATTCAACACAACATGTGAGATTGCCGAGGAAAGTGTCACCACTTTCGCTTGTCCTAACGTTGACTACACACTCACTCACACTTGTAAAGCATTCCCAAGAATCGTTAGGTTTGAATCAGTCTGTCCTTATGCTATGGACGTCGCCTCTTGTAATGCGTATGACGCAGCATCAGGTGTAACGGCAGAAACAAGTGATTGTCGGGTAATAAGTTTCACGGCAACGAATACTACATGTGGTTGCTCGGTAACAAATAGTCGACGTAAACTAGGTACTGATAGTGCCACCTTGAATGTAGTCGGAGCTGTTAGTCAAACAGCCGATGAGTTCACCGGCACCTTTGGCTACGCGGGACCACTATTCACCACCAACTCTATCACTAAAGTCTACGTGGTTTTATCCTTATTCGTTTCTGTTTGGGTGTTGGGTATCGCCATCTCACTCGCCTTGATAAGACATAACCGAGTAAGTGAGAAGGACATCAAATCAATGCATGAATCCCACGATCGTAAGAAGAAAAGTGCTGACAACTCGCGGTCTCCAGCTGCAGTGCGACAGTACCTCATTGACTATATCAATGAAACCTTCCCTGCTGTGTTTGGTAACAGCAAAGGAATAGGAAGATTCGTTACGGAACTATCACGTCATCACTCTTATATCAAGCTATTGATTGGCGCGAAAGAGTCAACGGATACCGAGAAAGCCGTTAAGATGACAGAAATGTTGACTGTTCAAACGTTTCTTATCTTTTCATTAGCTTTGTTCTATAATTTGCAAGCTCCAGATGATGACGGCTCGTGCAGCAGCCACGACACGCAGAACGCGTGTCTCGCTAAGAAATCTGTGTTTGATGCATCTGTTTCCTATTGCAAATGGATTGAATTGCCTACCGATGACTATAGCTATGGTAATATCTCACTTTACTTACTCACTCACTCACTCACTTTACTTACTCACTTACTCATTGCAGGTATCGCCCCTACATATGCAGAAACAGAGTACTACTGCAAGTACTCCGAGATCGAAATAAGTTGGACGATGATGTTGTATATTTCCATCATAATTTCCGCTTTCAACTCCATTTTTGGCTGGTTCTTTGATGTCTTATTTGAAATTCTCTTGGCGCCGTTACCCGACTCGCACATCAACAAGGCAGCTGTCGCAGTCGCGCCTGTAGTGGAAGAGAAGCCAAAGGCTAAGCGACAAATGGGAACTATTCTCAAGACGAATGCAAAGAAACTCATGCTGGTGAATAAGCTCGGCAAAGCCAATGAGGTACTTACTCACTCACTTACTTACTCACGCATGCACTCACTTACTTACTAGGATCACAAGGATGACAAGAAAGTTGAGGAACTGCCTGAAGGTGTGGAGGTTGCAACTTACTCTTCTAAAGTAAAGTTTGCGCACGAGTTAGTTCAAGCTTCTTATACCATGTTAAAGCAGTCCGCAGACAAAGTAAGTGAAACCAAGAACAAGAACAAAGTGGGTAAGTTAACCGCGATTGTTGACGACCACGAGGATGAAGAGGAGAAGGTGGATGTGAGCATAGCAGTGAAACAAGAGGAGTTGCTGATGCCCACAGCTGTCTCCGCTGTACCTTCAACAACTGGTGGTTTCTCGTTGAAATCTATCGCCGCATTGAAGGCCAATCAGTCAGATGTTACTACTCAACCACCTCCTTCATCTGCAGCTGTTGCTACGGTTACTAAAGCATTTGGTGCTAACAAATTCCCTGCAAAACCCGGTCAGAATCGTCTATCCGTGCTCGGTAAGCGTGTAGTAGCCATGCAAAAAGTGTCATCAAACCAAGTTCAACCTGTTCATCTCACTGAAGACGACGCAATGCTGGCGGACCTCAAGTCACACATTCTCGTGCAACGAAAGCTGCTTGATCCCGCTGCCATTGATGACTTTGATGAAGCGTGGGGTCTTGACAGGTTTGGTGAGTTCGATAGATCCGTTGTGGTTTCAAATAAATTAACCCGGTTATTATGCATGAAAAATGAAAATAAATCCGTACAAGATGAGATTGTAACGGCTATAAAGTACGCACGTCTTACTAGTAATGATCAAATTGAAAACTTGAAGTACGCATCTCCCACAGCACGTGGTCTTGCTATCCTTCACACGTTTATACTTGATTTACTTGGTCACAACACACCTGCAGCCTATATTTTCAGCAAGAAATTAGAAGAGGATTTCGTCAAGCTTCCCGTGACAACTCGCTCAAAGAAGTGGATGTCCCTCGCGATGGTCCTCGGCCTCAACATCTTCATGATCGTCTACACCCTCATGTACGGATTACAACGGGGCTTGCAGTGGCAAATATCCTTGTTATATGGTTGTCTTTTCCAACTAATTGTAGAAGTTATCTTCAATGAAACCTTGGAGTGTGTGTGGATCAACTACATCGTCCCGACCGTGGTGATCCCCGACATACGCAAGGCTTACGATGTTATATGCGAATGTATCGATCAAATATGCTATCAAAAGGTGGGCACCGACACCCACTACCTCGATACAACCAAGTATTTCTTTGTAGCACGTAAAGTTGCAGATGCATATCCAAACTTGCCTGAATCAATGATTATACAAAATTATCACTCGCATTTACCGGGATTAATAGCCAAGAAATGGCAGAAATCATACGTGCAACACCACCATCATCACCAGTTAACACTGTATGAGCGATGGAAGCAGTTCCAGCTGCGCACGACTGAGAGTGGAACCAAGTTCTTACTTACCCTGGGTTCTTGTCCATTTATTGTGCAACGAATCATCGTCCGCGTCCTTCAACCGCTACTATTCCAAGCATTTGTGGTGTACTTTGACTACATCCAACGCAGTACCGCGCTGTATGCTGTGTCGCTTCTGTTGGTCAGCTTACTTGTGGGTCGCATCCTATACAGCTACCTGATCTACTACTTGGAGTCAAGGAAAATCAATCCGTTACAATCCCTGGCATTATTCCGTCGCGCAAAAGTTAAACGTGGCACGGATAATTTTGATATTGAATCACCAAAACGTGTCAGTACCACCGCAATGAAGGCAGGTGCCGTGTCTGATGGCGGCAGTTGTAGTTCAAGTGACAGTCAAGATAGCATGTCATCGAATGAGTCCGTAGATAAATATCCGTTGAATGAAATTGTGATAACTCGCAACGTACCTCAGACTCACAAAGGTGTTGTCGGGTACAGGCCAAGCTCGAAAGATGGAATCTAGAGTACTAAAGGCAGTGTTAGTAGCGAGAGTAGTGACGACTCCGATCTATCAAGTATTCTGAGTTCCTCAGAGGAAGGACGCAGTCGCAGTGCCTCGAAAGATAGCAGAGGCTCCTACGTATCACGCAGTCGCAGTGCATCTGTAGATGATAAGAACTCTTATGTATCACGCAGTCGTAGTGCTTCCGTAGATGAGAAGAAATCCTATGAGTCACGCAGTCGCAGTGTTTCTAATGATAGCAGAGGTTCGTTTGTATCACGTAGTCGCGGTGTTTCCGTTGATGGTGAACGTGACCAGAATATTTCTGATAAGAACTCTTATGTATCACGCAGTCGCAGTGCTTCGAAAGATAGCAGAGGATCTCATGTATCGCGCAGTCGCAGTGCATCTGTAGATGATAAGAACTCTTATGTATCACACAGTCGCAGTGCTTCCAACGATAGCAGAGGCTCCTATGTGTCACGCAGTCGCAGTGCTTCTAATGATAGCAAAGGTTCCTATGTATCACGTAGTCGCGGTGCTTCTGTTGATGATAAGGACTCGTTTGTATCACGTAGTCGTAGTGTCTCTGAAGACAATAATGAAATAAAAGAAAATTAGAATTAATTACAAGTAATGTTTGTACAAGTATAACATAATATACACATTCCCATCTCATCTCTTCATTCTTTTATGGTTACTGCAGTCCTAACTATTGATGCACTACAAACTAAGATGTCCATCAAAACTAGGATGAGGATCACCATGTAAGTCACAATTATCTCCCGTGCAATATCCATGTGACAGAGTATCTCTTGGTTCAATAAAAGAACAGCTTCCTCCTGCGCATGTAGCACCAAATGACTCTTTAAACACACAAGCACCACCGCTACAAGTAGGATAATTACAATTAACAAACAAACAAAGCCCTCCTGGACAGTATATTGGACTCGTATCTTCACAGTCACGATACTCACACGCTCCACGATAACATGGTTCATCACAATCTGTTAATATTCTTACAAGATCTGATGGATCATGACGATGTGACAGCAAAGGGACCAAACAAAGCAGAAACAAGACTAACGTTAACATAATTGAACAGCTTACTTATCACTTGCACATGCAAAAAAGGTTATTCCCACTCTCCCAGACCTCCAAGGACTCTTACTAGTACGGTACTTACTATACTTACCTACTTTTGGTTTTGGTCCTATTGGATCCGGTCCTAGGATAGAAGAAAGTTACTCAAGATAGTATACGTCAGACATAGAAGCCAGGAATAGTACGACCAGGTTAGGGCAATAGACTGTATGGTAGCCATAGCTTTTTCACTTGTAAATAAGTTACCCAAAGTTGATCAGAGTTCTATCCGGTCCTTGACAGTCCCAAATTTTTCAGAATTCTTTTCTTTCCACCTGACCGATAGAGTGAATGAGTGAATGAGTGAGTGAGATGTATCTACCGTACCGAATGGAATGAAGTTCTTTGTACATCACTATGAATGAAGTAAAACCTAAAAAGCAGAAATCAATTCTCTTCGAAATACAGGTATTAAACCAAAAATTATGACTACCAAATCATTCGCAGACTTGCCTGATACAACATTTTGTAATATTATTGAATATTTGGATTGGTGTGAAGTGGGTAGATTCGATAATGCTTTATTAAACCGTAATGCGAGAAAGAGTTATTTGGACGCATTATTAATGATAAGACAGGTGAAGGTAGAACGAAATGAGTTTTGGAGCCAAGCAATTGATAAAGGAATATTGAACTGGTTGATAAGTAGGAATATTCGGGTGATATCTTGGGATTCAAAAGTTGATAACACAAAACTAATGACTATTGCGAATGGATGTCCTCAATTACAATCCTTGAATATTAGTGAGTGTGATTATATTACTGAAGAAGGAATAACAGCAGTGGTGAATGGGTGTCCCCAATTACAATCCTTGGATATTTCTTATTCTCGTGATATTATTGACGCAGGAATAAGAGCACTGGCGACTGGCTGTCCTCAATTACAATCCTTGAATATTAATAATTGTTATAAAATTACTGACGAAGGAATAATAGCACTGGCGAGTGGCTGTCCTAAATTACAATCCTTGAATATTGATCGTTGTGATAATATTACTGACGCAGGAATCAAAGCACTGGCGAATGGATGTCCTCAATTACAATCCTTGGATATTAGAAATTGTGATAGAATTACTGACGCAGGAATAAGAGCACTGGCTACTGGGTTGCCTCAATTGCACTCCTTGAATATGAGTGGTTGTGGTATTACTGACACAGGAATAAGAGCAGTGGTAACTGGATGCCTTCAATTACAATCCTTGGGTATTAGTTTGTGTCGTTATATTACTGACGAAGGAATAATAGCACTGGCGAGTGGGTGCCCTCAATTGCAATCCTTGGATATTAGAAATTGTGGTAGTATTACTGACGCAGGAATAAGAGCACTTGCGACTGGCTGTTCTCAATTACAATCCTTGGATATTCATTGGTGTGTTGATATTACTGACGAAGGAATAAGAGCAGTGGCGAGTGGATGTACTCAATTAAAATCCTTGAATATTCATAGATGTCTTAGTATTTCTGCCACAGGGAGAGAGATTGCGGAGAGAATAAATAGTAGAAGATGATTTAAACAACCATTCCGGCCGGGGGTTAGGAACGGGGCAGTGAGGCATAACTATAACCTCATATAATGGTGATAATAGCATTTTAATGTATCTTAATACCAATATTCCTGTAAGATTTTTTCGGTGAGGCTGTAGCAAACAATGCTGCAGTAGGACCAATTAACAACATATTCCTGAGAGCATCTGCTTCATCGGCAGATAGGTCGACCATATCGACTACAAAGTCGGTGTGGAAAGACAAGGAAGTCATAAAATAGAATAAGAATAATAAGATTAGAATTTTTCGTTTTGTAAAATAAGTAGTAAATGCCGGACCGATGTATATATATCCAATTGAATATTTAATAGAGTTACTAAGTAGTTAAAATGGACGAAGACTGCTGCAATAGTTCCCATAATATTGATAATTACAACTACAAAACGATATTAATCTAACTGATAATCCATAAATGGATCAACAATAATTCCTGGCACATCAATGGAGCGCCGATTTAATTATTTTATTGATCTTTTCGCTACCATGGTTAGAGTGGTAATAAAGTGGCGGTTTTCGTCATTAGATCCTTGATGCTTTAGATAATGATGTGGTTTTATTAAGGAATTATGATTATTGATATTTGCATCGTTATTCATATCATAGTCCATATAATTTTGGTATTAATTAGTATCAATATTTTGATCTTAAAAACCATCGTTAGTTAGTCAGAGATAGATTATCAAAATATTGCTAACGATGGTTAAGATCAAAATATTGATACTAATTATTACCAAAATTATATGGACTTTGATATGAATAACGATGCGATAAATTTAAGTAGGTAACAGACAGGTATGAATTAATGGAAAGGTTCCGATCAAAAGTGTAGTAATAATAAGTAAAAAAAAGCATTACTTACAAATTATTATTGGTCATTACGGTGGGTTCGTGTATGAATAATTTTATTTATCCAATTATTGATGTAGCTAATTTATATTGTATTTCACCAATAGTCATTGTTTGACATTCCAAACTATTTGCATATATATACGGTGTATAAACATGCTTTGCTTCAACTTAAGTCCCTCCACCTGTTAACTACTATTAAGTTATATAGTCGTGAATATAAATGTATTATTGGATAACACTTATTTCAAAGAGGAAGAACATAAATTTACAGACAAACTTACAATGTTTAAAGAAGATGTCTTTCATATTAATCATTTAATCATATTAATCATATTAATTCTATCATGGCTAATATCAAAGACATTTTTTTTAATATTTCAAGTTAGTTTGTAAATCTATGTTTGTTCTCTATGAAGTAAGATAAGGAGAAAGTTCTTCATTGCAGAAGAAAGTGTTGAGCTTAAGGCCGCCGGTACGCAGATAGAGTCGGTGTGGAAAGACAAGGAAGTCATAAACTAGACAGTAATTACAGTCACATACACACTCTACAATATTTCCTAATACACTCTTACTTACTCACTCACTCACTCATTCTTACTCACTCACTCACTCACTTGGTTACTCACTCACTCACTCACTCACTTACTCACTTACTCACTTACTTGCTCACTCACACATTCCCTGTTCATTCAACCCATGCGCTTCTTGATGCGGTATCAAACGCGGCTAATACCTTGCCTTCTAACTCGCCCATCAGCTCAGCGACGGAGTTATTGATCTCGTGGTTAATTAGGTCGTTAGTGTACAGCTGCCCGAGGTACTGCCCGTACACCTGGAAAATATTCTCGATTTCTACGAAAGGAATGAGTGAGTGAGTGAGTAAGGGTGAGTGAGTAAGTAAGGGTGAGTGAGTAAGGGTGAGTGAGTGAGTGAGTGAGTGAGTGAGTAAGGCTACCTGTTTCGTCATGCTTTCCTTCCCCAACCGCATTTGTATACAGCGATGTATAGATATTTTCGTACGGAATAAAGATGGTATCATGGACAGCAGAGGATACCTGTGCGTGTGTGAGTAAGTGAGTGAGTGAGTAGGTGAGTGAGTGAGTGAGTGAGTGAGTGAGTGAGTGAGTGAGTAAGTGAGTGAGTGAGTACCAGGTTGGTCATAAAGTGGAACAGAGTCTGGTGCAGCTGCGACAGGATATTATTCGTAATATCACGAGTAACACCCGATATTTCCTTACTTATGTAAATATAAATCTCCTACAAACAAGCGAGTAAGTAAAGGTGAGCGAGTGAGTAAGGGTGAGTGAGTAAGTAAGGGTGAGTGAGTAACGAGGTGTTCACGCACCTCTTTTATCAGCGTGTCGTTATTTTTATTGACGAAATTTGTGATGAAATTATTAAAAATGGTCCTAAGTAAGTACGTAAGTCAGTGAGTAAGTAAGTGAGTAGGTGAGTGAGTGAGTGAGTAAGTGTGTTACCAGGCCGCAAGAGTTGCATTCCGCACACAATCCAAGAGAAGCGAGTAAACCGTACTCCCGCGCAATGAAGCATCACTAAGTAGCGAGCTGCCACTCACTATTCCCTCAACGAAGTCGTCAATTGCAAGGAAAACCGCGTTGAAACGGCCCTGATAACGAAACACTTCCAACACGCCGTTGAACAGCAAGTCATTCAACAAATTCAAATTATACCTACAGTGAGTAAGTGAGTGAGTGAGTGAGTGAGTGAGTGAGTGAGTGAGTGAATGAGTGAGTGAGTGAGTAAGTGAGTAAGTGAGTGAGTAGGTGAGTGAGTACATTTGGCTCTCTCCATTGTCAAGGATCAACTCGGGATTGTCGATGACTTCATTGATCATTTGCTGGATTTCTGCCGCCAAAATCTCGTATATTTCTATCATCTTCAACTTAGTTTGGTCAATAAACGGCTGCATTATATTCATCTAGTGAGTGAGTAAGTAAGTGAATAGGTGAGTGAGTGAGTGAGTAAGAGTGAGTGAGTGAGTAGGTGAGTGAGTAGGTGAGTGAGTGAGTGAGTAGACCTTGATGTCACTGATGCTGTCCATCATAACCGTCGTACAATACTCAAGTGATCGGAAATAATTGATCATTTTTTGCGTTATTTCGGTAATATTCCGCTTCTCCACAGCCCTTTTGATGCTCTCCGTAATCCCTGAAGTGTCCTTCACGATCGCGTCCAACTCGCTTTGTATTATGGGTTTTATCATTTTCCTTAATAGTGAGTGAGTAAGTAAGAATGAGTGAGTGAGTGGGTGAGTGAGTGAGTGAGTGAGTGAGTAAGAGAGTGAGTGAGTAGGTTGGTAGGTAGGTAAGGCACCTTATTTTCTTGTTAACATTCAACGAATACTTCTCTTTTGTCGAGGCAGAGCGCGCACCTGCAGTAGTCGCCACATGCAGCTCCGTTATCTCCCGCTTAATTATTGACATGAGAAGAATGTACATTTCCAGCTCCAGATCGTCGTACTTACTCGAGTAATAATCAAAGTAACTACACAGGTGAGTGAGTGAGTGAGTGAGTGAGCAAGAGTGAGTGAGTGAGCAAGAGTGAGTGAGTGAGTGAGTGAGTGAGTGAGTGAGTGAGTGAGTGAGTGAGTGAGAGAGTGAGTGA
>JACCDO011196075.1_pt1 | contig 13889 bp, 12 predicted proteins | sample 7446101 | NCBI WGS metagenome assembly JACCDO01 (sample SAMN15323440, study PRJNA562643) | freshwater metagenome | isolation source: river surface water | place: USA:Blue River Watershed | collected 2017-08-16
AATGCGACAAGAGGGCAACTTTGGGCACCAATCCCAATTTACGCATTTCGCTAGCAGCCATCAACGTCAGCTCCGCTAGTTCACATGCACTAGGATCAATATTGATATGGGTGTCGACCAAGAAAACCTGACGACCAGGAAGTATCAATCCAGACATGGCGCCATAAACATTTGCACCCGGTTCGCGACCAATCACTTCATCAACATATTTCAAATGCGTAGCAAGATTACCGACTGTGCCAGAGATCATGCCATCAGCCATACCTTTTTTGATCATTAAGCTGCCTATCAAACTATTGCGGCGGCGCACTTCAAGCTTAGCAAACGATTGCGTTACGCCCTTGCGCTCAGTCAGACCAAGATAGGTTTGCCAGAAGTCACGGAAACGATCATCTTTCTCGGGATTAACGATTTCAAAATCCGCGCCCGATTTCATGCGCAGACCAAACTTATCGATGCGATGCTCAATCACTGCTGGACGACCAATCAATATCGGCGTAGCTAAATGCTCATCGATAATAATTTGCACCGCACGTAATACGCGCTCATCTTCACCTTCAGCAAAGACGATACGTTTTTGATTTGCAGGAACCCTTTTAGCGATACTAAAGAGGGGTTTCATCAAGGTGCCAGAGTGATACACAAATTGCTGCAATTGATTGCGATAAGCATCAAAGTCTTTGATCGGACGAGACGCTACGCCATCATCCATTGCCGCTTTTGCAACTGCTGGTGCAATCACAGTAATCAGACGTGGATCAAATGGTTTTGGAATGAGGTACTCAGGACCAAAAGAGAGATTCTCAATGCCATAGACAGATGCCACCACTTCACTTTGCTCGGCCTGCGCAAGCTCAGCAACCGCTTTCACGGCTGCCACTTCCATGCCACGCGTGATTGTGGTTGCACCCACATCTAGTGCGCCACGGAAAATAAATGGGAAGCACAGTACGTTGTTTACTTGGTTGGGATAATCGGTGCGACCTGTTGCCATGACGGCATCTGGGCGAACTGCCTTTACTTCTTCAGGCAAGATTTCAGGTGTGGGGTTTGCTAAGGCGTAGATCAATGGCTTATCCGCCATTTTCTTAACCATGTCTTGTTTTAATACGCCGCCTGCTGATAAGCCCAAGAAAATATCTGCGCCCGCGATCACATCATCCAAAGTGCGTAAATCGGTCTCCTGACAGAATGGCTCTTTCTCAGGATCCATTAATTCTTTACGGCCTTTATAAGCAACACCAGCTAAGTCAGTAACCCAAATGTTTTTTCTTTGGATACCCAGATCCACTAAGAGATCCAAGCAAGCAAGAGCTGCTGCGCCAGCGCCGGAAGTAACCAGCTTGACGTCCTCGACTTTCTTACCAACCACCTTTAAGCCATTTAGAATGGCCGCCGCTACCACGATTGCTGTTCCGTGCTGATCATCATGGAAGACGGGGATCTTCATGCGCGCTTGCAACTTACGCTCAACAACAAAACAATCTGGCGCTTTGATGTCTTCTAAATTGATGCCACCAAAAGTCGGCTCGAGTGCCGCAATAATTTCAACCAACTTGTCTGGATCAGATTCGTTTACTTCAATATCAAAAACATCGATACCTGCAAACTTCTTAAAAAGAACTGCTTTACCTTCCATGACTGGCTTACTTGCTAACGGCCCAATATTGCCCAATCCAAGAACAGCTGTGCCATTCGTAATCACACCAACTAAATTTCCTTTAGCGGTGTACTTAAACGCATTAGCAGGATCTTTAACAATTTCTTCACAAGGAGCGGCTACACCAGGCGTATATGCAAGCGCAAGATCGCGTTGATTCGTCAATTGCTTCGTAGGTGCAATCTCGATCTTTCCAGGGACAGGCAACTGATGATACTGAAGCGCCGCCTCTCTTAAGGCTGCAATTTGTTGTTCTTTGCTATTGTCTTTACTCATCTACTAACTCACTAAATCGTTTTGTCTATTGTGTCTGTCGTATTTGTTGTTTTATCTAATTATTAGTACGCATTAAGTACCAAATAAGACCTTCATTCTATTCCTCTCTCGCATTCAGCCCCTAAGAGCCATAAAATGAGACATGCACTCTGAATCCAACCCGATTGGGGAATTCGACTTAATTGAACGTTTTTTTAAAACGGGAAATGATTTAAGCATCACAAACCCTACTGTAAGTTTGGGTATAGGCGATGACTGCGCACTCATAAAACCCCTCCCAGATGAGGAAATCGCCATTACAAGTGATATGTTGGTGGAAGGTAGACATTTTTTTCTTGATGCTGAACCCGAGCAATTAGGGCGTAAAGCGCTTGCAGTCAACCTATCCGACCTGGCAGCCATGGGTGCAAAACCGCTAGGATTCACCCTTGCAATAGCCATGCCCACGGTCAACACCCTATGGTTAGAGGCCTTTTCCAAAGGCTTAATGGCAACTGCTAAAGAATTTTCATGCCCCTTAATTGGGGGCGATACCACCGCTGGACCCTTAACTCTTTCCATTACCGCCATTGGCAGCATCCCCAAGAAGACAGCCATCCGCAGATCTGGAGCGCAAGTTGGTGACGATATTTGGGTTTCGGGAGTAGTAGGCGATGCAAGACTTGCTCTTGCTGCACTGCGTCATGAAATTACCCTTTCTGCAAACGACTATCAAGCAGTCGCATCACGCCTTCATCAACCCACTCCTCGGATTGCGCTTGGCATTGCACTAAGAGGAATAGCTAGTGCAGCTCTTGATGTTTCCGATGGCCTACTCGGTGACTTGATGCATATTCTCAAACAATCCAAAGTCGATGCAGAAATTACATTGGCACACATCCCTAAGTCCGCAACGTTACAGAAACAAAAAATAGAAATTCAACATCAATTTGCTGCCAGCGGTGGAGATGATTACGAACTTTGTTTCACCGCACCTCATTCGCATCATGATGCAATTTTAGATATCAGCAAAAAACTCCAGATACCATTAACCAAGATCGGTTGCATTATTGCGGCAAAAACTCAGAGTCCACAAGTGCTTCTGATGGATTCTGATAATCGATCACTGTCTTCTTCCGAAACCGCCAAACTTCTTCAATCGTTTGACCACTTTGCAAAATGACAAAAGCAAATAGAACGGAAGTGCATCCCAACTGCAAGTGGGTCTTTCAAAGCTTACATCGAGTCCTAGCCTTTGGTTTTGGTAGCGGGTTAAGCCCCATTGCGCCTGGCACCGCAGGCACTCTTTGGGCTTGGGCTGGCTACCTGGTTGCAGGGCAATTTCTCAATACACACGCATTAGCTTGGATCACACTTGGTGGTTTTATTGTAGGTTGCTGGATCTGCGGCAAGGTCAGTGAAGAGCTAGGAAAACAAGATTTTGGTGGGATTGTGATAGATGAAATCATTGCATTTTGGCTTGTGCTACTTTTTATCATGCCAGCCAATTTCTGGGTGCAAATGATTGCATTTATTCTCTTTCGATTTTTTGACGCCGCGAAACCCGGACCCATTGGGAGCATTGATCGTCACTTTAAACGTCAAGAAAACTCCAGCTCACCATCTACGCACACACAAATGATATGGCGTGGTTTTGGCATCATGATTGATGATGTAGCTGCAGCAATAGCAACCATTTTCATCATCTTCATTGCACGTATGATCGGCATTCATTTAGGATGGATCTGAATATGCATTTAATAGACACTGTAAAAACGTTAGCTGAAATCTTGCTAGCAAAAAATTGGAAAATGGCGGCCGCCGAATCCTGTACGGGGGGGCTTGTCTGTGCCAACCTCACCCAATTGTCTGGTTCAAGCGAGTGGTTTGAGCGAGGCTATATCACCTACAGCAATCAAGCCAAAGAGGAATGCCTAGGCGTAGGCGCAGACGTCTTAGATACCTATGGCGCGGTGAGCGAACAGGTCGCCAAAGCAATGGCGCAAGGCGCTTTGCAAAACGCAGGGGTCAATGCCGCCGTCTCTATTACGGGAATTGCTGGTCCTAGCGGAGGTTCAAAAGAAAAACCGGTGGGTACAGTGTGTTTTGGTTGGGCCATTCAAAATGATGCCGGAGAAAATCGGGTGTTAACCAAAACTATGTACTTTGCAGGAGATCGCCAAAGTATTCGCGAACAATCCTGTCTATATGCTCTCAACGAATTAGCTAAATTACTCGAAGACTAGCAACTGCCCTTACTTCATCCATCCCTTGTGATAGAAGTAAAACAAAGGAATGATGGCAGAGACAAGCATGGCTGCAATCGCCATTGGATAACCCCACGTAGCATCTAGTTCAGGCATATGTTTGTAGTTCATACCCCAAATACTGGCGAGCAAAGTCGGTGGCATTAAAGCCACTGACACCACCGAGAAGATCTTGATGATTTTGGATTGGTTCAAATTAATGAAACCAACCGTTGCATCCATTAAGAAGTTAATCTTGTCAAACAAAAAGGCAGTATGGTTTTCAAGTGAGTCAATATCTCGCAAGATTTGACGTGCTTCTTCTTGTTGTTCGTCAGACAACAACTTGCTACGCATCAGAAAAGATAAGGCTCTGCGGGTATCCATCACATTGCGACGAATACGTCCATTGGTATCTTCTTCCTTGGCGATTGTTTCAAGAACTTGTTCTGCATCGGCATCATTAATATCGTCTTGTAAAACTCGTTTACCAGCTTGCTCAAGATTCTCATAAACCTCTTCCAAAGCATCTGCTGAATACTCAGCATCTGTGGAGTACAAATCTAGCAAAACATCTTTTGCATTACTGACTGAGCCTGGACGTAAACGCGCCCGCAACCTTACCAAACGGAAAACTGGCAAATCTTCATCATGAATTGAAAATAAAACTTGCTTGGTGAGCACAAACGCAACACGTACGTTACGAGAGGTTTCCTCTTCATCCAAAAGAAAATCTGTCCGAATATGAAGGTGCCCATCATCCGCCTCAAAATAACGAGCAGAAGCCTCTAAGTCGCCCAAATCATCTAACTCGGGCAAAAGCACACCAAAAGCTTCTTTAATCCAAATGAGCTCTTCTTCCTCTGGATCAACGACGTCAATCCAGATAGGATTAGCGTATTGCAATAATTCATTGCGATCTTCCACTTGCTCTTGAGAGAGGCGGCCATTTTGCAGGACGAACAAGTTGATCATGGTGAACTCCTAAGGAATGTGCGCTAGTTTATCCTATAGACCGTGACAAAATCACTAAAATAAGCCAAATTTAATGAACTCTCACTCAAATACCTTTAACCAGCAACTCCAGTCTGCATGGGCTTCCCAAGGCAGCATGCTGTGCGTTGGTTTTGACCCTGATCCTTTGCGCTTGCCTGAAAGCTTACAAGGCAAGCCCGAGGGCATCTTTGAGTTTTGCAGAGAAATTGCAGACGCTACAGCGGATGTAGTGTGTGCATTTAAACCACAGTTTGCTTATTTTGCGTCACAAAGAGCTGAAGCTCAGCTCGAAAAACTCATTAGACATCTCAAAGATCAATACCCACACATCCCCGTTATTCTGGACTCCAAACGTGGGGATATTGGTAGTACCGCTGATCACTATGCCCTTGAGGCCTTCGAGCGCTATGGTGCTGATGCAGTTACCGTGAATCCATATATGGGCTTTGACACAATCGAACCCTATTTAAAACATCAAGGCAAAGGCGTCATTGTCCTATGTCGCACCTCAAATCCTGGAGGCTCAGATTTACAGTTTTTAAATATTTCTCCACAAGGGGAGCCCTTGTATTTGCATTTAGCCAAGCTGGCTGCAACCCAATGGAATGGCTCAGGACAAATCGGCCTTGTGGTTGGCGCAACTTTTCCGGAAGAGATTAGTAAGGTCCGTGCCGTCGTAGGCGATATGCCTTTATTGATTCCGGGTATTGGAGCGCAAGGCGGAGATATTGAGGCGACCGTAAAAGCTGGTAGCGTTCCTGGCAAACCGGGTACTGGCATGATCATTAACTCTTCGCGTGCAATTTTGTATGCAAGTTCTGGAAATGATTTTGCACAAGCAGCAAGAAAAGTTGCTCAAGCTACCCGTGACGCATTAAATCGGGCGATTTAATTTTTACTTTGCTTTCTTTGCAGGTGTCGCAATCGGCGCTAAGGCCACACGATCCATATTTTCCAGGATGAATTCTTGGCGAGCACCGTAATGAATACTTCCCCTGTAACAATATTGCGCTTTATCAAAGCATTTTGGTGCTGGCAATGCTGAAGCTAAAGCAGCTGCCTGCTCTCGATCTAAGTTGGCTGGCGTAGTTGAGTAATAGCGCGCAGAAGCAGCTCCAATTCCAAAGATACCTTCGCCCCACTCCACCGAATTAAGATAAATTTCAAAGAGTCTCTGTTTAGTCAGCAATAGCTCCAAAAGTCCTGTAATGACAAGCTCTTGGGCTTTGCGAAAATAGTTTTGCTCAGACGACAAAAATAGGTTTTTTGCTAATTGCTGCGTAATAGTCGAGCCGCCTCGCAAAGCTGGCTTACCTTTTTTGCCAGGGCTGCTATTTTGTTGATGCTGCTGATTTCTTTCCCACGCTTTTTGCATATCTTCAACACGAACACCTTTGTGTTGGAAAAAAATATCGTCCTCACTGACCAAAACTGCACGTTTGAGATTGTTTGAAATCTTGTCATAAGGCGTCCATTTTGATTGCACAGAACACGTCCAATGCCAACTACATAAACGCCAACGTTCGGCCCGCTGAAAAGCGGTACTGCTTGGATCCACGCTAATCCATAGCCCAATTTGCAATGCAAAATACAACTGCATGAAAACAAAACCTGCCAATACACACTTGACTAGGTAAAGAATCCAACGCATAAGTCGTTAAAAATGGAAGCAAATACTAGCTACGCAACTGAGCAAGTACGGCACGCGGCCGAATGAATTGAGCAAGCTCGGCACCACGCCAGAGTAAGAATGCATCTGCTGCTTGTTCAACCAACATACCAAGGCCATCACTGATACGAGCACCACGCTGCAGGGCTTGCTGCATAAAGGCGGTTGTTTTGCCATAGACCATGTCATATGCAAAAGAACTTGGTGTAAAAATATTGATCAATGCAGCAGGACTCAGAGGTGATTGATCCGATAGACCAGCTGCAGTCGCGTTGATTACCAAATCAAATGGGTAAGGCGTTTTTTCTGGGCTCTCCAGATCCAACAAAGAGCGTGACTCTAGAGCAACCTCTTTGCTAGAAGCCAAACCGGCAAAAATTTGCACTAACTCATTTGCTTTTTCAGGCGAGCGATTGGCAATAACCAAACATTTTGGTGATTGCTCAAGCAAGGGTCCAATAACGCCACGAGCAGCGCCACCTGCACCAATCAGCAAAATGCGAGCCGTGTGAAGAGCTATGCCTTGCGCTAGTAGATCACGCACTAAACCAGCACCATCCGTGTTGTCGCCATAAATTTTTCCATCCTGGATCCAGAGCGTATTCACCGCACCTGCTAATTGCGCTCGCATGGTTAATTGATCGGCAAATGCTTGTGCATCCAATTTGAAAGGCACCGTAACATTCATACCCTTACCGCCTGAGGCAAAAAAATGCTTGGCTGCATCGGTAAAACCATCTAATTCTGGTTGCAAACGACCATAGTGCATCGCTTGATTTGCTTGTTTTGCATACTCATGGTGAATGAGTGGTGACTTACTGTGAGAAATGGGGTTGCCTGCTACCGCGTAGACATCTAGACCCGTAAAACACTTGGGGTCTGTATGTATCTCATTGGAAGTATGTGAACTCATGATGACTACAGAATAAGCGAATTTTCAAAAATACTCATTAATGCTTAAGCTCTAAATGATCGCTACCCTCTCGAGTGAAATCAAAGGTAGAAATCCAATCAAGTACATCAATCTGATTACGCATTTCAGGGGGAAAAGGGCCAAATGGAGCAGATGCACGCACAATAGCAAGAGCTTGACGATCTAGCTCGGGGTTGCCAGAGCTTCGTCCAATAGACACCCCATCTTTACCTTGAGCATTAAGGGCAATCCTTCCTTGCGAATCAACGCTCACCACAATAACAAGACTGCCGTAAAGAGGCCGACCATTGGCACGAGGGAAAAAAGCACTTCCATATGCTTCGATTTTTTGTCGCATGGAATCAAAATAATGGGCAAAAGTAACGGACTTTGTATTTGCGCCCGTTAGTACTTTGCGACGCGGTTCACGACCATCTGCTTGCACACGTTTTGCTAATTCTGCTTCTAGAGAGTTTAGTTGTGGCAACATTTTTTGCTCATCGCCACTTTTTTTGCCACCTGATTTAGCACGCTGCTCATCTAACTTTGCCAGCATTTGCTTTTGTTGCTTCTCTAAAATCTCAAGTCGCGCTTGCGCACCCAACCTTGCGCGATGCAATGCAGTTGCATCTTGTGTAGCTGATGAGCCGCCACCTTGTAAATCTGCTTGCGCTAGCTTATTGGCCTGCTTAGGAGGGGTCTTATTGCTGGCATTTACCAATACCACGCTCAAGGGGGTATTTAAGCGACGTTTTTCGATCTCTCCCGCCCCCCAACGAATGGATAAAAAGAGCATGTGAATGATCAGCGATACACAGAGCGCCAAACGAAACGGATAGCGATGCCATGCATTCCGTAAAAAGCCCAACAATCGACTGGGCTTTTCAAAGCCAGGCATTTTGATAATCCTAGTCTGAGCCTGCATCTTCTTCGATATTCCCTGGCAATGCTTCAGGCGCCTCTATTTCTATCACTCTTACCGCTGCACTCAATTGCAATAAATCAACATCAGATACAACAACCTCTGCGCGGGTCATACGTGGGTGTTGTGCTAACTCAGGAATAGGCAAATGTAGTGGCACCTGCTCAACCCTAGACATTCCCTCCTTCAAGTGGCGCACAAATACTTTCTTTGCGTCGCTATCTTGATTAATCCAGCGCAAGCACCAATACTTTTCAAGGCGATCCTGAAATTCACCATAAGCTTGGTAACAGGACTCAAAGTCAGCCGCAATACCCATCAAAGTAGCGTCACGTGGTGGAAATGGCGCCACCATTTTTGCTGTTACCCCATGCTTTGCCAATGCAATCAACTGCCATTGGTTCACTAAATCTGAATAGCGACGCAAAGGGGAAGTGCACCAAGCGTAATAGTCCAAACCCAAACCCTCATGAGGGCCTGGAGTAGTCTGCATACGCGTGCGCAATGGCCCCCAACCTTTTTGAGTTCTAAATAAACCTGGCAAGCCATGCTCTGCCAGCAATTGGCCCGACGCACGGTTACAGAAAATCATCCATTCCGCCACGATGGTATCGAGAATCGACCCTCGTTGACGCGGCACGATTTCTACTCGCTCTGTATCACCCTCTGGTTTTATTTGAAAATAAAAATCTCTCGCCAGAGCATTAGGATCAGAAACACCCAATTGCTCAGCGCGCAAACCATTAGCGACACGTTTTTCTTGACGATCGGCATGTAAGATTTTTGCAGCGCGCCACAAAATTGATAGTTCTTTTCTGAAAGGATAGGTTGCGCTCTCATCACCCAGGCTATCCTCGCTCACCAGATGCTCAATATCCTCAAGTCTTAAGTTAGCTGAAATAGGCACCATTTCCGCTTGCATCTGTAAGGTCTCAGGCTTAGGACGCCCCACTTCATCAATATCGACATAGATTGATAGCGCTGGTCGAGGCGCCCCTTCATCCAATGAAAATTTTTGAATGACGGACTCAGGCAACATGGTCATTTTGTCGCCTGGAAAATACACAGTAGACATCCGCTTACGCGCCACTTGATCTAATGAATCATCCTTCATGATGACCAATCCAGGCGCAGCAATATGAATGCCTACTCTATGGCCGCCATCTAGCAGCTCTGTTACAGAAAGCGCATCATCAATCTCTGTTGTTCCTGCATCATCAATTGAGAATGCCTGTACTTGCGCCACAGGAAGATGCGCAATAGCCTCATCGTAGGCGGGCTGATCTATAGAAATACTCTTGTCGTGATCGGCGCCATTTGGGAAATGGCTTTTTAAAAACATTCCTTGGTGATAAGCCAAAGGAGAGTCGAGCGCCTCACAACGGATCATTAATTGCGCAGCAGACTCGCCAGTTTCTGCACAAGCTGCTGTCAATGCTTTATATGCAGAGGAATTTTTATCGGGCGAGAAGAGCAATTGATTCGCTAGAGGCCTAAGCTTTTCGGGAAATTTTCCAGCCACAAACTCTTGTTGCCACGCTGATTGCAGCTCTAATTCTTTTTGCTTACGTTCAATAGCAGCTAAACCTGCTTGTAATTGCTCTTCGGGCGCTCTTTGAAAACGACCACGACCTTTGCGCCGAAAATATACCGGCGCACCCTGCAATGCAATTGCCAACGCCACCTGTTGAGCAACCGTTGCTTGAGAACCAAAATATTCTTGGGAAACATCAATAAACCCAAACTCTTCCGTGGGGGCGCAATCCCACAATAATTGCAAATCAATTTCTTTAGATAAAACCTGAGCCTCATTCATTACTAACTGAGCCTCGGGCTTTTCAAAACGCAGCCAAACCTCTTTGGCCTTCAATTTGATTTTTTTGCCTGACAAGCTCGTTGCTTGCCAAGATTCAGCATCGCCAGAACCTACTCCTGACTGCACGGTAGCGATTTTGATATCGCCACCTTCTTCATAAACTAGATTCATACTTAGAGGGAGATCCCGCCGCTAGCCTCTAATGCAACTCCATTGACGTAACTCGCCTCTGCGCTTGCCAAAAATAAATACACATTAGCCATTTCTTCTGGTGTGCCAAGGCGCCCTAACCAGCTTCGTCTTTCAATATCTTGCAAAATATTTTCTGGCATCGCCTTGACCATTTCAGTGGCGATAAATCCAGGACAAACCGCATTGACTCGGATACCCTTTGGACCTAATTCTCGTGCCCAGGTTTTTGTAAATCCAATCACCCCAAATTTCGTAGCGGAATAATTTGTTTGTCCAAAGTTGCCATACAAGCCAACTACGCTCGAGGCATTCACAATTGCACCAGAGCCTGCTTCAAGCATGTGTGGCACTACTAATTGTGTGCAATTAAAAACACCCTTGAGATTGACATCAATCACAGTATCAAACTGAGCCTCAGTCATCTTGATCAAACGCGCATCCTGTGTGATTCCTGCGTTATTAATCAAAATATCGATACGTCCATAGGTTTGCATCACTTGATCAATCACAGCCTGAATACTTGCGCGATCAGTTACATCCATGGCATAGCCTTGTGCATTGGGGATCTGTGCGGCAGCACCCTTAACTGCCTCTAAATTGATGTCCGCAACAATGACTTTTGCGCCCTCTTGCGCAAAACGTTGTGCCGTTGCAAAGCCAATACCTTTTGCAGCCCCGGTAACAATGGCGACTTTATCTTTTAAACGATGGCTCATAATTCGCTTTCAATATTGATTGTTCATTAGCTGTAGCGCGTTATCAGGCGCTCAAGCAGAAATGGCATTGAGTATTTTTTGATGCACTCCACCAAAACCACCATTGCTCATCACCAAAATATGGTCACCAGGTTGGGCTTGCGCAACAACTGCATCAACTAATTTTTCAAGATCATCAAAGGCATATGCCCTTCCTGCCTCTTGCGCATTTAAGGGCGCTAAAACTTCTGCCAAATCCCAGCCCAAAGATTCTTTTCCGCTATTGGCTCCATAAGCAAACACCTTATCCGCTTGCTGAAGGCTATCAGGCAATTGCGCTTTCATCACACCAAGCTTCATCGTATTAGAGCGTGGCTCCAACACCGCCAAAATACGTGAGTTGCCCACGCGTCGCCTTAAGCCATCCACTGTAGTGGTGATAGCTGTTGGATGATGGGCAAAATCGTCATACACCGTGACATTATTTGCTACGCCAATAGTTTCTAACCGGCGTTTAACATTTTTAAATTCAGCTAGCGCACGAGCAGAGTCTGCAGGTGAAATGCCAACATGATTAGCTGCGGCGATTGCAGCAAGGGCATTGAGTTGATTATGTCTACCCATCACACCCGATTCTGGTGCCCATATCACTGTTGCAACCTCCTTGCCAGCCTTGCGAACAATAAAGCCATCATTCGCTTGAGAAACGAGCGACCATTCATTGGTATCACTTTGCCCAAAGCGTTCCACTGGCGCCCAAGCGCCGCGAGTAACCACCCGCTCAAGGGCTGGCTCCTCACCGTTCACAACCAACAACCCATCACTGGGAACGGTTCTGACTAGATGATGAAATTGCGTTTCAATGGCAGCAAGATCCGCAAAGATATCAGCATGATCAAACTCTAAGTTATTCAATAAAGCGGTACGGGGTCTGTAGTGCACAAACTTACTGCGCTTATCAAAAAACGCTGTGTCGTATTCATCTGCTTCGATGACAAAATATTTGCCCTCACCTAAGCGCGCTGACACCGTGAAATTGAGAGGTACGCCCCCGATCAAATATCCAGGCTTGTAACCATTAAATTCCAAAATCAAAGTTAGCATGGCGGAAGTGGTTGTCTTTCCATGAGTTCCCGCAACAGCCAAAACATGTCGACGATATAAAACTTGCTCACCCAGCCACTGCGGCCCTGAAATATACGGCAATCCTTGATTAAGAATCGCCTCCATCAGAGGATTGCCACGAGAAACCACGTTGCCAATCACAAATAAATCTGGCATGGTCTCAAACTGCAATAATTGATCCGGTGAAAATCCTTCGATGAGATCGATGCCTTGAGCCTCAAGTTGCGTGCTCATCGGTGGATACACATTGGCATCGCAACCCGTAACCCGATGTCCGGCTTGCCGAGCAATTGCGGCAATACCACCCATGAAAGTACCGCAAATGCCTAAGATATGTATGTGCATTAGCGAATTTTAGCGAAGGAGTAGCAATGAACCGCAGACAATGGATGATGATTGGAGGAATTAGTGTTCTAGCCCTGGTGGCTGGAATCTTTTCTTCTCACTGGATCTCACAAACAGGACTAGCAAGTGATCCCTCCATCAAAGCATTTTTTGCCAACCCCTGGAAAACGCCTGATGGCAAATCCGCAAACATTGATGATTGGCGCGGGAAGGTCTTAGTAGTCAATTTTTGGGCCTCCTGGTGCCCTCCTTGCGTAGAAGAAATGCCCACATTAGACAAAATCGCACAGGAATATGCCTCTAAAAATGTCTTAATTGTTGGTATCGGTATCGATTCACCCTCTAACATACGTCAATTTCTAGAAAAAACGCCTGTTTCCTACCCAATCATGATCGGAGGACTAGACGGTAGCGCACTTGCAAAGCAGATGGGGAATGCCCAAGGCGCACTGCCTTATACCGTCATCATTAATGCAAAAGGTAAATCTGTTTTTACAAAATTAGGGAAGATAAGCGAAGAAGAGTTGAAAAAAGCGATTAATTCTGCACTTTAATTACTTTTAGAATATCTTCATCGTTGGAGCCCAAATAAAAAATGCTGAAATTTTAGGCAATAAAATCCATAAAATTCATTATTTGCATCTAACTGCTGTGAAAATTTGCTCAGCTCAGCATATTTTTAGACTTTTAGACTCTTCGTAGGCGTATACTTCCACCTGTAGCAGGTGAAGCATGAAGTAGCAAGACTGGCCAAAAGCCCCAAGTAATCAATTGACACCTAACTGCCTCTAAAAATAGGGATTTATGTCTAAAAAAGCTTCAATTCTCGTCATTCAGGGCCCTAACCTCAATTTATTAGGCACCCGTGAACCTGAGGTTTATGGAAAAACCACCTTAGAAGACATTCATCAAAGACTCGGGGATTTAGCAAAAGCTCAATCCGTTGAATTGAGCACCTACCAAAGCAATCACGAAGGTGAACTCATCGATCGCATTCAAAAAGCCAAACAAGATGGGGTCGATTTCATCATCATTAATCCAGGAGCATTTACCCA
>JACCDO012099308.1_pt1 | contig 13886 bp, 9 predicted proteins | sample 7446101 | NCBI WGS metagenome assembly JACCDO01 (sample SAMN15323440, study PRJNA562643) | freshwater metagenome | isolation source: river surface water | place: USA:Blue River Watershed | collected 2017-08-16
CGTGTACCCTACCTATCACTATCTTAGTGTATTCATCGAATAATATGTGGAAATTAAAAACAAAAGTAACAATAATACAGTAATTATACTACAATTGAGGTAGAGTGGTGGAAGACGGCTACCCTTTTATATATGGTATTAGCAGCAGTATCCGATGCCGTATCATTTTTATTTTTTAATATTTTATAGAGCATTTCAACAGCTGGAACATGCTGATAGTTGTTATCTGTCGCTTGTTTTAAGTGATCTTCTATTTCAACTAGATAATTATCATCATTCATGGCTGCGTATATTAATGCCGCTAAATAATGGTAGTTACTATCATTATTATTAATTTTCAATGCAGCATCTATAAATTTTATAGCTTCATCCATTTTTCCTTTATTATAATTATTGATTGCTTCTTTATAATAGTAGAATGAGGTTCCTATACTGATATCAACTTGACTTGAAACACTAACAGCAAGATCAGAAGAGATGGATACACAAGTGTGATAATATCCCTCTGGTATGTATATAATCTCACCGGGATATTGAGTAAGCTCTATAGGCATCCAGTCTGCAAGCGAATAAGTGAATAGTTAAGAAAGTGAATAAGTAAGAAAATGAATGAATATCACCTTTCCTTAAAAATTCATATGATGAATTGTACCAAGTATGTCCATTTACTCTAGGATTATAACCTACTTGAGGTAATTTAGAGTATATAAACCACCTTTTAACCCCCTTTACCAAATACGAATAACTGGCACCATGTTGATGGAATGTATTACTACTATTAAATATATTAAACTCGATGGTTAGTGTATTACCAGAATATTTACTACTCAACGAACTCATGAAGGATTTCATTTCATTATTAATATCTTTAAATTTACTCAAATCTTGAATTATATAATAATTTTTGAGATTTGAGTATTTATTATTGATTAAATCTTTATACTTTAATGTGTATGAACGTTCATATCTTTTCTTTTTAATACTTGTAGCAGATATAAAGTCTTTCTCCACTTCAACAAGATTCAGCGAATTATGCTGATAATTTTTAGATAATAAACTTAATATATTACTTCGATAAGTGCTTTCATCTACATCATCAAGCACATACTGCAATTTAAAGTGTTTTGGGGAATCATCAACGTTTGAAGAGCTTTTATACTCATGGACATCTTGATACAGTTGCTTAGGTAGCTCTAGCGGTGCATTCTCCGATCCCCTTTTGATTCTAAAGTAATCCATAACAAACGCATGCAGTTTATCCAATATCATCGGTAAAATAGATGTTAATGCAACATAAATCAGTGAGCTAAGTACGAAGGCCAATAGAACCGACAGGGCGACACCAAGGATCACCTTCCGACTGGGTGTGCGGGACTTCTTCTTCTTGTCCTTCATTTTCAGAAATGACGAACTCTCCATTTCAAAATGCAAATTGCAAATTGCAATTTAAAATTTTAATTTGGATTTTTTAAACAGAGAAAAAAAGGAAATCGAAATAGGTGTGGAATAATCTAAAGTAAACAATCTTTACAAAAATACAATTTAATATAGTTAATGGGCTTCTCTCTTAAATGTTAATGATAAGTTTGCAGATTCATCGTCTCCCGCAAGTGTCACAATAGATTTAGTTTTGCCAATATTATGATGATAATTGTAATTTGACAAATTTAGTGTAGATGTATAGAAAAAAGAAGGATTACTATTACCCTCCTCAACTTCAAATCCGTCATTTTTATTGTTATCTTCTATTGACTGAAGAGTCTCCAATAACTTTTTATATTTTTCCGAAAGTACCAAATATCTGTCCTTGACAACTTGATGCTCCTTATTACTCATATCTAATTTTTCCAATATTTCTTGGCCATTTTCTACTGCAATATTATATTTAGCTATCATATCGGTCATTTCTTCATTTAATTTACATACTTGTTGCTGTAAGTGTAGATTATTACTCGACAGATCTTGATTTACAAATGTTATATTACTCACTTGCGACTCTAAATCATTAATATACTGCTGATTTTTCACATTCATACCCAATAAATCATTATTTTTACTCCTAAGTTCATCCATTTCATTCATTTTTATTATTAACGTACTTTCAAGTATTTTTATCTTTTCATCTTCAATGTTTGCTCTATTAATACAAATTTTACACGGTTCAACAATTATCTCTGTTTTTTTATTTTTTTCAACTTTATTTCCACCGTTTGTCGCAGCAATTGATGATTGCAATCTATTGTTAGTGTTATTCACCGTTGTCAATTCCATTTCAATTTTTGCTAATTTTGCTTTTAGTAATTTTATTTCTTTTTCCTTTTCTATCATGTCAATCAATGTAAATTTTACTGAAGCAGGTTCATCAGAAGATGCCTCTGGTGCAGTATCATCCGGTTTATGCATCTCTTCTTTTAATTTCTTTAATTCATTTTTTAATTTAATATTTTCATCACTTACCAATTCTAATTGTTCTAATGTTTCAATATGATTATATCTTAACTGTTCCGTGACATTTCTCCCCACAAGTAGGTCTGCAGAGGAAGAAGAGTCGGTGATTGAGCGGCTTTTGCGCAGTTCTTTCACCTTTCCAACCACGGAAGCCATATTAGTCAGTATTTTACTGTTACAATCGTCGCTAAAAAACGAAAAGTACCGACGTTTACAGGTATTACCTGTCAGGTAATAATGTTATTTATGTTTCAATATAGCTATATGAAGAACAGATGCGCAAGACCATGCTTTAAAGAGAATAATTCAACAAGAAATCATTCACGATTGTCTTTATCCCACTCATTTTCATGTTCATTCCATTGAAATCTAACCATTATAAATATTAGCAATTTAATAGTATATCAAACATACTCCAAATCATTTCCAAATAGCATTTTCACAATAAATTATTCATTAACCGTCTATTTTCAATTTAATAATTCTAATTTAGTGAAATAGTATAGACCGCCGGTACTGCAGTACAAGCAACACTTCAAATTGACTGCAGAAGGAAATAAGATGAAAATCAGTGATGCAGAAGGCAGCGAGTCCACAGACTCGTATCGCTCTTGTGCTGATAGCGAGTTTGCCTCGACCTACGCAGATAATATGGATAATACAAGAAATAATAGTAGTGAAAACAGTTCAGAATATCGACTAGGTAGTTCTTGGGTAGATACTAGTCAAAAGTCACATAATTCAGTTTATTTGCGGGACTATAATAAGGATGCAGTAGATACAAGTAATAACTGTGTTTTCCCTGACGAATGCGAAGAAGCGAATTTACCATTACAGAATAGTAGTAGCACTTCTAACGAGCGCTTGAATTCAAATATTAGTAATAATGGTAATAGTAGTAGCAGAAACTCGCTAAATTCAAGTAGGACACAATCTATTTTGTTTTATTCGGCCAAATTACTGCGTTATGCTCAAGATAAGTACTATTTCCCTTATTTTACTATAATTATATCATTGGTTAATTGGACAATATTTCTATGGTTTGGATATGAAGTAGGCTATAATCATATCAAAGAAATGAGTCCTATAATCCCAACTGATACATCGCTTTGGTATGTTTCGTGTACACATTATCCTCAATGTCAATTCCTGAAAAATGAAACTTGGAGACTATTCACGTATTCACTATGTCATTCAGGGTGGCTACACATAGCATCAAATACTATATTTATATTAGGATATGCTACTGTTTTAGAGCCATTATGCGAAAATGGATTACTATTGGCAGTTGTATCATATATATCTGGAGTTTTATTCGGTGTACTAGGACATAATCTTCTTGAACCTTTCACGGGAATCGTTGGCGCATCAGCGGGTGCATATGGAATATTTGGCAGTGTAGCAGCAGTATCTGTGCTAGATAAAACATCCCCAATGATACAAAAGTTTCAAGCAACAATTAGGTTCGCGGTAAGTAACATTTTATCATTACATACGTACATATATAACTTTTTGATATTACTAATTACCATGTACGTAGGTATTTATACAATTGTTATTTGAGCTCATTTACCCAATTTTTAATTTTAATCCAACAATATCTTATTCAAGCCATTTCTTCGGATTTATTTCTGGATTAATGATTTCAACAAATATTATAGTTTTTACACACAGAAAAAGGTAATATCCTATATTCTTCTATACATTTCATACACTAATTATAAATTATTAATTCACAGTTTTCCCAGAGCGCTTCAAGTAATCTCAGCATTAACATGGTTTTCCATATCATTTGCATTGCTGTATTGTTACTATATCAAAGCAATCAACATTGGTTATTACATTCCATTCGCCTCACCATCATCATGTTGCGGTGATATGTTTAAGATAGCTACACAAAGACACGTTGCACTAGACTCTATTCGCAACGAGTACTTCTGCCATAACAGTGAACTTCAAGAGTTTGGCTACTATTATTATGCCCACGATGATTATCAAAATAATAATAACAATTACAATGACTTCATTTTACCAACAAAGTCCCCTTTCTCATCGTTTGAGAAAAGTATGTATAAGTATAGTAATAGTGCAGTTAAAATTTCATAGTTCATTCAAATATTACAATATCATATAACTTAATTAGTACAACTTTACCACTTCATATTCATCTTGTTGTCGCAATTTAGTATCAAGTATTTCAGCATTTTTCTTTCTTTCTGACTCATCAACAGCAATTAATTCCTTAAATTTCGATTGTTCTTCAATACTCATTTTATATGGATTAAAATCTTCTGTAGGAAAGTCGCCAGCAACGACTTCATCACGATATTGCACCAATGCATTATTAATGTCATCTCCTAATTTTGCATACCTTTTACAAAATGCTGGTACATGCTTCATAAAATGAGGATGGTGCATTATTCCCAACAAATCATGATAAACAAGTACTTGCCCCGAAGTATGTGGCCCAGCACCTATTCCAATCACAGGAATTTTGACAGCATCTGTAACCGCTTTTGCTACGATAGATGGAACACATTCAATAACCAAAGCAAATGCACCAGCATCTTGTAAAGCTAATGCATCATCGATTATAGACCTAGCTTTAATCGCAGTCCTGCCTTGTGCACGAAATCCACCCAAAACACTTATACCTTGTGGAGTTAATCCAATATGCCCCATAACGGAAATACCACTATTTACTATTTTTCTTACAGTATCAGCTCTTATCTTACCACCTTCTAATTTTACAGCATCAACTCCACTTTCCTTGATGAATCTATAAGCATTTTTTAATGCTTCTTCAGGAGAAGTTTCATAACTACCAAATGGCATATCACCGACAATAAATCTAGTGGGTGCTCCTCTTCGTACTGCTTTACAATGATGTAACATTTCATCCATTGTAACAGCTTGCGTTGTTTCATATCCTAAAACAACCATTCCCAAAGAATCTCCAACCAAAACAACATCAAATAAAGCTCTTTCAGCATGAATTGCACTAGGATAATCGTATGCAGTAAGCATTGAAATTCGTTTTCCTTTACGTTTTAAATGTTGCAATTCTAATGCTGTCATCTTGCGCAATGGAGCTTTAGGCGCATCACTCATCCATCGAGGACCAGCTAACCTCTTTATAGGCGAAACTCGTAGGAATTGAAGCATTTTATGGACCGAATTCATAATTTTGTTTATTTTTCTTTCCGAAAGAAAATTCATGTCGTCATTCCTCAGAGGAACGCCTGGTCTCAATTATTATTATCATTTTAGGTATCTATTCAGCAGAGTTAAATCGAAAGGAGTCAGTCTAGATAGAAAGGAGTATTTGGTGCTTCTATTATTGTTGATATTATTATTATTATTAATATTGTTACTATTATTATTACTATTAATCATACAACAATATTTATCACAGTAATTACCATAATTGCTATGGTTAATAATAGTAATAATAATATTCTTATCATTATTCTATTTTCACTTGTACATTTACCACATAAATTATTATTTTCTACGTACATGCACCAAAATTCTACCCCTAATCATTCTCAACAATTTTTTTCAGAAAAGGAAAAGTCGCAAGAAAGAAAACGTTTCACCGCGTAGTTTAGCTCTTCGATATCTCGTAAAAATGATGTTCCGCGCTCTCACGACTCTGATGCTTGCGCTCTTCGTGGCCTCTTTCACTTTCCGCGCTGCAAATGCTCGCTCGATGGGTGGTTGGTCAAGTGTTGATTCACCAAATGAAGATGAAAATATACTTGCTTCTGCTAGATTTGCTACTGATGTGAAATATGTTAATGAAAATACCTCAATTCGTGTTGTTGAATGCCTCAGACAAGTTGTAGCTGGATTAAAATATGATATGAAAGTAGAAGTTACTAATGGTGCTAAGATATGTAAAGTTGAACATTTTGAAATATGGGATCGTTTTGGTGAGAAAAGAGTTATCACTAGTGAAACAACCACTGAAAGTTGCTCGAATTAAATAGCTAATACAAAAAAAATGAAGAAATAATGACCCAACTAATATAATTTTCATCGTTAATATGATAAAAATAGTGGTATAAGATATTACTATAATTGATAATATGTAAAAATAATACATTTAACATTTCATTACAATCTAATAAACTATACATTAATTCTTATTGCACCTTATAAATGACTGGACATGATACAAACTTACATTTTTCTACATCTTTTGCTATAAAATGAATTTGTATATAACATAAATTTGCTGTACCACTTAATGCATACGGAGGTACAGTAAAGGTTACTATAACATTTCTAGTGAATCCTTGTATCAATGCACCGGGATGTGTCATAACAACAGCCGAATCAAAGCCTTGTGATAACACATCAATGTTAACTCTTGTTGATCCTCGGTTCATAATATTTGCTTGCATTACTATTTTACAACCTTTTTTTAATGTACCCATGTTAATATATGGTCCAGCAGATTTGATCATACTACTCACAGTTGCACTTCTACGATATGGTTCTAATAATTTTAGCAATGATACATCATAAAATTCATTTAATATATCCTCAATATCATCATAGAATATTGCGGTGTCGCTTCTACTCATTACTGATAAATTAGATACTGAATTATTTAAAGAATTCAGTTCTGATACATCGTCAAAGTGACTCATGTTATCACTAGGTTCGTTGGAGTTACTGTCATTGTCACCAATCGCAGGGCCTCCGCCTACTATATTATACTCTGCTTTATATAATTCTCGTTTCATTTTAGTAGGTAAACGAGATTTTTCAATTTTTTTAGAACTATTCATTGAAAGAACTGTATTTGCTCTTGATTGTTGCGACGCCACACTTTTCAAACTTTTACTATTACTACGAGACGACGCAATATCAGTAATAGAATCATCATATTTCATACTTTTTTCTTGTTGTAATTCCTCTCTTACTCTTGTATTAACTTCATCTACACTGCGATAATTAATTTGTCCTTGAGTTTGTCGACCAACAGTTTGAATGTGATTAGTAACATATGATTCATCATCTAGTTTTAAATAATGACAAAAATATTTTACAATGTCTTTACTTGAAGGTAAATTTGATGCTGTCATTTTTACTGATAATATTAATCTTTTAAATCCTTTTTTATTGTATGCGACAAGTGCAACTCTTACAAGAAATTCACAAAATAAATTAAAATCTAATACATAAGCCATTTTTTTATGTTCTAAATCTTCACTTACCCATGCATTTTGCATGTACTGAAATATTGATTTAACTTCATCTCTACTAACTAACCGATAGACATTGAAGTCACTACAGAATATATTTGCCTCATTATATGACATAGTTTCATTTGCTAATTCCGTTAAACTAAATGTTGCTGTATATACTTGTTCCATTCTAGAATAAAAACCAAAAATAGCCAATAACGAAGAGTTACTGTGATCACCTGAACTGCTATATTCAAGTGATTTGTATGATAAATTCACAGTAAAATTACTATTCTGTAAATCATTAAAACTCTCTAAACATAAAGCTTCATAGTCACTATATAATAGGTGACTCTGCGATTCCTTCTCCTTCAATTGATCCAGAAATTGCCCGATGTACTTCGGCCTAAGTGACTTGTAGTCACTTACAGCTTCTGTCACATCGTCGAACTCCATCGTTCGTTTATAACTTTCATACAATACAATCAGGAATGGTACCTAAACAAGTTGTTACCAACAACAGTTAAACAAGGAACCATCGGCACCGGTACTAAGTACCGGTGAAAAAAAAATCAAAAATCAAAAATTTGGTGTCACAAATTGGTGATCAAATACATCGCCATCGATAGTTATTCACTGCGTGGTCGCAAGTAGGGTCGTGTAAAATGTCGAAGTACGATCGCTTAAAAGCAGATGAGTTGAAGCAACTATTGAAAGACAAAAAATTGCCACAAACAGGGGTAATCAGTACTATTAAAATTTCCTTCTTACACACTCACACTCTTACGCTATTATTTAGGATAAAGGAACATATATATGGCGATTAAAGTTATTCGACAAAGTTGTAGAGAAAGAGCTAATGGTTGATAATAATCAGAATCCAATGTTATTAACCGGTGGAGAGTTGAAAAAAGCAGCTGCAAAACGTGGAATTAGTCCAATGTTAACACCAGAAGAAATGTTAGATGAATTGATAAAGAAATTAGAAAGTGAAAAGGGTTCATCAGCATCTTCTAGTTCGACAACAAATGGAGCTGATGCTAATACTAATTCATCCGTTAATAACGCAATCATGATCGCAAAAAAAATAATTGAATTAGCTGAGAATTATGACGACGAAGGAATAATTAACATATTGAACCAACCAACTGATACTCGTATCTCTCGTAACTCACCTATTGCTGCTATGAGAAAATGCTATTTAAAATTATCATTGTTAATACATCCTGATAAATTAGGCCGTGATTTTGAGCATGCAACCAAAGCATTTCAAGCACTAGTTGTTGCATTTGAGAGATTATCTTCACCCGATGCTGCTCCTACAGCTTCAGCTTCTACTGCAAATACTAATGGTAAGAATAAACCTTTAAGTATAAATCGTAGTAATGAAGGTTGTTACCGCACTATAATCAAGTGTCCAAAATGTCGGGTTGCTTGGGGAGACAATATTGATGGTAACCCGGATTACTATTATAACTTTTTAATGATGGGTTTGAAACGCTTTTCATGTTCTACATGTCTATTTAGTTTTGGTGCTATGACAGCTTTGCACTATTGTCCATTTTGTAAACACTCTGTTGAATATTCACCTGATGATTATCATCGTAAAGTTATATGTGGCAATGTAAAATGTAAGAAACCATTTGGATTTTATTGTTATTCAACCAGTGATCGTGTATTAAATAATTTAAAACAAGAAGTTAAAGAAGAATTAGAGCGACATATCAAAGCAAAGGAATCAAAACTAGCTAGACAGGCAAGAGTATCTAGCCGTTACGGAAGTAGTACAATCGATGAAGAGTTAGTATTTATCAAAGGATTACGTGATACATGCCCCAGATGTGGTACGCTTACTAACTCAGTCACTTACATAATCATGCACTCATTTATCATATGAAAACTCCTGCTTATTCGCTTACTCACTCAGGTGAATACTTAGAAGAATATAGTGAAGAGGATCAAAGGAACCATTTGCGTGATTGCACTGACACTAAGAAGCATGAAGCATATACCAAAGACGTGTTAAAACGCAAACTAAACGATGAGAAAAAAGCATTAAAAGAATCAAAACAGGATAGTATCGAGGGCGCTGCAGTGTTTACATTGCTAGGAGGATCCAGTAATTTACAATTACTATGGATGTTAGATGATGAACAAATAAAGAAACAAGCGTTACTGGCTGGTGTCAATACCGAAGGAGATAGAAATAAACTCATTGAAAATATTGTTAAAAGCAAAAGTAATAAACAATTATTTATCGAAGATACAAAAACTTCGTCATTCAAACGAAGAAGAAAATTATCAATTGATAATTTACCTAAGAATTTTCATTCATTGTCACTATCACAACTACAGAGTATATTAATTTGTAATGAGATAGGAGTCCCGAAGAATGCAACCAGAAACGATTTAATTGAAATTATTGAAAGTGAATTATACGATAATATTGATGCGTCACACAACGAACCACTCAAAATAACAAATAATGAACAGACAATAGATTTAACAGATTAATAACGGTTATTTAGTAATTACATAATTTAAAAATGCATTGAATCTCGTTGATCTTCATAACGAGGACCTTTGTCATCATCGTCTTCATCACCTTTGAAATTAGAAACTGAAATCCTTGTAACGGGAGCTACAGGTAGCTTGGCTTCTTCATCTACTTTTGGTGGAGTTATTCTCTTTATTTTCATCAATAGCAATGGGTTCGTGGTATAGCTACTACTAGTAGCGGAATCTTCATTAGTAGCAGTATTATTGGTATTGGTGGTAGTACTGGCCAATGAATTAGGGCGCTTGAACGTATCCAATATTGGGTTTGTCATCGTAACCGATGACGCACTAGTCATCTCTACATTTGATGGTTTAGTTGCTGCGGAAGCACTTAGATTATTTGACGACACATCAGCATTATCACCGTAGTTACCATAGTTAAGGTCATCACTATCTTTGTCATCGAATTCCTTAAGGATGGACTCTTCCTTACTTTTTTGTTTATTTTGCTGGTACATGTAGTACGCACCAGCAGTAACAACTACTAATACAGCGATAACTACACCAGCAACCATACCAGAGGAATCAGATTTCTTTGATTTATTAACTGTATCATCATCATTTGATAAAATTTCAGGCGTATGATGTTCAAAACCAGTCGAATTACTTGAAGCACTTAATAAGTACGTATCACCACTGGCTGCTGCAGTCTCTTGTAAAATTTTGGTAAAATTACCAGAATTTAATGATGACAATATCATATTTGATATGCTAGTCGAATACTCTTCGTAATCATCATCCCCTTCCACACTATCGACAAATTCAATGGAATAGGTGATGAGTATACCACTACTAGTAAGCTTTCTAAACTGCAATCCTTTGATACTCTTACTTACATATTCTTTAGTACCATCAATAGTGATGGCTGATGTGTCAACACCTGTCACTTTTGAAACAGTTGATTTAAATACTGATTTACTAAGTTCGTCTTCGTCCCAATCTGCTTTTGAAATACCTGTGACTACTTGATCAACTGAAAACTTATAATTTTCATCTCCTTTTAGAGTTGGTGTAACTGTGGGGGTAGCTGTGGTAGGTGCCACAGTTGGTAAATCAGTGACAGTTTTGGTTGGTTCTGATGAAGGAGAAACTGATGGAGTATCGCTAGGTCTGAACGTTGGTAATGCAGTTGGTAATGCAGTTGGAACTGCAGTCGGTATTGAAGTCGGTAATGCAGTTGGCAAAGCAGTCGGTAATGCAGTTGGTATTGCAGTTGGTATTGCAGTTGGTATTGCAGTTGGTATTGCAGTTGGTATTGCAGTGGATGGTGTCGAAGGTATTGGACTAGGAACTTTCGTTGGATTATAAGTTGGAAAAGCTGTCGATGGCTGAAATGTAGGTACACCAGGAACAAAGGTTGGTATTAATGTTGGGGATGGTGTGGGTAGCTTAGAGGGAGAATTTGTAAGAATAGCAGTTGGCAGATTTGTGGGGGCGCCTGTTTTTTTTGATGGCGCAGACGTTCCTACGTTTGATGGCGTTAAAGTTGGTGCGTTCGACGGCACAAACGTTGGCGCGGGGCTTGTTGAAGGAGATGCAGTTGGCACAGCATATGCGATTTGACGTACACGGTTGTTATATGCATCTGCGATATAAACATTTCCGGAACTATCAACAGCGACAGAAGCTGGATTATACAATGTCGCAAGTGTAGCTGCGCCTCCATCACCGCTGAAACTAGAAGTGCCTGTGCCAGCAATAGTGGATATAATACCAGTTGAAACGGTTATCTTACGAACACGTTGATTCGACCAATCAGCGATAAATACGTTTCCTGAGGAGTCAAGTGCAACACCAAATAGACCGTTTAATGTAGCTGAAGTAGCCGCACCTCCATCACCACTGTAGCTAGCAGTGCCTGTACCAGCAATTGTGGATATAGTCCCAGTGGAAACGGTTATCTTACGGACACGATTATTACCCTTATCAGCGATATAAATGTTATTTGACGAATCTAATGCGACTCCACACGGACTACTTACCGTCGCAGATGTAGCTGCACCTCCATCGCCGCTATAGCTAGCAGTGCCTGTACCAGCAATTGTGGATATAACACCAGTGGAAACGGTTACTTTGCGGACTCGATTATTCGACCTATCAGCAATATACACATTACCCGATGAATCAAGTGCGATTCCGGTTGGACCGTATATTGTAGCAGATGTAGCTGCACCTCCATCACCACTGGAACTAGCTGTGCCTGTGCCAGCAATAGTGGACATAATGCCAGTTGAAATGGTAACCTTTCTAATGCGATTATTGTTGAAATCAGCAATATAGACATTTCCTGAAGAATCTAAACAGACGCTGTACGGGTTGTTCAATGCAGCTGATGTAGCAGCACCATTATCACCACTATAACCAACAGCACCTGTACCAGCAACAGTGGATATAATACCAGTTGATACTATAACCTTCCGAATGCGATTATTTGATCTATCAGCAATATATATATTCCCCGAGGAATCTAGTGCGACACCTTGTGGATAGTACAACGTAGCAGATGTAGCTGCACCATTATCACCACTAAAACTAGCAGTGCCTGTACCAGCAACTGTTTTTATGCTACCAGAAGTAAAACTTGTTGGACTGGAGGAGACTGGGGCATTAGTTGGTGACTTCGTTGGTGAAGATGAAGTCGTTGGTAACGGCGATGGAACATTGGTTGGACCTGTAGGAGCAATAGTAGGAACACAGAAGTGATCAACATAAGTACTCTTTGACATTGTTGTAGAGCAGTGAAAGCTTGACGATGATGTACTAGACTGAGAAAAACCTCCTGTACATGAATCTGTTGACGCATAATAACCTGTTCCAGCCACTTGATTGTTGTAGTTACTGTAAGTAGTTGTGGTGGCACAACCACTTGCACCAAAATTTGAACTAACCTTGTTACAACAATATGCACTATCACCACTAGCTATCATTCCATAGAATTGAGGTCCAATTCCAAACGGGAATACTGGGGTATTACTCGAATCGACTGTAATATGATAGTGCCATCCTAAATTATCATGATCATGACCGTTATTAGCATCCAAGTATACACCACCACTAGCACCACATGTTATATCATAGTAATAGTCTTCCCAATAACTCCCTGAAGATGCAGTATAACCTTCACCAGACATACTATACACACTTTGGTCCGTAGTAGGTCCATAATTAGTAGATGTTTGACTTATGACGGTGGTTGGATTAAATGGATCATCTAAGATACAGCTTCGCTTACCATCGCCACACCCCCACCCACCAGCTTTAGATGCTGTTCCAGAATAATCTCTTTTTTTCCAACAAGATTGTGCAAGATTTCCAGATGATTGCCATGGACCATACATTGGAAAGCCATCACGTGCAAATCCATAAACAGGAGAATGGCCATAACCAGAATCACCAAAGGTCTCTGCTAAGCAGTCAGAAAAAGTATGGTGATGATAAGTGTATGAAATATCTGCGTGACCTCGACAAAAATCGAAATCATATATTTCGAAAAATGCAGCAATTTGATGCCATACATCTTTACTATCATAAGAAGAACCATCAAACCAACTATACCATGAAACACCATTAGCGAGATATCCTTGTTGTCCAAGCGGAACATAACATCCACTAGATGTTGATGTCTTTGTATTCTTTCTTGGCTTAAGCGGTATAGTCAAGGTTGCAGTCTGTGTTGCTGGA
>JACCDO011209540.1_pt1 | contig 13884 bp, 11 predicted proteins | sample 7446101 | NCBI WGS metagenome assembly JACCDO01 (sample SAMN15323440, study PRJNA562643) | freshwater metagenome | isolation source: river surface water | place: USA:Blue River Watershed | collected 2017-08-16
TCGCACGTTCGTCGGCGGTTTGTACATCTGCCACAGCAACAGCTGAAGGCTCGGACGAAACTTCTACAGCCACCGCATCGACTGCAACCGCTTCTTCTGTGGGAGGTGTAGATACTACTTCGGCGTTGGACATGATCTTGATAATTGTGTTATCTACTCTTACCCAATGAGTCAATGATTGTCGTTCCTCGAAAATCTAGGACAAAACGGTTAACCCGGCCCTATGGAGGTTTTGATTAGTCATTTGTCAAACACGCCACATTAATGACAACCCGATTTTAGTATCCATTATACGATTCAATGTACGAAGAAAACGGGTTTAGATTACGAAATCACTAGCGTATTTACAATAATATAACTCTACTTACATGTATTGTGTATTGAAGGACCCACTCCTCTTCTATACAAGATTGTGAGAGCCCACTATTTTAATTGATTTTACCACAAAAAAGTTTTTCGATGCTTTATTAAATGATATAAGCAATTTATTGCCAATATTATTATCGTAAAGACTATCTTTTCTTAGTCGTGTGCTCGTGGAACTCCCGTATTCATACAATATGGCACTTGACGCATCAAACAAAAATTTATTGGCATCATTTTTCTCAAATTTGAAATAAGTTTCAATACTTACCGATCTACTGGACATTATGTTAAGGCTTATTTCTTCGACTCCTTCACAAATTATTTCAATTCTATTGAATCTCCAGGGCACATTTGTTCCCACAGTCAATACTTGTGGAATTAGTCCGGTAGGAATCTGTAAAGTTTGGGATATGTTAGAAATAAATGCAGATGATGACTATAATATTGTTACTCACCCATCCGTTTTTATTCAAATCTGGATTATTAAATAAATTTATCGGCGGATACCTCGGGTCATGACTGGTGCTGCTTATGTGACTAATATCTTCTTCTGTTAACTCTACATCACTAACATTATCACCAGATAAATGCGTTGTTCTATTTTCTGGTATTGCTAACAAACTATTACCACTTAATGATGGTCTTCTCTTATTCGTGGAACTAAAGGGCCTCGTCCTTGAGTTAGTTTCGAGTTGTCCTTGGGCTAATAGATTACCACTAGATCCCACACTTCTTAACGTACCCATCGGCGTACACGTTTCGTTTTCATCTAATGCAGCCAAAGATTTCCTGATAACTTCCTTTCTTTCTTCATCTTTTGCTGAGGCAAGAAGTCGCCGCAATTCGCGCTTCTCCGCCTCTAGCTCGTCTGCTTCGCTCATTACACACCAATCCCTGACGTAATCACAGCATCGCTCGCTGCACCTCTTGCCTGTTAGTGTATTATTTTTTTGGAATTGGTCCCTTAACATCGCCAAGGACCGTGCTGAGCGCGCTCTCACACCGGTACTAGATGAATTTTCAATTAAAGTATATGGTTTGACCCTTGGCAATGAATACATTTCTCTAACGAGCTAGAATAGCACGCATTTGAATCGCAGAACTAAATTACTGAGAAGTAACGGGGCCATAGTGAAGTAATCACACACTTTAGACACTTGTAACAGCCAGAAATTGAGTGTGTAAGGGGGAGACCAGGCCTATGGAATCTAATGACCATCTGTTTGCGACTTTTTAGTACTATTTTAATCGTTTTACCAGGTAATTGATTCACTTTTTAGGGCCGATAAGGAAAAAGATGAAAAATAAAATTAATTTCACCACAAGAAAATATAGTAATAGAGGAATGTCGTCATTCGACGGGTACGTTTCCGTGTGGGTGCTCGGCACCAAGCACAAGAAACCGGAGCAATGCCAAGACCGAGTGAAAATCGTCAAAGCAATTGGCGATCGTGTTGGTGAAGATAATGTAAGATTGATTTATTATGAAGATCTTACCATTAAAGTAGATGCAGAAGGATTGTATCTTTATGAAAAAGGCGTATCTATCAAAGCACCTAAAGTTATATTGAATAGAATTGTGTCATCAGAAGGAATTACAGAATTTATTATGCCTTTGCTAAGACAATTAGAATATATGGGCGTTGTCATATGTAATTCATCAAACGCAACAATGCTTGCAACGCATAAGTTTTTACACTTACAAGAATTAGCTAGTCACAAAATACCGATTGCCGCCACATTTAGTTATTCTACTAGTGACCTTAGTGAAGTTAATACCACATTAGTTGACAATGAGTTAGGATATCCCCAAATTATGAAATCCGTACATGGTAGCCAAGGCAGCAAAGTTGTTTTATTACCAAGTCCCGATCTAGTGAGTGAAATGAAACATGTGCTAAATCATGAAGTGCCTTATTTATTCCAAGATTATGTTAAAGAGAGTCATGGTAGAGATATGAGAGTATTTGTTGTAGATAATGAAGCAGTGTTTGCTATGATCAGGTCATCGAATACATCCTCCGTCAAAGCAAACTTGTCTGCAGGAGGAACTGCAGAAGTAGTGACAGGGAAGTATCCAGATGCAGAAGCATTAGCTGTTCGAATATGCTATCATTTAAAAATGGATATTGCCGGGGTAGATTTATTATTCAGTGACAAACATGGATTCGTATGTTGCGAAGTTAACAATTGCCCAGGTTTATCCAAGTCTATTTATAACGGCACAGGAATAGAAGACAAAATAGCAGAGATGATAACGCGTAAGTTGAGGTAGGGTAGTTATTGTATTGTATTATTGTATGAATAGGTGTTAATTATTTATTTATCACGGCTTCAATCCATTACACCAATCTAGTATGGTATTCACATCGGATGAATGAAGTTAAATAACTAACTAAGTTCACTACATTGAACTCCATTCCAGAACCGGTCCGAATCATTCATATCCTCGCTGCAAAACCGGAAACTGAACTGGTAGTAGGTACAAGAGTCCTATGTACACGCATATGAGGCTGCTGTTGGTACTGGCGCTGTGTGTTGCCGTGTGCCGCGCCAGCGATGAGGTCACCGCAGGCATCGATACATTGGATTTCAGCGGATCCATCAAGAAAAAGTTTACTATATCTTCGTTGATAAGTGACGATCATGTGGATCGTATTAAGAGTTTGGCATATTATGCCAAGTCGATGAGCATCAATCGCGACCATCTGTCAGAGCAACAAACGGTCAATACAGATGGCGAGAGTGAAGGTAGAGAATTATTTAATTTACCCTCTGGTAATCTTCCTGGGACAAAGTCTGGATTAAGTGAAAGTTGTAATAATAAGATATGTGATATGTATTTCTACCTACTGTCATGTAAAGTTATTGATATCCAATTAAGTACAACTTGTGCGAATTATTTCCTTGGTTATATATTTGCCTGCTCAAGCAGACCTTCTCCAAGTGATGTATTCAGTGCTCCATATGCGTGTTTAATTGAGTTACAAGATCATTTAGCTCCTTATCTAGCATTAGTCACCAGTGACGATGACGCAACGTCTATTGGAAGTGTATTAGATAATTATTTAAGTAATATTGACAGCGAAAATTGTCACAGCAATTGCTATCAAAACTATATAACAGCGTCACAAAATTTTTATTCTAGTTGTTATGATGACGTTTTAGAATATCCTAATAATAATACGTACAGCGTCGCCGCAAACGTATTACCATTATTCAGCACTTTTCGTGATACAAATTGTGCCGAAAATTCTAATGGTGCCAATTGCTTTCAATCTTTGTACAGTAGTTCGAGTTCTTCTACTGGCACTATTGATTTATTTGATATGACATGTAGTAGTTACTCTGCATACTACAATTATCTTTGCCCCAAACTTTCAACTATGGGCTGTTGCTTTGCCAATTCGATGACGATGATAGCACAAAATCAGTTAAATGCAACAGATTTAACATTTTTCCCACCATGTTTGCTTCGATTATTACATCATACTTGCGCAGAAGAGATCAACCCTATCGATTTTTGTAAAAATGGATCAGCTTCCTCTATGTCAGTAGTGTTGCAAGGACAGATTCAGTTAAAACCAGGCACCTTTTCTAATTTGTTATATCCGTTACCAGATGTGTATGATAAAACAATACCGGTTGAAGGAGACAGTAGCACGTATAAATCTATTGTTTGGTTACAGACATTCATCGCACTGACGCTAGAAAAGTTAGAACTTCCGGGAATGAGTAATACCAGCAATATATTCAATCAGTTCAATGTCGAGATAGTCAATTACAACTACTACAACTCCAGTGGCATGACCTCGTCAATTGATGGCTATCCATTGAGTGATCCCACAGCGGACTATACCTCTGCCACTAACGGCACGTTTGATTTTGTTGTTGTCATTCCTGGGTTATCTGAGAGTGATGTGCTGACCTATAAAGGCTATGCCTCTACGATTAACACTTACTTGTTGTGCGCTCTGCAGAAGGTTTACTGTGGCTATACTTGTGGCGGCACCAATAACGCGTTTACTAATAATTGTGCAATCACTGAGAACAATGTTAGATTATATTTGGATACCAATGCAGATGCCTATGTATGGACTGCACCAAACCAATTCGTTACTGAAAATAGTGCGGCAACAACTCATTATTCCATAATCTTAACAGTGGCTAGTATCTTACTGATGGCCCTAGCAAATATAGTATAGGCAAAATTTATAGCGTGTAATATAGTAGGTCGTTATATAAGATATACATTACACACAATTTCTTATAGACTAATTCAACACGGTAGTCGTACTACAGTCCAAAAAATGCCGGGGTTTCTCTTATCAGCGGTACTCCAGTCACAAATTCCTGCACCACATAACCCACAGTTGCGAGCATGGCCAGTCTGCCATTGAATATCTCCATAGTTTGGATGGATTTTCTTTTATTACGATCATTTCCACACAGAAAAGTTCCCAATGATAGTGGATCAAACTGATAATTGCCTGGAACATCATAACCGTCTTCATTGAACATTTGAAAGAAATTTTTAAGCTCTTCAGGTCCCTCAATTTCTTTCTTTTTTTTAATTAACTCTAATTCGAGCAATGCACCAACAGCAAAGAATGTACCCAGAGTACCAAGTACATATATATTGTTAAGTCCACCATTTAACACTGATGGTGTCCTTCCATTCTGCAATAAATTTTCCAATCCTAATCTCTCAGCTATAATAGAATGATATAGTTCCCCTATTGGCCACCCTAGAGATCCAAGCAAAGCTAATCTAGCATGTTTAATTTCTGCTTCTCTTAATACAAATAAATCATTTCTTGACTTCACTATACCTAACGGATCGAAACCAATGTCGCCAGCTAATTCTCCCGTCAAATATGGACTACTAGGTAAGAAGTTGAACGGAAATGTCATCATTCTCTGCTCCTTGGAGCTATTTAACACAGATGATTTCTCAGTGGACGATGCCTCGTCAATCGAATCTGATTCCATGCGCAGCAGCGGCTTCTTCGCCCTCGCACCAATGGTTCTGAAAGCGCCGCCACGGAGCAGACAGAGCGCCAACAGTAACACAAGCACATGCGCACGCATTTCTCAGCTAAAAGTAGGTTTTGAACACTGAGACAGACACCGGGTGACGCAACTCCTGGACCGGCACGAATACCGGTGGATACGCACACTGTTCACTTGGTCTTTTAATCACTAATCACATTGGTTGATTGAATAAGTAGGCATTTGAAGGATCTGTAACTGTGGAATGATGTTGAGTCTAATTTATCAGTGTTGGGATTGACTTCTCCACTACGATGTCGCTGCTAATCTTCAATTTGTTATACAATACAGTCTGATCTATAACACACTTGTGAACTCATTCTGTTCCTACTTACCACTGATTTCAATCACTAACAATTAGAATACGGTCCAGAATTATTCTGAAAGAATATGACATTGTTGCCGGTACCGCATCCGATCTGTGCGACTTAAAACTTTGATAACTTAAGAGGTATATATCGTGGTGTTAGGAATGTTGTGGCGCCCATACTCCAAGCAACCTTCATTTTCATGCGCGCAGCTGTTTCGTGTCGATTGCAATGACATCGCGGCGCAAAGCAACTCATACTTGCTGCCTTATCCGAAGACGAAAATGATTGACAATGAAACAATATATACGAATAATGGACTTGAGATTGGACATGCATCTATGCAGGGATATCGCAAGACTATGGAGGACAACCATATCATTGAGACATTTGATTCATTGGCGGATCATACCCTTGTTGCTGTTTTAGATGGACATGCTGGTAGTGGTGCATCCATGCATATTTCGTGCAGATTATTACAGGTTATTGAAGAAACATCACATTGGAAACTATATTGTACACTTGATGATGCTGATAAAGGAAACGAGAAAGGTTTAGATGCAATATCTCAGGCTTTGATTCAAGGATATATTGATATTGATGAGGAATTAAGACAAAGTGATTTTATGGATAGTTCTGGTAGCACTGCTGTTTGTGCTATTATATCCCCAACTCATATTATCTGTGCGAGTGTTGGAGATTCGCGTTGTGTTATAGGAATGGATCCTGCAGTAGCTGTCACTATGTCAGAAGATCATAAACCAAGTTTACCTGATGAGGAAAAAAGAGTTATTGCTGCAGGTGGATTCGTTAAATTTGATCGTATCAATGGAGAACTTGCGATGTCAAGAGCATTGGGCGATTTCCAATATAAGAATAAAGCATTACCTGTATCAGAACAAATAATTACTTGCATCCCTGACATAGCTATACATAAGCGTAGTAATAAAGACAAGTTAGTAGTGCTAGCATGTGATGGTGTATGGGATGTGATGTCGAATAGCGAATCGATTAGTTACTTAATGGAAATAATTCCTAAAGTGCCATCAAATGACAGTAATAGCAATAATAATAATAGTAGTAGTAATAATAATAGTGGTAGTAATAGTGTAGATAATAGTGAAGAAAGCGCATTGGGTCTGGCAGAGTCCCTCATAAAGTTATCACTTAACATGGGAAGTACCGATAACTTGAGCGCGATTGTAGTCAAATTGCAAAGCAAGTCAAATCGCCCCCGATCCCGTTCGAACTCTTTGACAATTGAGAAGGCAGCTGACGAAACTATTGAGGCAACTGAACCTGGGAATAAAAAGCGTAAAGTATAGATGCGAGCAAGAGTCCTTGTACTTATTTAACACGATATTATTAGGAATGTATTCCGATTTCTGCTACTGCTTCCAAAATGAACTTGACTCCTTTATCGACTTTATTACGATCATTAGATTGTACTAGTAATTTTGTATTCTGCTTGTGTGTTGAACACAGAGTAATGGCAGTATCCGTCTTTTTCATAATATTGCTTATTCTCAGCCCTCGTTTACCAAAGACCCAGCCAATGGAATCGTAGGGTATTTTTACAGTTTCTGAATAAAAATTTGTCTCTTTGAATTCTTTACTTTCTCTTTTTATGATTGTGAATTTATCTTCAGAGGATGAAGTCGTACTCCCACAGGAAAACGATCTTCGATCAGAATTAGCACTATTACTTGGGGAACTTGGAGTTGCTTCGCTATCCTTGCTAGTCTTATCTTGATTACTTGTTACTATGGATAATATAAATGAACAAATTCGTTTCAAAGCTTCTGTCATATTCTCAACAACTGTAAAGTCATGAATGCCATCACGACTGTATGGAATTGGGCCTCTGTAGAACACAATAAAAGAGTTGATTTTACCACCAATAATGTCATTTTCTATTACTAAAGGTGATTTTGTTTTACTTTCAATTTCTTTTAACCTTTTCCCATTACGAATGGTGAAGAAATTTACGATATCTGGCAGTAAGAGTAAACCAAAGTGTGTCCAATAAACTCCATTATTCTGCCATTTGTAAACATGCATTCCATACTTTTGTAGAGGTATTAAGCTGGGAAAATTATTAATTTCACATAAATCGTCATCGGTGAGCTGATCAATTGCCGATGTGGACCTCGAAGCTGGCGATGAAACCAACTCATGCGGCGCATTCTGTGTTTGACAGTGCACTTGCAGCCCCGCACTTGACGCTGACTCGGAACTCATTTTCCTTTTCTTTCTATATTTGTGGAGTGTTATCACATCGGTACAAAGTACCGGTAGAAAACTCAAAAAAAGAAATTGAGAAAAAGCCTTCAAAAGTTCGAGTTTTCATCCTTCGTTTGGCTGCATTCGTAGGCCGAAAGCTCAGCAACATCCAAAATGGAGACGGAGGCTGCCACTGTACTCACGTGCCGCATTTGTCTCGATGAGTCATCGAATCGGTTTGATTTCATCGCCCCATGTAATTGTAAAGGGAGTGCACAATTTGTGCATCGTGAATGTCTTGATAAATGGCGTTCTGCTAGAGAAGATAAAGCGTTCTCTAAATGCACGGAATGTCTACGGGATTATAAACTGATATCACGAGTTAAGTATGATGGTAGTTCGAAAAATACAAGACGATTGCGTTATTGTTATTACATCACACGAGATTTTTCTATAACAATAGGACTAACTCAAGCATGCATCATATCATTAGCATTGTTATTCTATTCTTTTGATCGTTCATATTATCTTCTTGGATTGTTTCATATGCAAAGCCATGTCCGTGTCTTTTATTACTTATGTGGTTTCACTTTATTTTTGGCATTAGTTGGATTATTATTCACATGCAATGGTTGTAAAATGTATTACACTAATGACTTTAATCGATGCATAGGTTCATGTGATAATTGTTGTAGGAGGTGTAGTTGTCCCGATTGTGGACCAGTTTATGTTTACAATGACCCTATCTGTTATTGTCCTAATGCTTCAAGCACCTGTTTTAACGGATGCAGTTGCACTGAATGTGGTTCATGTTGCGCCTCCGCAGAGTTGGGACAAGAATGTTTAGCAGTGCTGCTCGTTCTTGTCGTCGTATTCGCTTTAATCGGAATATTTGTGTGCCTAATACTTGGTATTTCTTATATCCAGTATCTTATTCAGAAACACCTTCACGTGCTACATAAGTTCACCTTGTCAAAAGATTATATTGTTGCAGACTTAGCACCTGACGCGTTGAATATTGAAGGCGATGTAATTAACGATGCACCGACTGAAGATGATATCGAGATGAATGGATTGTATTTTAGAGTGAACACTATTGATAGAGATGCAGATGCCCCGTCCGCATCTGCACCTCAATTGATCACATCGCCACAGCACGACGAATTGCGTCAATTAGGCCTTGTTTAGTTATTTGTATACTTCATTGTGTTTTTGTCATTAAAAAAATAAAATTATTACTTCAGACTCAATTGTTAATATAAATAATTGTTCGACAAGAAAATAAATGAGGGACGTAACATATAAGACAGAATTTACACATAAATACATACGCAACACAGTTTATATCTATTCTTTATTCTTGGAATCATTGCATATCTTGAGTTTCTTCACAATATCCTGACACTTACGCCAGTCCCTGTCGTTGTGGGCAAGGCAATCTTCTAACTCGTAGTATATAGTGGTGCACGAGCCTAGAGTGCGGGCAATCGCCTGCTCCACGTCCATGCTAGCCTCCTTGTGGGCAGCCTTCCCGTGACCCGAACTGGGGATGGTCATATTCCCAAAGTCTCAATGAAATTTTTTTTCTGGCGCTTTAGAGGGCTCGGGCTGGCGCTAAGTACGGCTCGGGAGAAGAAAATAACTTAAAATATATTTTGTAATTAGTATAAATGTTATAAAAATTATTCATTTAACAGCTATCAGGTCCAAATGAGCGTTTAAAAGCGTATAATCATACTCATATATGTTTATTTTGTCCTAAATGGTGGTAGTTCTTTGAGATTGGTAAAGGTAGGGTTTAATAATAATGATTCCAATAATGGCATACATTTTAAAACTAATAGAGGAATGAAAGAAAAGATTGCAAAGTATATATCATAAAGAATTATGTAATTTGGAGTGGTAGGAAGGATGATATATGAAAATACCGGCATGGGGTATGGCCCACCGTATGGGCCATACCGTATAGCGTTAAACAGGGATTAGGAGTGATTGTTAAACGAGTTGCAACTGCTGCAATTCATCAGATGGTCGTAACGAATAGAACAAGAATAATAGTTGATAGTTTACTTTCACAAGGTAGAAAAATACACTCTAAACTTAGTCTGTGATTTTAACTAGATCTAATTTGAAATTTGCCACTTTTTGCGATTGTTCGTACACCTTTATATGGTTTATATCTCTCATTAGTCAGCTGTAGCGATGCGACTTGAAGACCACTGACAGAGGACATGGGCACTTTCCAACTCATTTGAATAGGAGGAGCCTCATCAAGTGAACTATTTGGTTGAAGCATAACGGTGCCATTTAATTGTGGATTTTTTTCTGAAGTTAACTTACCAACTGTCCACTTGGCGACCTTGGTTGATTCATCAAATAGCACAGAGCCGACAGTAGCAGATAAATTTGCAGTTCTAACACTTCGTGAAAATGGGATTACTAATACCACATCTTCTACCACTAATGGTGCTTTCTTAGGTCCAGGAAATATCAACGACGATTGTTGTCGTTGTCCAACTATAATACTCACACTTCCTTGATTGTTGCTGAATTCAAAAGAAAACTGTGGTTGACAATAACATGGAGCAGCTACATTACCTGCTATATTTACACGATATTTCATTAATTCAAATGGTCCATCGGGTGGTACAAATGATACCACTTTATCTCTATCGAATCTAGAATATCTGACACACGGATGAAATGAGCAATCATCAATAAGACCTGGATTAGCAAAGGTTAAAGCTAAATCGGGTACCCCACTTAATCTGCTATTCGCTGCAATACTTCCACTAACTTCACTAGATATAATAAAACCATGTTTATCGATAATTGCATCTATTTCTTCAATAATATCTAAATATATTTCATTTTGAGCATATTTAACACCAGTTTTTCTCCAAGGCATATTGGATATTGTACCATCAGGTAGCACATCTGATACATTACTTGATGTACCAGTAACAGATGATGTTAATCTTGATATTACTGATACAGGTTTAATCATAGCTTTAAGTGCATTAGGCTCGGTTGTTAATGGATATCCAAAATCCATCATCTCTTCTAGTAACTGATAAACTGTTGAGAAATTTTCTTTTATTGTACTTTCTTCTACTGTACCAAAATATTCCTCGAATATATCAAATACGCGATGTAAAAATTCAATAGCCAATAATGGCTGTATTTCACCTGTGGATGTAACCAATAAAAATATATCATCGCGATGTATACTTATTAGATAATATTTGGAAGTAGCCAAAACAGGTGGCATCTCTTCTTTATTTTCATACTTATTCACCTCATCCCAGAAGAAATCACACACCGCCCGAGACGTGATCCCGCGCCAGTGCTTCTCTATTAAAACCTCTCCGGTGTTGGAGATGAGGAAAAACGACTGGATCATTACTCTCGACTCTATGTTTCACAAAAAAATCATTGACAATTTATTGATCACCGGTACGGCTCTGTCGAAGACTAGAATTAAGGATTTAATCACAAATATAACAAGATTTATATTTTCTGTGCTTCTATAGTACACAGGAGGATCCACTCTATCTTCTCCTGACTGTCGTCTCTTTTCTCGACGGTCTCTCTACCTGCTCTATTTAAGAGCGACCTCCGACAGAATGACCGCCCTCCATTATCGCGAATGGCTTCTAGAGACCTCCAGACAGGATTCCGACTCTTACATTTCTAACTGCCACCACAGATTATTTAATTGGTACGTACCGAGATACAGGTCCGATTACAGGGATTTGGGATTTTGTCAATTTTTTATTATAGTATCATATGATTCATATCAGATTATCAGAAAACTTTGAGAAAAGTTTAACTTTCAGTCTGTTAAAGACAAAGCGTGTCGGCGATTTTAGATTAAGGAAGGTCTTGGGCGATATCAGTCTTAAGGACGAGTAAATTTGGCGTATTTTATTTGTTGGCGCCTCCACTAACATGTTCCAATGTCTCGTACAAGCTCCAGATATGAGTAATGAAGATATTACTCGTGGAGCAAATCAAATAAAAGAACGTGTTCGAAGTGAAGCACAAACACATGAAGTGCTTAAAGAATCGCCTGTACTTGAGGAAGAATTGGAAATTAATCAAATAAAGGGAATTTATTTGCGGTGTAAATATAATATTGAGGAAGCAGTGCAAATGTATCTTAGTTATATTCAATGGAGGAGGCATAATAAACTGTCCGAAATCACATCTAAAGATTGCGAAGATGAAATAAATAGCAATTTAGCGATATGGAAAGGCCAAGATAAAGAAAATAATCCAATATGTATAATAACCGGAAGACACCTAGACATAGAATCACGATCAGGAACAAACTCAAGTTTTAACAAATTTTTACTATACACTACTGAAACGGGTTGCAAGCTTGCAAATGAATCAAATACTACCGATGGCAAGATTACTTTAATTTATGATCGCAGAGGGCTGGAGTTTAGACACATCAGTAGTATTATGGCTCGATTTTGCAGACCTACGATTGAATGCTTGAATCAATTTTACGGTGGAAGAATTCACAAAGTGTATATTTTACACGTGAATTGGTTCTATAGTTTTCTGTATTATTGGTTTTTACGACCATTTTTAGGATGGATGAATTTGAATGATAAACTTTTTGTGTTGGAAACGAAGGAGGAGCTATTGAAGCATATCGAGGCTGATCAATTACACTTATTCGATGAAAGTACAAGCTACTTCAGTTTTGTAACTGCTTCTGAGAAAAGTGACATTGCTTCTATCAATGAAGCAAGTACTGCTGATGAAGCGAATGTAACTCCATATAAAGCCGTCGAAGGTATCAGGGTCATTCCGAAGGCTAAAATCGAAGAACCAGAGAATTATGCAACGATAGAGACGACGAGAAATTAGTTATAAATACAATGTATATAATGAAGTTAGACCGACCCAATAATTACCAACCGGTATTCTTAAACTTGTCGTTATTTCCTCCACCTCCGCCATTATCCGTGGGTGGAGTGTCGCTTGGTGGCGCTTTCTTCTTTAACTTATTTAATCCTGGTGGTTTCAATCGCGAATTAGCAAATCGTACATTTGGATCTTTACTATCTCTTGGATTAGGTCTTCCACCTCGTTTTTTTTTCTCCATCTCCTTTCTTGTATATTCGTCAAATGCATCTTGTTCAGCATTTGGATCATATTGCACAACTACATCGTTTGGGCCAGATTTCAATTTCTTTAATTCCGCAAAATGACCAAATCCTACTAAATCATCATCCTCTCCTCTAAACTTTTTTACTTTAATTGATTGGGTGGGTGCCATAATCTTGTCTATAACACCATAGGCACAGGCTTCTGGCGCAGTTAAATAAAAATCTCGTTTCAAATCATTAGCTACTTTCTCTGTGGGTTGACCACATAATCTAGCTAAATTTGCGATTACCTTCTCATTATCTAACATAACTTCCTTGACAGACATTTGAATATCTAATGACTGACCTTGAATACCATCCTCTAAACCCGTTCTAGCCATTAAAAATCTAGCATTTGGGAACGCATAGCGCTGTCCTTCAGTACCTAATGCACATAACAATGCCCCCATTCCTACCGTTAATCCTGTATTAATAGTTATGATAGGACATTTAAGTCTTCTCATGGTATCATATACAGCTAATGCGGGTTTAATAAAAGCACCAGGAACATTGAAATACATAGTTATCGGTTCTTTATCATTTTGTCCTTGCAACCATATTAATGATGCAATTAATTGATTACAACTTTCATCGTCTAAAAATCTACCTACAAATAAAGTCCGTTTTCTTCCTAATGCGTTATATATGTCCATCCATTGGTAGTCCTTGGAACCAGGATTTGGGTAGAAAGGGACGTACGGCATTTGTCCACCAGCATAAAGCGCTGTCCTACTGCTAGTCTTACTAATTGGAACTAAGAGTGCCCACGA